>Ga0315914_1002968_pt1 | contig 25966 bp, 9 predicted proteins | sample MpolenodulesMG_FD_203920 | JGI IMG/M metagenome (GOLD analysis project Ga0315914, IMG submission 203920) | Medicago polymorpha root nodule microbial communities from Los Angeles, California, United States - elongated nodules | ecosystem: Host-associated > Plants > Roots > Nodule | place: USA... | reverse complement strand
GAGGGAAATTAGTGACGGAAAAAATGAAATTCCTCACAAATTCCTTGGTCGCAAAATTTAGTGACGGAAATAGAGAGGGATTTCACGTTTTCCCTCACTAAATATCCCTCACTAATTTTTGTTTTTTAGTAGTGTATTAATGTGCAAAAATTGATGTTGATTTTATTTCAAAATTGTACTAGCTTGGTTCTACAAACCTGAATATATTATCAACGAGTTGAACATAAACTCCGTGATAACAACACCGTGCCACGGTGAGATATTGGTCGTCAACTCAGACACTACTCTGATGCCTTATTTACTTAAAGGCTACGCTTATTCTGGTGAGTTTTATTCTATACATCATTATTTTCATGCCAATATTAAGCAGAGATATTAATTTGTATGTTATGTATGTGAAGGGGGTGGAAGAAAGGTGACAAGAGTTGAGGTGACGATGGACGGTGGTGAAACATGGCAAGTATGCAAGTTGGAGCATAAAGAGAAACCAAGCAAATATGGTAAATATTGGTGTTGGTGCTTTTGGTCTTTAGAGGTTGAAGTGTTAGACTTTTTTGGAGCCAAAGAGATTGCAGTACGTGCATGGGATCTGGCTAATAACACGCAACCTGAAAATCTGAATTGGAATCTTATGGTAAGAATATTCTATCACGATTTAGAATCTAGTTTTTAAGTTCTTATTTTAGAAAACTATTTCTCTCAAACCAATGCAAATACGGGCTCTATAAAAAAAATGCAAATATGGTAAGTGGTAACCATCGATATCAAAAAGTCAGAGGGTGAGACAAGGACATATAGACATATAAAATAGTGTACCAAGATGGAAGGGAAACTATAAATAATAATTTCTCTGTACGATGAAACTTGTTTTGCTGTTAAACTAATTAATTAAGTAATATTTAATGGTATAGTATATGATTAAGACCACCCCAGGTCAAGGGGCACACGAAAGCCCTTACTTGCCCACCATAAAAAATATTCCCCTTAAATTAAAAAAGAAAATCTTGTCGGAGGCTTCAAACCCGTCTATCGTTTTTGCAGCTTATTTGTTTTTACGTGTTTTGGAATGAAAGGAATCACAGTTTTCTAATAAAGTTAAAAATGTTTGTTTTCCTTTTGGTTATCATTTGTGGTGGCAACAACCTCTTGTCCGTTTGGGCTTTGGTTAACTGTCTTTTTTGTAATCATTCAAGATACTTTGTTGTTAATTTTTCTGATCTTCTTTGCACACCTTATGCTAGAGAGTAGAACTTTTCCCATGTGGTAATATATCTCATTTTTGTATGTTCAAAAAAGGTCAGACACTGAGATTGTCAATATTGTAGAGTTTATCTAATATGAATCTCCAAAAAAAAATTAAAGAAAAACCACTATTACTTTTAGTAGATTTTAAAAAAAACTATTAAATATTTTTCCCTTTTCTGTTGTTATAAAATTAATTTCTTTACAAAAAAAATTAAGGGTCATCTTTGGACCGATTATAGGAGGTCCATATTAGACACCCAATATTAGATAGGTTTTTTATTTCATAGACAATCAAAGGCCAAAAGAAAAATTCACCTCAAAGTCATATAACTAGATTATTTGTAAATGAATTTTCGATATAAAATCACTTTGATGTATCGAATTAAATTCTGATGTTTTCATAAGCTTAATTAAGAAATGTCTAAACAAGTATCGAATAACTAGACTTTGTTCTCGTGAGCTTAACTCAGTTGGTATGGACAATGCATAATATATGCAAGGTTCGGGGTTCGAAACCGGCCACCACCAAAAAGAATAACTAGACTTTCTAATTCGCTTTAACCCCTAATAATTTTATTTTGTATATGATTATGTCTAAACAAATATTAATTTTGTGTCAACAATTTATGTTTTGAAATGTATAGGGCATGATGAACAATTGTTGGTTCAGAGTGAAAACAAACGTGCACAAGCTTCACAAGGGAGAGATTGGGATAATGTTTGAGCATCCAACCCAACCTGGAAACCAATCTGGTGGTTGGATGGTCAAAGAAAAAGAACAAGTATATCAAAGACCATCAAACTCTGACCCAAACCCTAAGAATAATATCGTCTCCTCATCATTGCACACAAACAATATTAGCTCAAAAACCTACACAATGTTTGAAGTGAAACAACATAATAACTCTGATTCAGCTTGGATCATCGTTAACGGTCACGTTTATGATTGCACTCATTACCTCAAAGACCACCCAGGAGGCGTCGATAGCATCCTGATCAACGCTGGCACTGATTGTACAGAGGAGTTTGAAGCCATTCACTCTGATAAAGCAAAGAAAATGCTTGACGAATACTTAATCGGCAAGCTAGTGACCACTGACACCAGTGTCAATAATGTTGAAGACACCAACAAAGTTATTATTACACAAATGCAAAACAATGTGGCTTTAATTAACCCGCGTGAGAAAATTTCATGTAAGCTTGTGTCAAAAATCTCAATCTCCCACAATGTTAGGATTTTTCGATTTGCATTACCTTGCGAAGACCAACTCTTGGGTTTGCCCGTTGGGAAACACTTATTTTTATGTGATACTATTGAAGAAAAGTTATGCATGCGAGCTTTCACTCCAACAAGCAGTGTAGATGAAAAGGGATATTTTGAGCTATTGGTTAAGATTTACTTCAAAGGTGTTCATCCAAAATTCCCTAGTGGTGGCCTAATGTCTCAACACTTAGATTCATTGCCTATTGGCTCAACCTTGGATATAAAAGGTCCATTAGGACACATAGAGTACACTGGTAGAGGAAACTTTATGGTTCATGGTAAACACAAGTTTGCAAAGAGGTTAGCTATGTTGGCCGGTGGAACGGGGATAACACCAATTTACCAAGTGGTACAAGCGATTCTAAAAGACCCGGAGGATCAAACTGAAATGCATGTTGTGTATGCTAATCGAAGTGAGGATGATATATTGTTGAGGGAAGAGATGGATTCATGGGCTAAGAAGCATGAACAATTCAAAGTGTGGTATGTTGTACAAGAAAGTAAAAGAGAAGAAGGGTGGGAATATAATGTGGGATTCATTACTGAAAGTATACTGAAGAAACATGTTCCAGAAGCATCACAGGATACACTGGCATTAGCATGTGGACCACCTCCGTTGATTCATGGGGTGAAGTTTGATTTGGAGAACTTAGGATATGATATCAAGAACAACTTGCTTGTGTTTTAGTATAATAATGTAATATCATCAATGAATTGTATGTATCTATTTATAGTTATGTAATTTATTGCATTTAGTTAAATAATTACACATGTATTCAGTGTGTTGTCATACAAAAATCCATCATGTATTGTTATTTAAAAAAATTAAATGTATTATATATATATATATATATATATATTTAATTACCTTTTTAAACTACATCATTCATTGTTATTCACTAGTTAGACGTGTGTGTGTATGTGTGAAGATGCAAGATTATTAACTTTTATAAGAGGTTATAGGGCATCCCATTGGATTTTGGGTGAATTGGGAGCTTGGTCTAGTATAGAACAATTGAACAAATAATCATCTTAAGCATACACAAGAGAACTCATGTAACTTATCTATACTACTAGAAAACTTTAAATAGTGACATGAATTAATAACGAAAATATATCAACAACAAAACTTAGTGGCAAGAAAATTAGAGAGATTTTGTTTCTTTTCGAAGCTACGTCTTTAGAGATTGGTCATCTTCCTCCTAAGGAATGTTATTCAATTATTGTGTAAATTATTTCCAATGGAGATTTTATGGTTGCAAAGATAGGTGTTTGGAAGGGCAATGGAGAAACTTGCGCTTTAAGTAAACTATAAACCGAAGCTACGTCTTAGTATCTGTCTTATTAGACTCAAATTTTTGTTTGTTTGTTCTTTAATTACCGATCGAAGCTGAAGTTTGATTAACATCAGAAATAATTGTGCACTAAAATAATGTAAAAGAATAATAATTTGTGATTTTTAACAAGGTTAAAGTCATTTTATTTTGAGAAAACATCTCATTCACTCTAGGGCTATGAATAAAATAATTTGATTGATGAATTGAATTGACATTGTCTTTTGACAAAGGAACGTTTGATTTCTAATATATTATTACTAATCCATGTCATTGGATAAATTCCTCACTTATGGGTTACACGTTTGAAATTATTGATCATAATTTTTATTTTTTTTAGATAAATTATTGATCATGATTGTTTTGTTTTATTGAGTTGAATATAAATTTCTCTTCTATGACACTAGTGTAAATATTTTGTGACGTGTGCACAGACTATCATAAACATTTGGTTAAATATAAATAAATTATCATAAATAAATTAGGTTAAATATAAATGATGCATGAGGTTTGGAATTATTATTTTTTTGTTACGAAGGCAAAGAAAAAAAAGAAGAAACAACAGAAGCAAGAAAGGAAAAAAGAACAAAGAAATTACTCTCTAGAATAGTAATTTATATTTGAGTTTAAAGGATTTGCATTATCAGTGTAAAACAAGATTTTTTTTATAAACAAGTTTAACAGTTTTACATTGATATTGAATAAATTTTTCTATTGTCGCCTCGTTGTCTCATTTGATTTTTCATACCACGTCATTTGCGATTATGCATATCGATAATTCTTTGGTTAAAATATATTTTGAGTGTCTCTTAATGTATAAGTTTTTGTTTTTAAATGCTTGTAAAAAAATAATTTTTCTTAAGTACCTGTAAATATATCATTTTTTGCTTTTGGTCCTTATTGATTTATTTAGTCAATATTTTAAGTGTTAAAGTCAAGTATCATTTATATCACATGAATAAATTCTAATATGAATCAATTCTGCATGGACTAAAACAAAATAATAAAGATCAAAAGCAAAAAGTGATAAATTTGAAAGCAATAAAAACAGAAAGAAAATGTTTTTGCAAGGACTAAAACCAAACATCATACTATTTGCATGTAACATTTGCATATTTAAATTTAATTATTCCTCTCAAAACATAAGTTAATAGATGTTATCATGTTACTGTCTCGTTCTGTCCAAAAAAAAAAATCATTGTTTCGTTACTCTTTTCACATCTCGTCCTTTGAAATAAGGCAAATAAATCCAACACATCTTTTCATTGTTATTTTTCTTTGTTAGTACAAAAGTTATTTTGTCATGTTATCCTTTCAGTATTTTTTCATAATGCATGCATCAATATTATATTTAGAGATGGATCCAAAATTTTATCGTAGCATAATCTAAGATAAAAAAGATAATAAAAGAAATAATTTTCTTTGTCAGTACAAAAGTTATTTTGTCATGTTATTCTTTCATTATTTTTTCATAATGCATGCATCTATATTATATTTAGGGGTGGATCCAAAATTTTATGGGAGCAGAAGCTAAGATAAAAGATAATAAAAAAGTAGTTGATGAATTATCAGATTATTTTTATTTGATGCACGTGGCATTACAAATGTTTAAATTTCTCTATAATTGAAATAGAAATAAACTATCGGAAATTATTTTTATTAAAAAAGGAAGGACAATAATATAATTTAGGCTAAATTACTCCATGGGTCCTTTAAGTTTGAGTTTTGTAACAGATTGTTCATTTAAGTTATTTTAGTTACACATAAGTCCTTTAAGTTTGACGTTTGTAACAAATTGGTTCTTTAAGTTATTTTGGTCACAAATAAGTCATTTAAGTTTGTAAAAGTTTTTGATTTAGATTGTTTGGTTAATAGAAGGACTAAATCGAAAACGTTTACAAACTTAAAGAACTTATTTGTGACCAAAATAACTTAAAGGACCAATCTGTTACAAACTTCAAATTTAAAGGACTTATGTGTGAGCAAAATAACTTAAAGGACCAATCTATTACAAACCTCAAACTTAAAGGACCCATAGAGTAATTTAACATATAATTTAATTTTACATTTATTTGACAGCTTCCTTTCTAAAAAAATATAGTGCAATACCTCACATGAATAAAGAGTAACGAGACAATATTTTACATTTATTTCTCCCCCTCTCTCTCATATTACATTTATTTGACAACTTCCTTTTAAAAAGAATATAGTGCAAACCATCAAATGAATAAAAGAACTGATTTAGTTCTTGCCTAAGACAATCTCTTGAAAAACTATATTTTGAGAATGAACTATGCGAATATTTTCATATGAACTCAATTGAGTTTAGCTTCTCTATAACCTAAGTAGAAAATCAAGTATCCTTTATATCACATGAATAAATTTTAATATGAATAAATTTTGCATGGACTACAACAAAATAATAAAGATCAAAAGCAAAAAGTGATAAATTTGAAAGGACTAAAAACAAAAAAAAATATAAGGACTAAAACCAAATATCATACTATTTGCATGTAACATTTGCGTATTTAAACTTAATCATTCCTCTCAATACGTAAGTTAATATATGATATCATGTTATTGTCTCGTTCTGTAAAAAAAAAGTCATTGTCTCGTTACTCTTTTCACATTTCGTCCTTTGAAATAAGGCAAATGAATCCAACACATCATTTCAATGTTATTTTTCTTTGTTGGTATAAAAGTTATTTGTCGTGTTATTCTTTCATTATTTTTTTCATAATGCATGCATCTATATTATATTTAGGAATGGATCCACAATTTTATCGTAGCAGAAGCTAATATAAAATATAATAAAAAATATTTTTCTTTGTTAGTACAAAAGTTATTTTGTCATGTTATTCTTTCATTATTTTTTCAAAATGCATGCATCCATATTATATTTAGGGGTCGATCCAAAATTTAATCGTAGAAGAAGCTAAGATAAAAGATAATAATAAAAAAGAAGTTGATGAATCATTAGGTAATTTTTATTTGATGCACGTGGCATTACAAATGTTTAAATTTCTCTATAATTGAAATAAAAATAAGTTAACGGAAATTATTTTATAATAATATTTTTATTAAAAAAGGAAGGGCGATAATATAATTTGATTTAAATTTATTTGACAGCTTCCTTTCTAAAAAAAAATATAGTGCAATACCTCACATGCATGAATAAAAAAACTAATGTATTTCTTGTTTAAGACAATCTCTCTATCTCCCCAACTCTCTCATATTACATTTATTTGTCAATTTCCTTTAAAAAGAATATAATGCAATACATCAAATGAATATAAGAATTGATTTATTTCTTACCTAAGACAATCTCTTGAAAAACTATATTTGAGAATGAACTATGTGAATATTTTCATATGAATTCAATTGAGTTTAGCTTCTCTATAATCTAAGCAGAAAGTAAAGTAAGAAAGTCAATTGTTGATACTTTAACTTCTTTTATTTATGGATTTTGCTATAAGACACTTTTTATGAAGGTGTCTTTTAGCAAGTTATGCTATTGACATTTGCTAAAAGACACCAACTAATTTTTATGAAGGTGTCTTTTAGCAAGTTATAACTAAAAAGTGAATAATCACACCTTGAGGTGTGGCTTGCTAAAAGACACCTCTAAAAGGTGTCTTCTAGCAAAACCCTTTATTTATTATATATGTCCGTGACAAATTTAAATAGTTTACATCTAAATCAAAATCGAACTGAAAGAAATTTGGTATTTCATTTTATGTTTAGCCTTGATGAATGAGAAAAAAATAGAAAGGATTATTTTTACATGGATTGAATCTTATCTTTACTCATACGATAAAAGTGTGAGTTTAACTCTTATCATCATCGACGTGTGCATGGGTAATCTATATGTAACGTTATGTGAGACTTGTTCTGAGTCTGGACCCCATTCATTGGAATTCGGCTTACCTAAACCTAGAAAAGGTGTAACTTTTAGAACTTTTTATATTTATCGAGGATTAATTACCGAGAATAGAAGGCAAGAGGGTTACAAATTGGGCCGCTAGACCTTTTTGTTGTCAAAATCAATTCTCGTAAACACAACATTCATGGAACTAGGAGACATGACATTGTTATGCATGACCCCCCTTTGAAATCTATGTAAAAGGTCAACAATCTCTGGTGCTAGGAAGCTAATAGTGTCAAATGTAAATGGTATAAAAGCATTCTTATGTTTGACCACTTTGTTTGACTCAACTATTAGGGTTGTCTATCCTACCGTAAAAGCTCCGACTCTTAATCCCACAAGTGGTGAAATCTCAATCAAGTCTACACACACATTTTTGTCATATCCATTCGCAACCATAACATCTGCACACCTACATGTTGATCTTTTTTTTTTTTTTAGCAATACATGTTGATCTTCTATCTAGTGGATCAATTAGAAAATTCATAGGCCCCTCCTTCTTCACTAACACTCTTGTCCGCCTGAATATATCAATAATGGCATCCTTAACAAAATCATGTGTTTACTTAAAGTCGGAAAGCTCCTTACAATGAACTTCATGCTCCTCAAGTATCCATACACATCTTACGACAAAAGTGGCACACCTCATCAATAGGAAATAGTGGAATCATAAGGAGATATCTAATAATAGTATGATACTTTACTGGTGACATATGCTGAATTATCCCATCAATAACAATAGATGGAAGAAAATCATGAGCATGTGTTGCTTGCAAACTTCCTAAAATTGCCTTCTGTTTAGTGGTCATGTCAAACTTAACTTCCATATCTTAAATACTTTTACTAAAAAGGGCACTCATCAAAACATCTTGTGCTTTTCGGAGGGACGATGTCCTTGCAAGTAAACTTTCTATCGTCAAAATCTGGAAGCCACAAAAGCATGACCTTGTAGCACCCAATATTGTGCCTTCGAAGCCACAAAAACGTATGAAGACCATACCATTTATCACATTATCTCTCAAAATAGATCTTATAGCACCAAAGATTGTGCCTTGAAAGCCACAAAAGCATATGAAGAAGCCTCTACTGATGAGTACAAACTCAACCCCCAAACCTAATAGGTAAAGAAGTCGACCACCATCAAAGGTCCCCAAAGAAAGGACTTCTACCATCCACAATGTCGTCAACCGCTCTGTGCAACTCTTTATCAAACAATATAGCCTCTTCCTCCATGTGAATCAGTTTGGACGTCCGCAAGTCAAAGAAAAGTTTGGTGATACCCATGCATGATGGAAGTAGAAGAAGCTCACAATAAGGATCCCTTAATTGTGAAAGAAGATGACTTAACTCGGCAATCTTAAAAGCCCTCTTCGTGGCAAACCTCTCTATAAAACCTATATCTTAGCTAACTGCCCCTTCGAGCAATTTCACCCCCAACGTCGGCCTCCCAATATCTAAAGGGAACGAACCCTCACAATTTTAAAAGTAGTCCTATAGACATTTTATTGAGATAGGCCTATGTTGTAAAATGCATTGCGATTTAGATGGGCCCAAATAAAAGAAATTGGATTTTGAATTCAAATCATTATGTCCAAAAGGAGATAAGAGGAATTGTTTTTCTCACATGTGTTTTTTTCCCTAAATACACATGGAAAAGAATCAATTGTGTTTTTTCCTACCGCTGATTTCTAGCTACAGTTACCAACTATTGGCTTCAGTTGTAGTTAACTACAGTTGACTTTGCTGTACTTAAGTGTAGTTCTTGAAAAAGAATCAATTGTGATTTTACGCGTTTCGATTAAAAAATCAAAATAAATCAAGACTTATTTGGAATGCTATGAAACTTTACAGATCCTCTATATGTATTTTTATAGAGTTGTCTGCAAAAAACCAGCTCAAAATTCGATTTCTAGGTCGATGTTTTGATGTTTTTGTTTCTTGAGTTTTTGGCGCATTAATTTTTTTTATTTAATCTGTCTGTTATTGGAAAATTCTAATTTTATGTGGGAAATGTTTTTTTTATGTCCTTAACATGTGTGCAAAAAATAATGAAAAAATTCAACCTTTATGTAACTTTTTCGGATGCACAGTTGGAAAAATAATTGTGATTTTACGCGTTCCGGTAAAGCAAAATAAATTGAGGCTTAGTCGAAATAATACGTAACTTTGCAGCAGATCATCTATATGTATTTTTATAGAGGTGTGTGCAGAAAAACAACTCAAAATTTGATTTCTAGGTTGATGTTTTGATGTTTAGGTGTCTTGAGTTTTAAACGCGTTAAAAATTCATATTTAATCTGTCCCTTGTCGAAAAATTCAATTCATTTGTGGGAGACGTTTTTTTTGGTCCTAAACATGCGTGCAAAAATCGTGAAAAAAATTCAACCTCTATGTCACTTTTCCGGACTCACACTTGAAAAAAAATTGCGATTTTGCACGGTTCAGTTAAAAATCAAAATAAATCACAACTTAGCCAAAATGCTACGAAACTTTATAGACACCTCTATAAAAATACATATAGAGGACTTGCAAAGTTCCGTAACATTTCGAATAAGTCTCAACATTTTTTATTTTTTCGACCAAAACACACAAAATCATAATTGATGCTCCGAACCAAACTTAAATACAGCTAAGCCAGCGGTAGTTAACTGCAGTTGGAAGTTAACGGTAGTTAATTACGGTCGAAAAGATTAAACTATAGTTAAATGCCGCGGGCAAAATAGTATTTTTCATATGTTTTTAGAAAGAGAAAAAAACATCGATTCTCAGGAGATAATGATAAGGATATGGCTATGGTGAATACAATACTTCATTTCGCAGTTGAACAGAAAAATGGTACAAACACTCTCAATGCCTGTGGCACCTTCACTCTCAATCATCTCCAAAGGCCATGCTCACTTCTCCAATCGAGTTTCCTTTCCAGTTCTCAACACTCCAAAGCCAAAGGTAACACAATTAGGGTTTCAAAATACAAGATAAATTCCAAATTCCATTCTGATTCTGATTGAATTGTATAGGTTCAAAGGCTAAACATTGTGTGCGTTCGTGTTGGTGGTGTGGAAATTCCAAACAACAAGAGAATTGAATTTTCGTTGCAGTACATTCATGGAGTTGGAAGGAACAGAGCGAGACAGATTCTAACTGATATCAGTATGGAGAATAAAGTTACTAAGGAATTGAGTGAAGAAGAGCTTATTAGTCTCAGGGATGAAGTTAACAAATACATGACTGAAGGAGATTTGGTAAAAAAAAATAAAAAATCTCTTTTTTTTTCTTCCTTCTATTAGTTTGTTTTGTAATTGTAATGGTTTAATTTGTTTGTGAATTTCAGAGAAGGTTTAATGCACTTAATATAAAGAGGTTGAAGGAGATTCAGTGTTACAGAGGAATAAGGCATATTCAAGGACTTCCTTGTAGAGGACAGCGCACCAAGAATAATTGCAGGACATTGAAGGGTAAGAAGGTTACTGTTGCTGGAAAGAAGAAAAAGTAAATATTTAGTACCGTTTTAATTTAGTCACTTGATTTGTGTATGAGAGTAAGAAAATAAAAACAATGTTTTGGATAATGCAATTGTTTTGATTAAATTGGATGTAATTTTGTTGTTGTTGTGAAAGTTTAAATGAAATTTATTAGTGATATATTATGTGAACTACTGCTTGGATATGTTGAAATAAAAGTTGAATTTGTATGATCCTCTTAGCATTTGCCAGCTCAACAAAATGATGTTTCATTGTTAAAACTCCGCTATGAAATAAGGCTATCGCGACATTATAGCTTCTATATGACAACATTTTGTACTAAATAGCGTATTGTGGAATAAAAGCAATTTGTCCAAATTCCGCTATGCTATAGCGGTGTAGCGCCGGTATTTAACAGCACTGGTTTAGTGCATTGCATATGCTGTATGTGTTGTTCAACTGTAAATGGTTGGTATGTTTATTTGTGGGATGATTTTGGTGTGGTAGACTAATATGAAGGTTCCAGTCCAGTGAAATGTTCAGTCTTTGATATTAGACGAGTATGTGTTCAATACTTGATTGGTAGCAGGTGAAATGTAATTGAATAGAGTGAAGTTATCATACTTGTTTTTAGATTTTTTTTTTTCATCTCATACCTACTGAAAAGACTGTCTGATGGAATTATCAGCATTGCGCTTCTCCATTCGTAAAACATGGATTTGGAGCCGCAAATGAGAATAACCATGATTAGTTTCTTCCACTGCCATATGTGGATCATAGAAGCGTAACCAAAAGTAGAAAACCTAGCAGATTTCTCCAACTCTTCCTTGGTTTATCCTCCTCTTGAACCTGAAACATGATTCAGTTAAACACTAATATCAGAGATCATGATGCCCTCTAGATTTCCCCATTCTTGTAGGAGCATTGACCTGATTGTATTATTTTCCAAAGGTTTCTCGCAAACGATTTTTCCTTTTAGAGTTCTCCTTGCCTGCCTTTTAGCATCATTATTGATAGTCTCTAGAGGAAAAACTCTATCTATTTCCTCTTATACCATTTCACCGGTAGGGTGAGACAGTGTTTGGCTGTTTTATTTATATTTTTATATATGGTATAGTATCCAACTATATGTAATAAAATTTCTGTCGTTAATGTAAACATTAGTTGTGGCACGGTGGTATCAATCTTTTTGAAAACAAGGCAAACAGATACCTAGTTCGATTCCTTTAAATTTTAATAGTCATTTTGTTATTTTGGTAGCAAATTTTACAATTGAAATGTAAAAGAAAAAGAAAAAAAACTGCAAGTGCAATCAATCTTAGGACTTGATACATTGTGTCTCTGTAATGTATATATCCCTCCTGTCGTAATGTATATATAGTATCTCACTACTTGAGTGAGAGTGAAAGTGAGAGCCATTTCAACTCAGTTTTACAGTACGAAAAGTTTCCCCTTGATCAACATAATACAGATGAAATGAAAGTGCAAATCAAACCTGCTTATTAGCTAGAAAATCAAAGCTATAAAACAACAATCCCAAGCAAGAGTGCGAGTGTAAGCTAAGCTCCTACTGAGAGGAAATGAAAATTGTCACACGAGCAGAGAAACAAAATACTGTTTTTGCTTAAAAATTTACTCCAACCTTACTTTTTGGTGAGGCTGCGAATTTTGGTTCAATGCCTGGACAGATATTTTTTTTATTTTGGATAAATATATCAGTCCAAACACAGCATGTTATTTGCACTACTTGCACGTGTGTTAGGTCCAAGCATGGTAATTTGTGGAATGATACGGGCATGTTTATTTTGGTGTCGTTTTTAAGTTGTTGATCGTTGTATTATAGACCCCTTGCATTGCTCAAAGTCCTTCGGATTTATCGGTCGTAACTCCCAATTGCACAAAATTGGGGGTTACAACCCATTAGTTATTTTTTGGATTAGAGCATAGCTTCCGTCGGCTTATTTTAGAGGTTGATCGATCCAATTGGCTTATAAAGCAATCACATAAGTTGCATGCATTGCTCAATATGCCCCCTATACTCAATTTTATCAATTGTACGCTACCCGAAGGATACTTTCGGTAAACTTCAGGGGGCAGATTAAGCATTTATCTAAACGAAAATCGTATTCCTGATTCCCGGAGTATTGAATAGGAAAACGAATTGGATTCAATTTGGGCCTTCCTAGCTGCTATTCAAGTACGTTAAAAATTGTTTTGAAGCTTCTTTTCCCACCCCCAATTTAATCCAACTCTTATAGCAATTCTTTATCTATGCATCAATGCTCTAAAATAACATATATTCGAACAAACATTTCGCTTTCCTTACCACCTATTCCTTCACCTATAATTTCTTTTTTTGTTCAAACGTAGGGGGAATACAACATTGCTCACTGGGTTGTACCAAATCATGACGACTCACTGTAATTTTTCCAAACTCACAACAATATCAAACAAACACTTAATTCTATTTTCTCTTTCAAGCGATGACATAATGTGATGATACTTTTTTTTTTGTTTATATCATCATTCTCTTTTTATTTCAAAAAAAAAAAAATCATCATTCTCTATTTTTTTTTTGGTAGATTTTTCAGGCTAACTTCATTTGGTACATTTTTTTTTCATTGTTTATTCATCTATAGCTATGGACATCTATCTTTACTTTTCATTAAATATCTTTACTAGAATTATATTGATGATGCATGTTTTATGTTTATAATAAGAAGCTTTGTGTTATTTTCCTTGCATTTTGCCTGCGTCTGTATTTTCATTACTTGGTCTTGGTTCTTCTTTTGGGCAACTTGACGGTAAATTATGAAGACCCAGTCTACAAAGGCACAAGTTGTTGCATGAACTTATCTATGAGTTGTCCTTGTTGTCTCAATAATACTTAGTTGGTCATTTAACTTGTATTAAAAGTTCAATTTGATCTCTTAACTTTAAAATCGATTAATTTGATCTCTTAACTTAAGTAGTAGCTCAGTTGGTTTGAGTTACGGATTGAAGAAGTTGAAAGTCAGAAAATTAAATCTAGACGAATGAGAAAAATACTAATCTAACACTTATGTAAGTTAGAGCAACTTGATACCTTGACAAATATATGACAAATTGAACTTTTAAAATGAATTAGGACACAAAAGAGATATTTAATCCAAAGACAATATGTCGATTGTTAATACAAACTTTCAAGCCTCAAGGGGGTCACAACTCACTTTCTGGCCACTGTCCTCAACCATTTGAAAGACCAGAAATAAGTTGCCATTGAGGATTAAATCAAAATAATAGAAGCAATCATGTGATGCGGTATTTATCAAAATTGATTTGGTCCCTTTCATGTCCTACAAAAGCTTAAAATCAAGCATGATCACTAACTTCACTGTTCATGAAATATGCTAGTCCCAACAGTGTGTGGGCATAAACCAAACATCCCAATATAGTGTGTGGCCAATGTGTCAATTATTATTTTGGTTGACATAAAATCACAACTATTTATTTGCTAAAGTGGGGTTTATTTGTACTCAGGTTGATAGACCTTATGTACACTCTTTGTCTACTTTAAATGTGTATGTTTCTACATTTATTGTATGGTCTATAATTTGATTAAAGGGCCTCTTTTTGGTTCGATAATGACACCCACAAAAGGGGTCTTATCTAATCTAATACAAAACAAATCTGCACACATCCCTCCATCCTTTCAACCCTAAAAACCCCTCAAAACAATTTTTAAGATAGTAATGTGTCAGATTTAAATTTAATCCGTTCAAATCTAAAAAAATTAGGGCAAATTACATTCCCCTCCTCTAAGGTATTGTTAAATAACACCAACACCTCCTCTAGTTTTTAACTCAACACTAACCTCCCTTATTTGTTATTCAAATAGGCAAATACCTCCCTTCATACTTAACACTGTTAGTCTATGTTAATTGACTCCTCCAACCTCCTTCACATTCTTTCTGTCATGAGTATTTTTTTCACATTGTTGAGAGGTCTTCTTCCACCTACCATGTTGCAAGTGTATTTGTGGAATGTTTTGTTTCTATTTAGCATTTTTATCATGGCAATTTATTTGCTGACTAATGATTAACGTCTTCTTTTTTGTTTCACAATGGCAATTCATTGTCCTCACTTCTCAGCTCAAAATTTTGCAAAACCATCAACAGCAAAAGACAAAAATATGAATTCATTCAACCAAACTCCACACCTATGGAACTACAAACTCTAGGAAAAGTAAGAAAAGAAATCCCCGATTTCAAAATTATATTAGTGTTAGGGGAGAAATTTTGGAAAATTGGACACACCTTTGAAATCATTGGCCATCAAAAGTTGTTTTTTGAAAAGGCCTAGATAAAGAATTGGACACAGTTTGTGAGTTCTAGAAAATTGGGTTGTAGTTGAACTGGTAAGTGTATTGTAACTCTAATCAATTATGTGAATGTTTGTGAGAGAATTCATGGCGGAATTGTGTGAAAAGTCAAGAGGTTTGAGTGTGGTTGAGGAAGGAGGGGTCGAACCAAAAAATGAGTTTATTTAGAGGGTTAAGGTTTTGAGTTTGGAAAGGGGGATGAAATTGATGAGGGAATTGGTCAAAAAGCTTTGAGAGAGCTCCTAACAGAGAATGTGGCTGTGAGCATGACTAAAATCCAATTAGTTAGCTAACACTTAACAGAGACCGACGATGTTAAGTGAAAAGGGAGGTGGTTGTCTGTTTGAATCATAAATAAGGGAGGTTATTGTTGAGTTAAAAAATAGAGGGGGTGTTAGTGTTATTTAAGAATAACTTAGGGGAGGTAAGTGTAATTTGCCCAAAAAATTAACTTTAAAATGAATTTAGATATTTGTCACGCAACATTCATTTCATATATAATTATATAGACTTAATTGGATGTTTGGTCATTTATGTTTATTTTAGGTTTTAAGTTGATCTCTTATGTTTTAAAAGTTTCAAGTTGATCTCATATGTTATATGTTATAACTGTTTCAAGTTGAACCAAAACTTTATTCACATTGAAATAAGTTAGTATCTTGCGCCACATAATATTAAGTTTAATAAAATAGGAAAATTTTAAAAATGTTTTAAAGTTGATTTTATAATTAAGTTAAATCCAACCCTTGTATTCTTAACTCAGATCTTTAAACAGTCAAATGACACAAGGGACTAACTTATTTTAGAATGAGTAATATTTTGGACTAACTTAAAACTTTTAAAACATAAGAGACGAACTCAAAACCTTAAATAAACATACAATTAAGCCTATATAATTATACATTCATAGACACATTAGTTTGTATTTCTTTCTAGCATGTTTTGAAGGTTAACATGAGTTAGATGTGTATTCCTAATTTAAAATTGTGTTACCCTTTACGAGCAATTTTTTAATGATATTCCATTATTCAGTTTTTTATGTAACATATTTTGGGTTCATATTGCTTTTTTAAACATTATTGATGTGTTTTGATGTTGTGTTTAGCTTTATAAAATATGTACTTAATAGGTGATATACAACATTGATGTAGATCTAATGTGATAATGTGAGTTATTGTTAAATGTTTTTGTTGTACATTAATTGAACACACTAAACTATACTTTTTCCGGTCTCATTTATAAGCAAATTTTCATTTTTCAAGTTCATTGAATAAATGATGTGTGGATTGCATACATCATTTATTCAATGAAGCTGAAAAGTAAAAATTTACTTATAAATAAGACCGGAGAGAGTAGATTGCACAAATTCACAATACTGGTAAAATATAAATCTGCACATATCAATAATTTTTACATTTCAAGCCAAAAGAAACCCTCAACAAATTATAATACCACAAAAATTAGCAAGATATCAACAACCTAATATAATTCACTTATTATAGTGAAACTAGATCTACAAACTAGACATAATATATACTAACCTATATACTATGCTAGCAATAAACTCTAATTTTCTGCCTACAATTTGGATTGATATAAACTTTGGCTTACTTGTTCACCAGTTAATTAAAATTGGTCTAACTTATATTTAAGCCAAAATTCAAGAAATAAGCATTATTATAAGAAAAAGTTGAAAGATACTATTATATGTGGGGTTTCTTCCTTAGATTAGATGTATGAGATTCCACTTGATTGTTACCACCCACGTGGTAAGGCACTAATTCAGAACAAATGATAGAAAATATTTGAAAAAGAGTTTCACTTCACCAAGCCACAAACAACAACAAATGGCAAGCAGGGCCAGTCATTTATGGAACATTATCTATACATACATGTTCTGCCTTAGCTTTCACGCTATTTAAACTAACCAGAAAATATGCACCTTAATTAAAATTTGTCTACTACTATTTGCCTATAGTGGACACCACTACTCACACAATATTAGTTCCATTTTTGGCCCTTAAAATTTAGTTAGTGTATTATTGGTTCTTTCAATTAATCGAATGTCAACACCCTATAACCAAATTATATGAAAATTCTATACGAATCGTCACATTTACATCAGCCATAGAATAATATGTATACTCGCAATTCACATTGAAGATTTGATTCTCTATTCATTGATGTTACAAATTTCAATTTGTGGTCTTAGGTGGCATTCTAAAAGCTTGGACGGCAGCTCCTTGAAGAAAAAGAAAGGAACAAACAAACAAATAATATAGCTAGGGAAGTTGATAATGATAATGATATTTTTCGGAAATAAAAAAGTGCATGTGTCTTAGAGTTTTTGGCAGCTATTTTGCCTAATATTCTGTCATGAAGAGATAAAGTACGATTAATATCATATTTTCTAGAAAATGTTTCTTTTCCGAAACCTTAGACAACATAATGAAGACTTTTATTATTTAAATTGCTTGCATATAAATGGGAGGGGCTCAATTCTTCCACATTTCTTATGTATCCAATATAATATCAAAATGGAAGAAATTAAGATAAATAAACTAATGGATCGGGGAAGAGTGTCACCTCTGTTTGGAACCATTAACTACTTAATTATCCAGATAGTTGGAATAATAGTACTCAGCTTAGCAGGGAAGCCTAAAACAACTTTTTCATATCTATCATAAACTTTTCTCAATTAGGCTTTTAAACAATTTCAACCTTATGATTAAATATTTCAAGCGACTTTTGTCAAAAAAAAAAAAATATTTCAAGCGACTGTGTCTAAGACCATCTACAATGGTGGGTGTTTAACCTATTTAGCATCATATTAAATAGGCATCCCCATTGCGGAATAAAATATATATGTGCCTATAGAGAAGGTGGCTATGGAAGCACCCTCTCTCTTCGTTTTTTGTTGGCTTTATTTAATAAATCTTAATAAATTAAATAAATTATGTTGAAATATAATCATACAGAATTATTTGTGGAACTTATTTAATAATTTCTTTTGAAGTGTTGAGTTGGAGAAGATCGGTGCTTAGTAAGTATTACTATAAAATTAATTATGTAGATACGTTGGACTCATTTAAACACTCAATTTAGGGTGCTTTGTTGTGGATGGTCTAATGACTACAGCATCAGCATTTAAAATTTTTTATTTCTACCCCTAATAAAAAAAATGATATGTCTATCCCTAGTTCAAAATTAATGTTACAAATGCCCCTGCTCTTTTTTAAGTTGGCGAGCGTGTCCTTTTTTTAACAACGCTCTACAAACTTGCAGGCTTTGTCTGAACAATTTCAACAATTCTGTGCGTTCTTTATTTCAATTGACGAGCAGGTATTTTTTTTTTTAAAGTTTTTTGTTCTTGTTCTTAATTTCAGTTGGCGAGCAAGCCACTTTTTATTTTTAGATTTTTTTATTATTTGTGTTCTATTTACAAAATGGCGAGCATGCCATTCCTTTTTTTTTTTGGGGGAAGCATATGCCATTTCTATAAAAAAAAATTGAAAGATGCCATTTCTATATTTAAAATGGCGAACATGCAATTTTTTTTTATATTTTTTCCAATTTTTTTTTGGGTTTAACTTTTCTTTTTAACGATTTTTTTTAAAGAACGATCGTCCAAACAGTACTCACATCTTGACTGAAATGGATGTTGTGGAAAAAGCACCGAGAAAATGTGGATTATGTTCCAAGATCGGTCATATTTGCAGAAATTGTTCAACTGTTAATCATCAGTAGTTAATTTCCTTTGTAATGTATTTTATTTCGAATTATCTTAATATAATTATTATTATTATTATCATTTCGCTCGTCTATAGAAGTAGAATATGATAGAAATCAATGAAGTATCGATTGTGATAAGGGAAAGGTGTATTTAAAATAGTAGATAAAACCAAAAAAGTGTACCAAAAAACAAAAAAGGACCCAAAAAAATTTAATGGCATATTCGCCATTTGAAAAGTATAACACAAAAAAAAAAACTAAAAAATGGCTTGCTCGCCATTTCAAAGGAAGAGTTTAAAAAAAACTTTAAAAAAAAAATGAGCAATGATGCTAAGGACAGTCACTTCTACACTCTCTCATATATTGGGCCACGTCTCCCACAATACTCCAGATTTTGGTAACCGGTTGAACAGGTTCAAAAGATAATTAATGTTTGGAGAATGTTAACCATTGCCCTTAGGGCATTAGATAAGGGGATAAAAATAAAAATATAACATTGAAAAATGGTGAAAAAATGATAAATTTAACTTTTTAAAAGTTAAAATGTTGTTGAAACCAATACAAACATTCTACTTTTGGCTTCCTTAACCATTGTCATTGGCTTCCTTATCCATTGTCATAAGGACAAGATCCCATAATTAATTATTAGAATCTCTAAAATTGTTCTCACTATTACGTTGCAGTGGATGAAGAAGTAGATCTTTGAAACATCTCCATTGTTGCCTTAAAAGAAATGGACGAAGAAGCTCATCTTAAGCCATTTCTTAATTTATTTTTTTATTAATTCATTTTATCTGCACACCTTACCCATTGGCTTTTAAATCTCATCGTATGTCCTCATAATTTCGGTAGTTGTGTTGTGGTGCTTTTGTTTTTCCTTTTCTGGTATTGGGAGTGCTCATAGTTTTTTTTTTTGTTTCAAAAAAAATTCTTGAAAATGGTCTGAATTTATTGGAGACAAGAGGAAGTGAATCGTTTTTGTTAACGGGTTGATTTGGGTGCTGAAAGTTGAAAGTGGGTATGGAGTTTCATCTTGCTGTAATGTCACACAAACATGATTTGGAGATTAGATCTCAGTCACAACACTCCAAATACTCCCAAACCCGTTCCTTCTTTCTTTCTGGTGTGTTTGAATTGTGCAATCAGCTATGGATTACTTGAATATGGCGTCTAAGATTTCAAACACTTTTGGCCTGGAAATAGTTTATCAAAGGCCTTTGATTTGCACTTAATTAAAAACAAAAAGAAAAAAAAAAAAAAAAAGTAGTAAACTTGGAGAGCCTGTAAACAAGTGACTGAGATTTTAAAAAAAACTGTTGTGGGACACGTGGCCCAATATGTGAGAGAGTGTGAAATGGAGAGTGTAAAAGTGACTGTCCTTAGCATTGCTCAAAAAATATTGCTCGCCATTTGAGTTAAAGAACAGACAGAATGTGCAGTAAAAAGCCTGCAAGCGCGTAGAGGGTGTTGAAAAAATGCTATGTTCGCCAACCTAATTGAAGAACAGGGACATTTTTATCAATAATTTTGAACTAGGGGCAGACGTATCATTTTTTTAGTGATAGGGGCAGGAAAAAAAAATCGCATTGCACGTACATAGATTATCAAAATTTGTTTAAAAGATTTTTTTATCCTCCATTTAATATCTGTCTTTTTAATATTCGTGAATGTAGTATTTAAAAGTACTTTACAATTTACCATGAGGAATCATATCTAAAGGTCATGTTAGGGCATATGTTAAAAATTCCACAAATAACAAATATATATTTTTTATTAAATTATTTTCAACTTTTTGATAAATAAATTGACACAATTTCCAATTTTTTTTTTTTTGGTATATTAACATATTAAGGGCACATATTAACATTTTCCTACATAAAATTGTTCAAAACGTTACGATACTAATAATGACATTAGATTTCATGTTTTTTTGCATTTTTTTTCTTAAAATAACGATCAAAAGGAGTATTAAAATTGTTAGTGTAATTATTTATGTATGACTATTAGTAATTATTAATTTTTATGTATAAATGCACTCAATATTAGTTCCACCGAAGTTGATACATAATCGAATTTGAAACCTTAAGTACTGAGTATCGGCATAACATCTTGATTTTTTGTGCTACAAAGAAATTCGATTACGAAGGCCTATGTTGCCCGGGGCCTTAATAATCCACATATATATAATGGAGTATAATAATTTTTGACTAAAAAAGGTGTGAATTCCTTAGTCATGTGTCAAAATATACTAACATTATTACATATTTCAAAAAAATTACAAATAATAAAATTATACTTCATGATAAAAAAAAAGTGTAATTTCCTTAATTAGTCATGTGTATCACATTGAATTGATGATGATGTGATAATACATACGTATAATATAAAAATTAGTTTTTTCTTCGCAAGATTGCAAGAAGCCGCTATTTTTTGTTCTAAATAATAAAATTAAACCATAGTAATATGTTGAAAATGAAAAGAAAATAAAAACAGCCGACAAATCAATACGAGCTACATCCTTAAAAAAAATCAATAGGAGCTACATATTATATTGCGGGTGGGACCTAAATACAAGCACCCTGGTAACATTATTACGATTGAGTGGAGGTTTTTTAGTTTCTTGGAACATTATTATTCTAATCAAATACAATGGAAAAAGAGAGAAAAAGAAAAGAGAGAATAAAAATATAATGTGAATATAAGAGAGAAAGTTGTAATAAAAAGGTTGTGCAAATATAATTTCTCTTAAATTAAAGGGTCTTGTTAATTCATGCCTTCGTGGCAACTGTTAAGGAATTTACAAATAGAAATTTTGTCTTGAAAATATAAGATGTTACTTTTGATAAAATAATGATTACAAAACTTTTTTATGAAAACTTAATGCTTAAGTATTGCTCTTGGGCCACTGGTTAACATTCTCCTAAATTAATATAAGATTTTGTTAACTTGTGCCCTAAAGGCACATAATAAGAAACTAAATGTAGAAATTTAACCTTGAAAATTGTGCATTTATAACTTAAAATCTTAAAAACTTATCTTTTCAATATAATGTTTATTATTTAATTTTATTTTAAGATTTTTATCTTGTGCCCTTTGCCCTTAGACCTAAGGACACAAGTTAACATTTTCCATTAATATATGCTTAAGGGTAGTTTCATAGAGTACTGTTTGCGTATCGTATACATGTTGTTGATTATGTACATAAGAATGAGACTCATTGAGTTCGGATCATGTTAATTTTTTCAGATGCAAAAATAGTGATATTATTAGATATTGTAAAAATATATACATATAGAAGCACAAGATGTGTTTGGAAGAGGAATATTGCTCTTTACCCAAATAGTTTCGCTCATTTCCAAAAGAAAAGACGGTTTTGTCCTTACGTGAGTTAACTCATGCTGCGTGAGTTAAGTCACGCTGGGTACTATTTTCGTTCAATACTCAGCAGGCAATCACACAGCTCCATTTTTTCTTTCCCTCCACCTCCAAAAAGTGCAAATTTTTGGGTCAAAATCTTCATTCCAAATCATTTCAAATCGTCTGGAAAACAAGTTTCTTACCAAGCATCAAAGAACAGGCAATGTACTGTCAAAACTCTTCCATTTTTCCTGGTTTTTATGGTAGTTACGTTTTTTTTAGTAGGTGTAGGGCTCAGCGTGAGTTAACTCACGCTAATTGTTGGGCAGCGTAAGTTAACTTACGCAGTAAGATAACACTAGCGTGAGTTAACTCACGGTATTGTGATGCCCAGATTTTGAATTTTTGCGCCACTTTTTTCCTTGCTTTGCTTGCCACACAAGTTATTTATTTATTTATTTTTTCTTTGTTATTTTTTTATTGAATAGACATTGAGTGAGATGGTTGAAAATGTGGAGGAGGATGGCATTGAACCTAAACCGGCCAAAAGCAAAGCTTCCGGCGTAGGCGTAGGTTCCGGCGTAGCATCCGGCAATGTCAAACCAACCAAATAAGTGGAGTTTAAAGTGAAAATTCCTTTTCAAGCTCACATAGTTCACAACCAAGCAAAACTGGTACTTACCGGTAACTTTGAAGAGAAGCCTAAACCGGTACCTACCTGTGTTCGTGTTATTGAAGTAAACACCGAGTCATTTTTTATAACAAATGAAAGATGGAAAGATCGAGAAGAATTACTTGATTGAATTCGCCGACAAGCGGCTAGGGCTGGATTTACTATTTCTATAGATAAATCTAGCACAATAACGCCATACATGATGATGCAATGTGGGAGGAGTGGTGAATACAAGCCACCTAAGACGAGGAAGAAACCGAAGCTTGAAGGCACGGGCTCAAGGAAATGTGATTGTCCGTTTGGATTAAAATGCTTCTTTGAAAAAAAATTGGTGGATTGCAATGCTTTGGGGAATTCACAACTATGACTTGGCGCCAAAGTTATCCAGGGACCTTCTTGCGGGTCGACTAAAAGCGGAGGAGAAGCAAAAGAGTTATCAACATGACAAAGAGCTTGGCGGCGCCTAGGAATATTCTCACAGATTTGAAGGAAAAAAACAAAGAAAGTGTGACACTCATCAAGCAAGTGTATAATGCGCGAACTAGATGGCGCAAGGGGCATAAAGAGGACACGGCGGAGTTGCAATACTTGATTTCAAAGTTGGAGAAGCATCAATGTGTCTATTTCACAAGAGCAAACAGCGAGGAAACCACTCTTGAAGATTTATTCTTTGCTCATCCGGATTCAATTGATATGCTTGACACTTTTCCCACCGTTTTGGTCATGGACTCCACTTACAAAACCAATACCTACCGAATATCGTTATTTAAGATTGTTGGTGTCACGTCTACCAAATTGACGTATTCGGTTGCGTTTGCATATCTTTCCTTTGAAAGAGAGAATAACTTCCTTTGGACACTTGAGATGTTGGTGTTGAGGCAAAATCCCTAATTAATTTTAAAGATAATAAACCATTATAATTAAAGAATTAATGGACTTTGATTAATTCCTTGGTATTTAACTTGTGCTCTTGAGTGTTTTACTAAGATAGGAACAAGGTTTAAATCATATAAAGATTCAAGAAATCAAAGGACATTTGAATTCATGATCTAACATTGAGGTCAGAAAGTTATATCAGAATGTTGCTCAGAGATCAGAATGTTCAAGCAGAGACCAGAAGGTTGTTCTTATACAAGCCAAAGAATCTCAAGAACATTGATCAAGGTCATGCAAGGCACATGTGACATGGATAAATGTCTAAGAAAGTACATTTGCATGGATCAATCAAGCAATAAAGGCATACACAAGGATTATGTCAAAAAGGATACTCAATGTTTATTTAAGACTATGAACATTGAAGTACTAGGAATATTCCAAAAGGGAATATCATCCTAGATGTTAAAATTATTGCTCTTCATTGTTGTTTCACTATTAAGATTTGATTACATCAAATGGTAGTCTTACAAATCATCCTAAGTGAAACAAAAGGAACATCCTGATGGTCAGAATGTTCAGCTCTGCACATGCTTACTTTATGAACAGTACAATAGGTGAAAAGCAAAAAGGCAAAAGCAAAACAAATTTGTCATGCTCAATCAGAGATAGACATGCATGGAGTTGGTACAGTACATGGACCACACAATCCCTCAAAACATGGGCATGAAGATGCAAAATCCACTTTATCTCTCTTGCACCAGTCCCTAGGTAAATTTGGGAAAATAACTTTCTAATGTATGTGGAAAAGCCCATACTTTGGTTATTGCCCATAAATTCATATGAAAAGCATATGACACGCCCAGAAATTCATGTGTTCATTCCTACATAATGAACCCAAATGAATATCATGATGAACTCAGATGAAGATCATTAAGAACACAACAACATTCTGAAGTTCATCTTTGATCAGAATGTTCACCCAGAATTTCAAGTAAAAGCTTGTGGGACCCAGGACACATGGCATAACACCATTGGACATCCTACAACGACTATATGAGCCCAAAGACTCTATAAATAGAGATCAAAGGCTCAACATTACTTGCACCATTGCAAAGCATACAGAAAAACATTTGAAACGTGTTTGAAACTCTTGCAATTTGAATTGATTATCACTGAAGACTCTTTCTATCTTCTTTGTAGTGTAAATCAATTCTTTCTAGTATCTCTTTTAAAGATACCTTCTTCCATTTCTATTTGTTTGTTTTCAAACATCCAACCTCCATACAAATTGTAATCAAAATCTCATCTAGCTTTAGGGGTACTAAAGTGTTAGTTTGAGTAAAGGTTGTAAAAGTCTAAGTGGTTAAATTAGCAAGAAGGTGAAAACCTGTTGAGGCTTTGAGAATACAGAGTTGTAATTGTTCAGGTGAACAAAGATTGTAAGGTGCAGGATTTGAGAGGTTATCTCAAGCATCATAGTGGAAATTCTCACAAGATTGTGAGGAGTGGACTAGCCCACATTGGGTGAACCACTATAAATATTTGTGTGTTCTTTCTCTCTTTTCTACACTCTTTAATTACAGTATACACAACACACACTTGCACATTTACTTTATTAAACAGTTTTTGTGTATGAACTTCAGAACGTTATGAAGTCGGAATACTAACTTAACTATTCCAAGTAATCAACTTGAGAATCACTTTTAAGTTTCAGGATAATTTTTAAAGAGTTACGCTTC
>Ga0315914_1002967_pt1 | contig 25972 bp, 11 predicted proteins | sample MpolenodulesMG_FD_203920 | JGI IMG/M metagenome (GOLD analysis project Ga0315914, IMG submission 203920) | Medicago polymorpha root nodule microbial communities from Los Angeles, California, United States - elongated nodules | ecosystem: Host-associated > Plants > Roots > Nodule | place: USA... | reverse complement strand
CACACACACACACACACACCACCATCACTTCCGCTCTATTTTTGACGCAAAAACTCATCAAGGGGCATGCCATGCTCTTCATTTCCAGCTGCTATTTCTTCCACCACCGCGTTTTCTTCCATGTCCCTTGGTGACGCAGCTTCCCTGATTGACCTATTTTGTAGCAAAAGGGAAAGATGATTTGTGTTATCATTGTTGTGGAGGCTTCAAAGACTAGATTAAAATCTGCTCTTGTTTTATTTCTATTGACATGAGTGTCTATTTGTCACTCTCATCTCAGGTGGCTATTGCCATTTTTATCATTTCTAAAACACCAGTCTTTGATAATAAAAATATTCATTAAGATTGCAGAACTCAAAATGACCTGCAAGCCTATCCTATAATGAACCATAAATGTGATTTTGCATTCCTGGTATGAAATTAACAATTCAGCAATTTAACAACAAAGAAATTGAAAATTTAAGTAATCTTAATTTGTTCCATGAAAATGAAACGAAGGAGCACTGTTGAAGGCACTCAATTGGATTATTCCACTGTGCTATCTATTTATGTTCCTTTTAGGAATGGGCTCACACAACCAATCACACCATTGAATGTGCACCTATTTGATTATTTCTTTGCTCTATTACCTTTCTTCTGAAAGGGCTTCACACAATCACTCACTCAATTTATGCACCCTCTCGGGCCTCTGGCTGTTGCATTGCTCTGTTATCATACTGGCTTAAGACATATATGACTTGTGATTTTGTTTTATGAGAATTATGTTATGCTGTTGTGTCAATTTGTAGTTTAAAATCATTTTTTTTGAGGGATTGTAGTTTAAAATCATTGTTCCTTTTTCGTTTGCAAAATTACTCCAATAGTCCTTTAACTTAATTTCAAATGACATTTCAGTCCTTTATCTTTTTTGAAAAAAAAGAAGATAAAGGACTTAAATGTGATCTGAAATTAAGTTAAAGGACTTTAGTTTGTTTTTGACTCATGATTTGATCCATTTGTGATTCATATTTTTACTTGTGTTATAATTACATTCTCTTCTGCAGAAACGATATGAAGACATTTCTGTGCTGGGGCAAAGGCCAGTAGACGAGTGAACTGTCTGATCATTTTGTTAGCCATTTTGAAGTTTTATTATATTCATGGAAAATTGAAGTGAACGCTACGAGCTGGAAACACTTTCCATTTTGCAATAAGTGAATATGTTTGTCTCTGTTGAGCTTAAGTCATGTATGGTTTCATTTGCTGGCTGTTGGAAATATAAAAATATTGAACTGCTGCAACTTTCCTTTTCTTTTTCTATATGGTTTATCCCAAATACTGGATTAAGAAAATCACTTGCTTTCGTGATAGTTTACATGTGCAAAATCATTACTGCTCACTGATTTAATTTAATTTAATTAACTTAACTAATGAGTAAAACTACATTACAAGTCTGCAACCCCTGCTGAAATTCAAAGCAGCTGTGCAGAAAGTGTTAAGAAAATTATCAATATCTTTTGTTTATGATAGATAGATCAGTATAGTATACACAAAACATGTGCAATGGAGTAATTTTTAATTTGGTGCAATTATATTATAACATTTATGCTAACCTATTGTCACTTGAGCTTTGGACAACTTAACTTGTGCTTGGTTGAGAAACGGCTCTGTGGTGGTTCAATGTACTCCTTCTTTGATGTAATAATTTCTAGTTGAGCGACAATTGTTATACACAATTTGTTTCTTTATCTGTATAAAATTGAGATGGAGGAAAGTATGCACAATTCATTCTAGGTAGTCGGTTTTAAGGTGGAGCATTTGGGCTTAGTTAGATGATTGTTCAACAGGTACATTAAAATTGTCCACCTTGCTGAAAAAAGTCAATTGGGAGTTACAATCTAATCCTGATATCACACAAAAATAGTAGATTAGAAGTTACAATTCCATTGAGAGCGAAATTGAGGCACGCACTGTTGTGGTGGCATTAACATAGAGAATGTTACAATGATAATGGTATATGTAACATCGACATTTATGCAAATACACTCTTTTACCTTAGTTATACTTGGTTATACCTCCTTAAAGGTAGACAATCCATATCCTAGTTATATGGGTATGTTTGTGGACTACAAAAGAAATTATGGGGTATGTTTTAGGACTAGAGTTGACTTATAAGCTATATAGTAGGACTTCACTCGTGTACCATTAAAGTGAGAATCTCACATGACATTGACCAATTTAATTGTGACACATAAGTCAATTTATTTATCTTTTTTCTTCTCATTTACATTAAAAATATGTATCATCGAATGTCACACTTAACTTGGTCAAATTTCACATGACATTATGTCACAAAAGTGCAGTTTTGCATCATAGAATAAATTGAGAAGTAATTAAATTGCATGCTTAAATACATTCTCGTCCCGCATTTTTTATTAAAGTTTTCATCCCCTATATTTAAAAATCCGTTTTCGCATTTCTTATTTGATGTTTTTTTCCTTTCTAAATTTTGGTTTTTCATTTTATTTTTCATTCACTTTTGATGAAGTGATCTATTCATTTATGACGTGACACTTATTAAACTACAATGAATATCCATTTCAATAAAAAAAAAATGTATGATATCATTGTTGTGTCATAAATAGATATATCATAACATAAACAAATAACCTAAAAAAATGCGATAAATCAAGTTCTTGCCCTCCCTTCCCCTACTGATGTTGATGGTCCTGATATTATTGGATGGGGAGAAATTAGTACATACCATTTTACCGTTAAAAGTGCTTATAACATGCAACATGTTGACCCTCATGTTGTTGATGGTGATTGGAAGACTTTATGGGGTTGGAAAGGACCTCATCGCATCCAGACTTTCATGTGGTTGGCTGCACATGAGCGTATTCTAAAAATTTTTCGTAGGAGCAAATGGGGAGTGGGAATATTGCCCACATGTACTAGTTGTGGGAGGCATGACGAGACTACTCTCCGTGTGTTGCGTGACTGTGTACAAGCTACTCAAGTTTGGCTTCGACTAGTTCCGTCTAATTTTATTACTAGTTTCTTTTCATTCTCTTGCAGAGAATGGATTTTCACCAATCTCAACAAGCACAACATTGGTCCTAACAAAGATGGTTGGCAAACAACTTTCATGACGACATGTTGGTTTCTCTGGACGTGGAGAAATAAAACTATTTTTTAGGACAATTTCCAGCGGCCATATGATCCGGCCAGAGTGATTCAGAGCTACTCAAAAAACATCGAAGAGTGCACGTATCAACATCTCCATCGAAATCCTCAAAATAGGGAGATTATTCACGTTGGCTGGAATAGACCTCCTGAGGGTTGGATCAAGCTCAATAGTGATGGTACTTGCAAAGGGAATAACGATGTTTCAGGTTGTGGAGGCTTGTTTCGCAACTCCGATGGGCGTTGGATCAAAGGCTACATGAAGAAGATTGGTTCTTGTGATGCTCTACATGCGGAGATGTGGGGCGTGTATCTAGGGTTAGAGATGGCTTGGAGAGACCGCATTCCACAACTTATCGTGGAGAGTGATTCAAAGCTCTTGATTGATATGATAACGTATAATTGCAATCTTGGGGGGATTGTTCCCATTTTGGTGAAACATATTCACAATCTTTTGAGTATGGATTGGCAGGTTCAAGTTCTTCATACTTTGCGCGAGGGAAACCGAAGTGCTGACTGGCTTGCTAATAACAGTTTGTCTTTAGATTCTTATAGGTGTTCTATGGTGGAGTCTCCTCCTAATGATCTCCATAGCTTACTTTTTGATGACTTTTTCGGGGTTTACATGCCTAAGAGTGTTCGGATAGTTTTTTAGTTTTGTTTTTTCTTCGGGCTTAGGCCCTGTTTTATACCAAAAAAAAAATAAAAATGCGATAAATAACCAAAATTTTGAAAAAGTTAAATGAAGGAATGTAATACCCCAATTTTTTACTTTTTTATTTTTTGGTACAAAGGAGGGCCTACGACCCAAAAAGAATATTTTTTACTTTTATTTACTTGACAAAAAACTCCAATTTTTTTATACTTTTATTTATTTTCTTAGTGATAAACTTGATTTTTTTTGAAAGATTTCTTGATTATGCCAGGTGTTAAGGATTTAATAAAATTTTGTGATCTGGATTATTGAAGTCAAAAGTTTTTCCCAAGATTTTCTCTAATAAAGAGAATATCATACATAAAAGTTATTGATAAAAATATTGGTAAAAAATGCGTGTAGATCTGGGAAAGGAAGCTTTTGGGAGATGCCGTGAATCTAAGCTAATCTCAGTTATTTCTCTCTGATGTGACTAAAAACCCTAATTAATCATTAATTATCGCCCAATTAACTACTATTATCCATCTCCTACTATACGAAAGCATATCTGAATATAAATTCAAAGAATAAGCAACGAATAATCATAATCTATGAACAACAATGATGAAGGGGTTGGAGTCAGAACTCAAAGACCTAAATTCAAAACCACCCAAACCAAACGGAACCACCACCACCGCCACCGTTCGTGACGATCGTCCTCTTCTCAAATCCGATTCCCTCTCTTCCACCACCACCACCACCACCGCGGCGGAGCTTCAAGACCTTGAGAAGAAATTCGCCGCATATGTTCGCAACGATGTGTACGGGACGATGGGAAGAGGAGAGTTAGGAGCTAAGGAGAAGCTTTTCCTTGGTTTCGCGCTTGTGACTCTTCTTCCGATTAGAGTGATTCTTGCTGTAACGGTTTTGGTGGTTTATTATGTGGTTTGTAGGGTTTGTACACTGTTTAAAATCCCTAATCGTGAAGATGAACAAGAGGATTATGCTCATTTGGGTGGGTGGAGAAGAAGTGTTATTGTTAAGTGTGGGAAAGCTCTTTCTAGAGCTATGCTTTTCATTTTTGGATTTTATTGGATTCATGTTTCTTCTAACTTTTTCAATCAGGTTTCGATTCTACTTTCACTTTTTTGTTAATTGTTCAATTTCAATTCATTAGGATTAGCTTAGTTAAGTTAAGTTTATGGTTTTTCGATTTGTGATAAGGTTTTTAATTAGGATAAGTTTAGTAGTCTTTACTTGTGAAAAGCTCTTTATAAGTTTATGATAGGTGTTTATTATTATGTAGAAGTAAAGTTGGATAGCAAAAATGAGAGGAGGAATGGTTAGAAATTGCGTTTGTTGACACAATTGCGATTATACTGTGAACCTTGAATATTGTGGCAAAATTAGGGCCAATATGGCTGTGATGCTGTTGTAGAGACATTTAAAGCCTTTATACTGCGGCGACAAATTGCAGTTGTGATACTTTTTGCGGAGACCTCTAAACTCCTCTAAACTTTTATATTGTGGCTGCAACTGGGGTTGGGAACCGTAGTTTAGATTTATGCGCAAAATTTAATTTTGTTAATATTTAACGTTTTGTTAATAAATGTTTCTAGTTAAGTTTATCGGAACTGACTTGTACTAGTATATTTATTTGCTCGCTTGTGCCTCTATCTACCTTGTCATAGCTCAAAAGACTATTGGATGTATCTTAGTTGGTTGTTGGTTATTGCCGGCCAGCTTGTTTCATTATAATTTGCAGTCAAAATGTTCTCTCTTGTCATATCTTTAATTTGTTTTTTCTGCTTCATGCTTAACTAGGAAAACAAACCTCAGCCTGAAGAGACGGGGAGACCCGGTGTAATAATATCTAATCATGTGTCTTACTTGGATATTTTGTATCACATGTCTTCCTCGTTCCCAAGTTTTGTTGCTAAGGTTTGTCACGTGACATTCTTTTTCCATATGAATGCATGTATCTGTACATATGTATGATTCTGACGTTTTTTGTTCTGAATGTTCTGTTATAATCTTGGATTTCATCTATATGAAGAGATCAGTGGCCAAGCTTCCTCTTGTTGGTCTCATCAGGTGTGTTGCCTTTTTTTATTAGTTCCCGCTGGTTTAGTTTTATGGATTTTGTGGATCATTGCAAATTAAATTTTATTTCTTCAGTTGAGTTCTGTAGTTCTTGAGGTATTGTGCTCTTTTTTTTTTTTTTTTTTATCTCAAAGTCTCATTTCAAAAGTGAACTTTCATAAAAGCAGTGCTTCACGTATTGTCCATGAAATGAGAATGCTGCATTTCATACGATTCAATGTGCACTATCTTTTCATTGTAAGGTATTTTTCAGAACCTAGTGCTTATATATTATGACACATTTTTTGTAACAGCAAGTGCCTTGGTTGCATCTATGTTCAGCGGGAATCAAAGGCATCAGATTTCAAGGGTGTTTCAGGTGCGTAGATAGCTCTGTATGTGCACTTTGTAACAATCATGGAAATGTACACAATGTAAATTAAATGAAGTAAAAAAAGTAAAATCCCTTGTCTCCATCATTTCCTATGCTCTATGTTGGTCTTTTCATATTTTTAGTTGTATACTGACGTGCTCTAGTGGTTTTCCTTTTAGGCATATTCATGTGTTCCACTAAGTCAAACTAGGGTCTTAATACCCTGTAGAATACACATTATTTGTTTAGTTGCAATTGGTGCCTAAACGGTGAACTTTCTTCCTGCAGCTGTTGTCACTGAAAGAATTCGAGAAGCACACCAGAATGAATCTGCTCCATTAATGATGTTATTTCCAGGTTATCTTCCTTCCTTTTTTGGGGGTTGGGTGAGGGTGGAGTGGAGGGGTGTGGATCAAATTTTTTTGTTTAGTTTTAACAATGTTTGGCTCGAGTTCTCAAATTGGAGTAGATTATATAGGGGTTTGGTACCTTCATATCTCCAATATACAAACTTTAGCATACATAAAGAAGTGCAAGATATAGCTTGTTTGTACTTTATAGGCATGGGGATCTCTATTATTTTTAAGAGAACCATGAGTTGCTTGTATAAGGACACTAGCCTATAAAATGAGTAATGCACATTTATATTTGCAATTTCTGGTATTTTTCAAATTAATATGACGATTGAAGTTGCTGCATTTCATTACCTATTTTATCTTATTTATTAAATGAATAATGTATTCTTGTGTTCATCTGCTGGCCGAAATTTATGTCCCAATGTCTGTTGCTTTTAAAATCTTATTTCAAACATGAAGATTCATTTACTATATCCATTTCCTTTTAACTTCATAATCTTCAAATATAACCCTATGCCGTAAGGTTCTTCACATTTATTTACTTATTCTTTTGTTGGCATGTGAATTATTATTTGTCACATATGGTAACACTAGCATTGGTCATATTACAGACATTAGTCAATATTTATCTAATTGTTCATTGCATCTATCTGTAAATTATCAAAAGTGACCTGCATTATCCAAATTATTCATGTTTCTCAAATCGACATTCTTATAATAATTTTATTTCATGGTATTCAATATTTTGCAGAAGGGACAACCACAAATGGAGATTTCCTCCTTCCATTCAAGACTGGTGGTTTTTTAGCAAAGGCACCAGTACTTCCTGTAATTTTAAAATACCCTTACCAGAGATTTAGCCCCGCTTGGGATTCCATATCTGGGGTAAGTACTTATATTGTAATAAAGCTTAATGTTTTTCAATTACCTTTGATTATAAAACCTAATTCTGCTGTACTCAACTTCTAAGCTGCTTTGTATCCATAAATATGTTAAATTTTGGTCATATGTGTGGAATATATTTTTGGTAAATATGTCAACATCCTGTTCTTTTATCAGTGCGTTTATATGAAGGTTGGTGCGAACAAATTCATAATTTTAGTTTTACATGCTGACAATATTCTACTTGCTGCAATGATGATGTTTTGTTGCATAATGTAAAGAAGATTCTCTCTAGCTTACTTTGAAATATAAGATATGGGGGGAGGCATGTGATAGAATTGAAAATTCTCTCTAGTAACTTCGGAATATAACATATGGTGAGGCTATTTGATTGAAATAGAACTGTTTCATAGTAGATCATAAGAATTGTTGGGATTGTCTCATAATCGGTATATCAATAAGGAATTTGTGATTCAGAATGGAAACATGTTTCTCTGGGATTGTTCCATGTCAAAAAGGAGACAAATTTATTGGAATACAATATTTGCAAAAACAACTTGGAATGAAATGAAGGTAGTCATTTCCCTATGCATCAATGGTTGAGAGGTTGATGTATGCCCAAACATGTATGCAGCCATATAGCAGTGTCTGGTGTGATGGCATGATGTGTCTTTGATAAATTAAAGAACCCTAGGAAAACCATGACTTTTATTGTTTTATACTTACATCTTTATGCTAATTTAATTGCAGAAATCACCATCTTAATGAACACAATGCTTATTTTATTCTAAGTTGACATTAATGTTGGCAGGTGCGCCATGTGATATTTCTCCTCTGTCAGTTTGTAAATTATATAGAAGTGATACGATTACCTATATACTATCCCTCGCAGCAGGAAATGGAGGATCCCAAATTGTATGCCGATAATGTTAGAAGGTTGATGGCTACTGAGGTATTTATTTTGGTTATAGATTCAATACTTCTTTATTGCTGAAGTTGATCGTTACACACATGCCTAAATTGACACTCTATAAGACGTCATCCAGATACACTACTCAATAGCTCTTCATAGAGAATTGTTTTGATAAATCTGGCCAATGAAATATTTTGCTGAATCGTTTTGCATTCAAAAGTTTGAGGAAAAAAGCAAGTATTTAAATTATATGTTCAACCATGGTTTTTTTGAAAAGTATATTGTAAATGAATTTTGTGATGCTTGTTGGAGTAGACAATAAATCCATATCATAAATTATATATTCAACCATGGTTTTTGTTTGAATTTTCCAAAAAAGTTTTGGAATATTAGGACTCTGTAATTTAGGCGTTTCGGAAGTAGGTTAAGTTTCTGGAACATTGTTTTTGTTTCCAAAAAAGTGTTGGAATCTTCATTCTTTTTGTTGCACTCTTCATTTCATTGTCATACATGTATTTATAGCCTAATAGCCTAAGGTAGTATCCTCCATGTTATGCATTAACTATTTGTTTAGGCAGGGTTTCCTTGTAGCAAAGGGAAGTAACATTTGTCTTATTGGTACTTGAAAGTTATACTGTTATAGTGTGACCGTTGGTGATACCTTCTTGATTATGTCTATTGCATGTTCTGCTTGCAGGGTAATTTGATACTTTCTGATATCGGGCTTGCTGAAAAACGAATCTATCATGCTGCTCTCAATGGTAATAATAGCCTGCCTAGTGTTTTGCGTCCGAAAGACGATTGATAATTTCACGATCCTGGCTTCAATTGATATGTAGTTACACTCGAATTTTGGTTTCAAACTTAAAATTTTCCTTAAATATATGGGACAGCTCGCGTGAGGGGTGTTATAGCTAATACATTCTCCTCAACTTCATAATGTTGTATAATTTCCATGTAAATGATGTAACCAATAATGTGTTTTAATTGCTGGTGAATGAGATACACAATTCAAGAGTCAAGTTTTATTCACGTTTTGATTGTGATAAATGACCTTGCACATTTTAGAAAAGCCATGTATCTGAATTTTCTGTTTCATGTCCCTGCAGGTTTGTTTTCCCAATGCTAGGCTAGTTCTTCGGATACGTGGCTTGTATATTTATTGTTCTATTATTTGTCAGGAAACAAAAAAAATTAGTTAGAAAATTATGTGTAGAGCAAGTATGTATCCAATAACTGCCTCTGGAGTATGATTGGGATTTTTTAACAGAGGATGATGTATCTATAGTTATAGGATTCTCTCCAATATTAACATAGGTGTTCTAACTTCTAAAATAACTTGACGTTTCTTGCTATTTAATATTTTAATGTTTTGCATTAAAATATACAAGCTCATGGCTGCATTTATCTTTCTGGTGCTGAGGTTCCCCGTCCCGAAGCCCCTGACGAAGAACAACACTCCTTTCATGAGTAAATAAATCTTCAATTTAGCCTGAAGTATCATTCCTTTTTAATCGGCCTTTAAAATCTATACTAGTACATGAGAATCTGCCAGTTTTGTTCCTGTTTTTATAAACTGAAAAGATGACAGAGATTAGTAAAACAAATTTTCATATACGCTAGAGATTATTTGGACAGATTATTTGTTGGAGACTTGTTTTATGTATACACACACAAGTCTTTCTAGGTCATTTTTTTAGTATGGACAACTGAAGCTTCATCCATGGGAATTTAAATATTTTGTTGGTACACCGCGATAAGGTCTTCCGAACTCAATTTTAACACAATAATTATACCATAGGCATTGAACCACTGACTAGAACAGGAACATAACTGCAGTCAGTTAATGTGACAATTGAAATAACAAATTTGGAACCCAAACCCTGCCATATGGTTCGAAGAGATTGAATAAAAAAGAAAAGCAAGAGGAAATACGATGCCTATGAGATTGAATGTCGCAACTAATAACTAAAGGGAACTACAGTGACGGTCTTTCTTCTGACTCAAAAAGTCGCATGATTGTTAATAGTGTGAGCAATACTAACCGAATAGTTTGAACTGTTACAGAAGATCAAATTGTTTGTCATTCCATAAAGGTTTGTACTAAAAGCAAAGACAAAGGTGAATGGTCAGAGGAAGCTCCAAAAAAGAATTGGGCGCGGTGCTTGATTATAAATTTATAATTCCATCCATATTTAATAAATTCTATTTATGACTTTTTAGATTAGATTTAAAGCTATAATCCAAAAGGAAATACATAATGGAAATGTATACTTTTTTATAAGCAAAATGTATTAAAGAATACAACCCATCAAATTACACATCGCAGGTTACAATTGATGAGCTTTGTAAGCATACCAAAGGGTTATTCAACCAGTTTGAAAAAGCAAGTGTAGAGTTCCTATTAACTTTTTTTTTAGAGGTGACGACAAGGTTTTGATGTCTAGCACAGTCTTCTCAACATCCCCAACATTGCCATTGAAAATGACATTATTCCTCATGTTACAGATGCAGCATATAGTTGCAAGCCATACCAAGCTTTTTACCTTTCTTCCTGCCAAAGGCTTCCTAAACAGAATGAAATTCAAGTGACCCATACTACCAGATTGTGTATTCATACCTAGCCAAGCATAAACTTCCTCCTAAACATTAACGAACATGACTCAACCTCTAAAACATAAGACACATGAATGAAGTTCAATGTACATTTGTTAACACAGCTCTTTTTTGCTAACTAGTCACGGGTAAGAAGACGGGATAAATGTAACCTCCATCCAAAAACCTGTACTGTTAGTCTGCCATAATATTGAAGTGCCTTGAGTAAAAGATGATCAGTTTCCTCAAATTGCTTGTTAGACATGAAAACATTATAATAAGATTTAACAGAGAAACATTGTATTCTATCTGGCACCCATTCCCATTGATCCTTATTCGCAACCAGTTTGATCTAAAGCCAAAATCAACAGTAGTTCAGCCATCCATCCGTTCAATAATAACAACATCATGCAGACGGTCAAATGACAGAGACGCCTCCTAACTCCTGCAACTTCCATGCCACACACCCATCTCAGCCACAGCCCCTTCTTTAAACTAAATACTTTAACAACTCAGGGTACTCTTCTTTCAAAGATTTACCATTAATCCATAATTTAATATCATCCCAACACCGGACACCAACAACTAATATCAGATGCAAACCAGTTTTCATTTGCCACAACATTACTTCCAGCCAGCAAAACATCTCTCCACGAGGTCTTTTGGTTTGATTATAATGTCCTCTCCATCTACCAAGTAATTTGACTGATAAAGAAGCATACCTGAATGGTTACAGCTCAAATCACGAGTATCCTCTATCGTTTAATAAGCAGCACTTCCATTTATTTAACAATGCTAAATTTAAAAAGCCATATACTTAGTTGACATGTATGTATGTTGAGTATAATTGATTTAACCTCTAAAATTAGTTCTAACTTGAAACTTGAATTTGGAGCTTTTGCATTCATAATTGACTTTTAACCTCAAATTGATAAACTCACGTTTACGCAAATGTGTCTAAATATAATGAACTTTACATTCAACTCAATTTTAACCAAAATTAATTTATCCACAATAAATTTTTACCACTGCTAAACCAATAACACAATGAACACCATGCTATAAGGGTTATATAATATTGTATTTACATATTATCATAATAATTTCAATCAATACATCTATTATTAATAACACTTGTCAATATCAATTGAGCTAAAAAAAATTCAATTTTTTTGTACGTTTACTGCGATTAACCTTACACTGAACAAAGCCATAGGCACACTTGGGAAGTATAATATACTTCCTAAAATTATTACCATCATGCCCAGCCGCTAGTTAGCAGGGTCTTGTTGATGGAATGAATACACCCAAGTCATTGTTAATGCAGGGCATTAAACAACCAACTTGCTGCTGAATACTCTAAATACATTTGAAAGCCTCATTTGATATACGAACAAATCAGTAATAAGCACCAAAAGATAATAGAACAGGCTAGACTGAAATGCCTGATAATTTATTACTAGTACAACACTGTATGTTACATTGATATTGATATCAGTATACAAGCAATAATTTAATCTTCAATCAATCAATTGTTTTTTGAGGTACAAAAATCATGTTTCATAGTATAATCTAGTTTGACGGAATAAACATTTGAGCGGTGGAGGAAAGTGAGGAGAGGAGTACCAAGATAGCTAACTACTGTTTCACCATGAAGGAACTTTTACAACTGCAACCACCAACTGCACTTGGGTTCTCCGTCACCTGAAAATGAAACCAGAAAATAAATGTAAGTTTGTCCCTGGTTAAATTAAATGCCTTAAGAGTGACATTCAATGCCATGACTTATAAACGAGTAGCAATAGCCACGTGCCCCTTTTCTCGCACACTCATGACATTCCATTCCAATACCATTGGATATCACAGTTGCATCAACACTTTCCTGTTCACATTGACATAAATCTAAGGACCTCGAACTTGGTTCAAAATGCACATGCCACTTTGAAGGGTGTGTTAATGCGCCTTCTTATATTACGAAAATGATGCCATCAAACACAAAACATCATTGTGAAATTATGTACTTTTTTTTTGTTGTTAAATAGTCGGCCAAATAAGTGAATCACAGCAGGTTATGATTAACTGTGATTATAAAGAATACTTAACAACAAAAGCAAAGGGAGAAACACAAACTACTCACTCTTTTACACTCTTTTCAATACCCTTTAATATTGGGTGAAAGCTTGTATTAATCTCACATAAATAGAGCGGGCTTAGGCTATTTAGTTAGAGTAACATGGGATATCACCAAACAGTGGAGAAGGTGTCAACAAAAAGTTAGCATTCTTTAATCAAAGTTCATGGAATAACGCACCTTAAGATCATAATTCATAAGTACCTATGTTGCTCTACATATTTTAGGAGCACATCACACTTCTTAGCTGTTTAACAAATTACAAAACTGACATGTGGGTCTGGTTTACGTTGCAGGGCTACAGGTTGCTCCCTCTGACCACAATTTTGCAAGAAGCACTTTATCCTACTGTTGGTTACATTTTCCAGGCATATCTCTAGTGGTAGCTTTATTTTTGTTTGAACTTGATGGAAGTGTTTCGAAAAACATAAACAGTGTCGGGAGAGACTAGCTCAAAGCAAAAGTTCAGTCAGGAGAGCAATTGCATCATCCACTTAACAAGAAATGACACATGCTGGTCTGTAATTCATAAAATAGCTTGCAGTGTAATATGACACCAAAATGTGTAACGCATGGTAAAAAACTTATTGGAAAAAAGCTAAAAGCATCTAAAGGCATTGCTTGGATGGATGCAAAAGAAGTCACCTCAATATACAACAGGTTCATCCTGAAAAACTTATATGGAAAACTTCAAAGATTGAACAGCGCCTTATTGACTTAGGATTTTGAATCTGAACCTGAATATGTTGTTAAGTTTGATCTAATTCAACTCTCATAGAAGCTCAAATTGTAAAACGTATATACTCATGGACGATTTTATATCCCAACGGAACATACGCAGTCTGTTTTTTTTTCTTTGAAAAAAAATTCTTGAACTTCAAAGATTGAACAAGGCCTTGTTGATTTTGGATTCCAATCTGAACCTGAATATGGTTGTAATATTTTATCTAAATCAATTCTGATAAAAGCTCAAATTGTTAATGTACACTCATGTACAACTCTTGTAAGAGCCCTTTGGGCTTGAAGCATGTTCACTTTGCACACACATGGTCTAACTCGTGCTTTCTACTAGAAAAACGAGACTCTGATTACTTGATCAGAATGACTATGATATCAAATCCACTCTCCATTTACCAAGGCCCAACTCTCCTAAAATCTTAAGCTCACAGGCAAAGGCTGACCAATGCTTACATCAAACAGAAGTTCTCAAATGTTTCAAGATTTAACTTCATAACAGGATGTGAATGTGAATGTGAATTGCTACTACAGTTCACAAAAAAATTCCGAAGGAGAACACATCCTAAGAAACTTCCTTACCTGATTATTACCATAGTAAAATTACAAGAAAGTTCCATGTTGTAGTACACAGGAATCATCACAGAGAAAGGAATGAGAAGATAGCTATAAATAATTAATTTTCTATAAACACCAGCATACATATGGTTACAAGTGAGCTTGACTTACTATGAAAGCCGAACGGATTAGCTCCTCGACATAATCAACCGTTGCGCCTTTCACAAAGTCGTATGAAATATTGTCAACAACCAGTTTAATTCCTTCCTTCTCGAAAACTCTGGCAATACAATAAGTAAAGTAAGTTATAATTTAAAAAAGACAAGGAAGAGTACCTATCATCATTGAAATTTGAGTATCCAAGTGGTAGTACCTATCATCTGAGTTAACTCTGTCGTCCAAATTAAAAGCATACTGAAATCCTGAACATCCACCGGTTTCTACACTCAAACGAAGCATTTTTCCGGCGGCGGCTGATGATTCATTAGCATCCAGCTCCTTCATTTTCTGTTGTTCCACATTGAATAATTTGCATAATCAAGTTATAATCATATATGCGTGGCTATTTAACATAAAAATTCATTCAGTATAAAAAAAACGTGCAATCAGATCAGAAAATAAAATCAGTAATATGATAAAAGTATGTATAAGCAGCAATTGAGAGAAGAGAGTGCGCATACACGAACGCAACTTTCGGTTATGTGGACAGATTCGACGTCAGGAGAAGAAGATGAAGACGTGGCATGGTGAAGAACGGAAGAAGAAGAAAACGAAAAAGAAGTTATAACATTTTGGTTGCTGCGTTGAAATCGTGCTGCCAAGGATGGAGCCAGTCTTCGAAACAGCGACGTCGTTTGCATCTCTCTCTCTCTCTCTCTCTCTCTCTAAATTACCATTGATGCCTTTTGCTACGACCTTCTCTTCTCTTCTCTTCTCTGTGCGATTGCGTTTTTTTTCTTTCTCGTTTCATTCTAATTTGCGGTTCACATTTCGCCACATCATCAAACGAACCATCAACGTCTCAGATCCTTCCTCAAATCTTATCCAAACGATCAATCCAACGGTAGGGAATAAAGAAGAAGAAGAAGAAGTTAACTCGTTCGTGAAGCATGAAACAAAACTCAACCCACCTTAGAGAGCAGGACGGCGGCGACGGCGACGGCGACGGTAGGTGCTCCGCCTCATCTCTCCTCCTTTTTTTGCATCTATTCTTTCTAACCTTCTCTATTTCAGATTTGTTTGTTTATCGCATTATATTGAATTTTAATTTGATTTTTCATCTTTCTAGACAAATTGATCAATAAATGAGAAGAGTAATAAATGTAGTAGAAAGTCTTATGATTAGGGACAAACAAAATTTCGAAAGGTTCTTCTAATTGTGGGTCGAGATTACTAACAGTCGCAATTTTAGAGAATAGAATATGCAGTTATAATTCACAGAGAACCATGGAGTTTGCATAATTCAGTTTGCTCAATGAGAAGGTAGATAATATGAAGAATTTGATTTGTCTACAAACTGTTTGCTTCATGGTCTAAGAGAATTTGCAGATTTGGTATGCTTTGCATATCTTGATAAAAAGCTTTGCGAAATTGTACAACTTTTTTCTTCATTTGAATTTAGCTTTAGCTTTGTATATTTAAAGATAAATCACTTTGGATGTTCTGATTCATGGCTTTTGATGGAGCTTGGATTTGTCATCTTGGGTGGTAGAAAAGTTACGAAAAGGAGATTAAAAGTGCACAATTTTTGAAGGAGAGGATCAGACTCTGAAAATTTCCAAATGTCTCTTTGTTTGTTTGGTTACACATTGTTTCACTTTTTATTTTCAGTTTCGGATCTGAGTTTCATATTTTGAACGGTAAGAGTGCTTGTAATGTAATTTTCAATTGTTTTATTCTGATATTATCAGGTTCTTTAGTTATTAGAAGAAGATGCAAAATTGTGAGGAACAAAAGTTTAGAGCCCGAAGATTAGAGATTACAGACAAGAAAAAAGGTTTCATAGAGTTACTACAACAACTTAGCATTTGTGATTCAGTCTCTGATAAGGAATTTGAGGATCGATTTCGAGAGGTTGATTCACTTGGAGATGATCATGTTATATGTGTTATTGAAGATGAGATTACTGGAAAGATTATTGCAACGGGGAGTGTGTTTATTGAGAAGAAATTTTTAAGAAATTGTGGTAAAGTTGGGCATATAGAAGATGTTGTTGTGGATTCAAGTGCTCGTGGGAAACAATTGGGGAAGAAGGTAATTAACTTTCTTACTGATCATGCTCGTTCTGTTGGATGTTATAAGGTAATTCTCGATTGCAGTGTTGAGAACAAGGTGTTCTATGAGAAATGCGGTTTCAAGGAGAAAGAAGTTCAGATGGCCATGTATTTTGTTTAATTAATCGTTTTTTCTATTCGTGATTCTAAATTTCTTTTATTTCTCATGTGATGATTCTAGTCAGATTGAACATAGTGTCCGACAAATGTTGATGCCAGACATGATGCATGTAGTTTAACATTCAATTCAATTACTTGTGTTTTCTCAAATTATTACTGGTGTTCGTGATTCATTGATTCTAGTAAAGATATACAAAGCATGTTTGATTTCCTCTTCAGCAATTGATAATGTCATAAAATCACCGTTTGTTGTTTGTTTGCAGTTACATAATTCCTTTTATTCTTTCACTGCCTTTATTAACTACCATCACCAGCTCCTATCATTTTAGTGGATGTTTGCAAGAGCAAATCTACTTTGATGAGTTCTACGATGTTTCTAGTTACTGATATATCAATCTTTAAAAAATCCAGAGTTGTGCATAGTGTTCATTTTGGTCCTATTTCTCTAAGTGCTTCAAGATGCTTTAAGGTGTTTCATAAAATGTCTTTGCCATCACACATTGCCTTATGTACTGGGAATTGGTGCAATGTTCATCGCCATTTCTTTTAATGAAGGCTTATGTTGTGTGTCACTGTTATTTAGTTCTGTTCTAATATTCTTGATCATTTTCTTCCGTTATCTACGTGTGTTATGGTAGTTTGACTTCTTTTGTTCTGTTCTACTATGCTGTGTGCTCACTGTTATCTGTACTCTTGGCTATGTGCAGCCGAAACATGTGCTTTTGTTTAGTCGCAAAAAATGAGGAATCAATGCATAGGACAAGGTTGTCTTTATGGATACATGCATTAAGTATTGACACCGGTTCAGCTGTAATTTTGATCAAACAATAAGTTAGGTATATGCTATCATCTTTTCTTAACTTGTGTCAAATGGTCAACTGCGACAATATTTGCGGAACGGAGGGTGTAGGTAAAATCTCATGCCTATATAAAAACAGACGATGGAAGGATGGCTTGAAAACCAGTTCATAGCGGAATGTTTTATTGATCCATTAATTACAAAAGTTAAGAAAGGTGCTGCAATTTGCCTGTCCAACGATTTGGGGGGATCAAGGAATTATGAGGACAAGCATATCGCAGTACATTGAAATTCTTTGTTGCAACTCTCTTTTCGTACATTTGAAATGAGACCTTGATGCTCTTTGGAAAGATCCTTCTAGCTGGAAATTGGTAGTGTACATCTTGTGGCATTTCTGGTGCCTTGTATTGCCTGCCTTCCTGTTAATAAAACATTCCTTTTGCCTTCGGGAAAAAAGTTATTCCTTTTGCATCTGTTTGGAAAGCCATTTTCTAAACTATTTTAGAGATGAGAAAACTGATTTGTAAAGCTAATTTTCAAGAACAGTTTTAGATATGAGAAAATGAGAAAACGCATTTGGTGTGCAAATTTTTAGAAACAGTTTTATTACATTAATTAAATAATAAAAAATTTAAAAGGTATTTATTATAATCAAGAAATAAATGTTTAGTCTCTATGAAATTATGAGATCTCATTGAATATTTTTATAAATAAAAAAATATTAAAAAAATAAATGACAATAATTTTACATAATTATAAAAAAAATCATTGAGTAATAAAATTAAAAGAAATTAAAATTGTCATATACACATAAATAGCACTAAAATAACCATGAAGTAAAAATATATTGTCAAGTACATAAATCACTAATCAATATTTAGCAAATGATAGATGATCAACATCAGTGCAACCACAAAATGTGCATCTTCACAAAATACTACTTCTTGAATTAGCTCAAATTTCTTCAACTCATTCATAACACTTCTTGATCAAACACATCCTCACAAACTCTTAAACGCTTTGCATCTTTACCCAATCTTTCCAAACTCTTTTTCAAGCCAATTCCCAAAACTCCTGGTAGAAGCTGCAGAGGCATAAACTTTCTTAAGAACTAACAGTACAATTCTCATCTGCCATAAGAAAAAAGAAATCAGGAATACAAGTTGCTATATGATTTCAAAACAAGAAAGCTAGAAGGAAATCAATGCACCTTAAAAGAGAAAATAACAAACTTTCAGCAAGTTACAACAATGGAAAGATCAGAACATGTACTTGAGAGCTATAGTCTAGAAAATAAAGTACTAGCATACTATCAATCTGTCAAAAGAGAATATACTGTCAATGATAAATTGAAGCAAGAGTGTTAGAAATCTCTGTAAGTTTCAACACAGATGCCATCAAACAATAAATTGACTCATTTGCTTTAGGCTTAATGAGAAATTGGAAACCAATAATGGGGCACTTGTACATAATGTTTCTGACCAACAAACTGAGTATCACTTTTCACTTGTATTTGCACAAACACAAAAGTATCACATGATCACGTAGGTTAGACAATAATTTCCTTGTACTATCATGCAACTCTTGAAAACACTTGACTACTTGATCATAGAAGCTCTCCCGCTCTGATTGGAAAATTACATCATGACTTTGTTCTAATAAAGATTTGGTATCGGAAGGCACAATCACAGATCAAGCAACGGCCTATCAATAGTCACACTTCTCTTATCAATCAATTTCATGCATAAAAGGGAATTAGGGTGAAAAGTAGCACCCAACATTACCTTTTGATATTGACCAAACATATATGGAAGCACCATATAATCAATGTATATACAAAAGACCAAAAATAGTCCTTAGTAACCATTGTAAAAGAGTTTCTAATATTTTTCTGTCAAAAAATATGAGTTTCTAATATAATAACAATGACACAATAGGCTACATATCAATGTCAACCTACTCATGCTCAGTTCTAATAACCGTAAGTTACCTGTCCAGTACGACGGAGATGAAACATTGGAAGGTACAGCAATAGAGGCAGGCTCATCAGCAGAGGTTGGTGCAGCAGAGGAGTAGGCTGGCGCGGCGAATTGTGAACAATAGCTAGTATTCCATGCCTTTCAGATTCTTCAATCTGTTTAGGTACAACCAATCACAAAACCTTTTCTTAGTGAAAAACAGGGAAAACATCTACGTTTAGTGAACACTTACTAAATAAATTACATTAATGTCCTAGAAAATTAAAGAGACAACAGCAGTGTCCACAATCAAAGAATTAAATAGTGCAAGGATCCAGTAAGCATCTTCATCCACATCACATGCAAAATTTTCAAGGACCCACCACAGTAATTTTACTAAGAAAAGAGAATTCACAATGAAAAAGAGCAAACCTCTTGAATAACTAACAAATAAGCAAAAGAAATCTAATAAAAACAGTTGCTTTGCAGACCAGATGAAATGTAAAAGAGGTTTCAATAATCAGTAGCTAGAGTATATTTTTGTGAACAAGGTGATGTAGAAGCTAATAATTAATAAATGCATCCTCTAGGCCTTACCAATTTGAGTAACAGAAAAGAGATATTTTCTACACTCTTCCAAGTTCCAAACAAATAACCTTATAATTACAAATTCTATTGATTAAACTTCTTTCACCACAAAGATACTCAACAATGTTAAGTACTTGGCATTATTAGTAACAACCAATCACATCAAATTCTAATATATCTGAAATTCTAAAACGAATTCCACTTAGCATAGATTAAGGAGACGCATCAAATACTACAAGATCGCAGAATTTGTACATTCACACAGATATGCAGAATTTTAAAATAAAAAAACGCAGATTCGCATATTTTTTTTTAAAAAATAAAATAATACACGCAAAAGAATAAATACAAAGCATAATACCTTCAGCCTCAATAGTGTACTTCAATATCCAAATACTTATCAAATACTTCAACGTCAGCTTTTCATTTGTAAATAAAGGCCGCAAAACAACATGCATGGCTCAAATGAAAACTCCCTTGGTCTTTATCAATGGATTGTGGTTATGTGGTAGGGGATTGATTTGATGAAACAAAGAAATTGCAAACAAAAACAAAGAACTGAAACACATGAAAATGTTACAATGAAGGCATGAATAACAACAAACTTAAGATTGTTGTTAAATAACGAAAACACATAAATGATGTCTAGTAACACACAGAGGAGACATGGACTTTGTGTAACAATCTCAATCAGATGGAAAATATTTACTATGTTCATTAGCATCAAGAAAACATAATTTTAACAGTTAAATAATTCCAAAAGATGTGAGTGTAGAGCACCAACCATCTTCAAAGTGGACTTGCAATTGCAACCTATCTTCATCGTTGCGCAAAACAACTGGTATTAATGGTCTGAACTTTCAGCTGATTACAGGCTCAATTCTCAATCATTCTTCAACCATCTTAGCCCAAACAAGAGTCATACTTGACAGCCAAGTTTTTTTTTTTTTACAAAACTTGACAACCAAGTTAAATCTTTTATTGTTTGCATTTTCACCTGCCAATTTGGTTCGCTTGATAACGCTTAAGGCGATGACAATTAGATAGTGCATCCATCAATTTATTATATGAAGCAAGATCAGGTATAAACCCCTTATCCAACATTTCATTTACCACTAACTCTCCTTCCGATTGATTTCCCTCTCCTCTATACCCAGCAACCAGAATTTTATAAGTCATGGCATCAGGTTCCAAACCCTTGCTTGAAGCAAGTAACCTCAACCTATTTGCATCTTCAGTCCTTCTCACATCACAAAGATCTTTAAGGATAGAATTGAAAGTCACAACATCAAGTACCATACCCTCCTCTTTAAGCATTTTTTCAACCAATCTCATTGCCTCTTCAATCTTCTGCAATCCTCTCAAACCATCAATCATTACAATACAAGAAATCAAGCTAGGAACACAACCTTTGCTCCACAACTCATAAATAACCTCCAAAGCCTTAAAAGCATCACCTTTCCCACACAAAATTTCCACCAAAACAAAATAATCATACCCTTTAGGCAAAACCCCTCTCTTTGAAAACTCCATCAACAAATCACACGTCTGCGAAACCCTCCCTTCCTTACAAAGCCCATCAACCAAAATCTCACAAGTAACATAAGAAAGCTGACATCCCAATTCAATCATCTCATAAACCATCCCAATCCCTTCATCAACCCTACATTCCCTAAACAACCCTCTAATCAAAGTATTAAAAGTAACAACATTTGGATGACACCCCATTTTTCTCATTTCATCAAACATCTCCAATGCACGACTAAATTTAAAATCCCTACAATAACCACTAATCAAAATATTAAAAGTAAACACATCAGGCTTAATCCTATCCTTAACCATCTGATTATAAAACTCAAAAGCTCTATCAAATCTACCAGATTTAACAAACCCATGAATCAAAATATTACAAACCGAAACACTCGGTTTTCCGTCAATTAACCTGCGCATAACATTAAAAGCATAAACAGCATCATCAAACTTGAAAGCTTTACAGTAAGACTGAATTGCAAAACGGAAAATGGGTTCAGTTTGTGGGCAAGAGAAGATGGCTTGAGAGCATTGGCAGGGATTGGTGGAGATGAAGGTGAGGAGGGTGCGGAGGAGAGAGAAACGATGAGAGAGAGCGAGGGTGCGTGTCATCCATTGGTAGGAGGTGTGGTTGTGAGAGAAGGTGTCAAGGGTGGAAGCCCAAGAGAAGAGATGGAAGTCGAAGTGGGTGAAGGAAGGGTGGTGGTGGAGTTTGGATTTGAGGAAGTGGGTTAGAGTTTGTGGGGTGAGAGGTGGAGTGAGGTGGTGGTTGAGGAAGTGGAGGAAGTGGGTGTAGTGTTGAGTGGGGGAGAATGTTGGAGGGAAGAGTGATGTGATTTGTGGTGGTGGTGATGGTGGGTTGAGGATTGGTGGTGGTGGTGGTTTTGCTATTGGTTTTAGTATATGCTTCTTCATGTCAATTTTCGTTTTTCTGGCTCGTGATTGTGAATGGAATAGCAGGGCCAGAGGGAGAGGTTTGTTTTAGCTGTTGTCGCTTCTGTTTGGCTCTCTTGTTTTGGGATTTTTTTTTCTCTTCCCCCCACAAAACACTCGCGCGCCCTGCAGTCATGCCCAAAATGCACTTGCGCTAGTTAACTTGCACAAATGTAAAACAATGCGCAAGTTAAGTTACATGACGTTAGCTATGTGACGCACAATGGCATTTTTTTTATAATTTATTTACTATTTTCAAATTATTTTATTTACTTTATTCAAAATTATTTTATTTACTTTATTTTAAATTATTTGTTCACTTTATTCTAAATTATTTATTTTCTAAATTATTTGTTCACTTTATTCTAAATTATTTATTTGCTATATTCTAATTTATTTAAGCACTTAAAATAAATTCGAAATTAGAAAATAAATTTGTTCTTATTCTAATTCAATATTTATTCTGATTTATTTATTCATTAAATACAAAATTAGAAAATAAATTCAATTTTATTTATTCAATGTTTATTTATTCAATACATAATCATAAACATAAAATAAGTGCAAATATAATTACAAATAAAAAACAAAATTAATAAATATAACTCTCGTTTTATTATATCATTCATACATTACAATAGATGATACATATATTTATTTGAATTCAGTAATCTACTTATTTTCGTTTTACCCTCTTGGAGTAAAAAGTTCTTTTTACCCTCTTTGGTATACGGCGAGCAGCCTTCTTGGAGCAAACAATGATCAATCATGTTGGGGAAAATGACATCAAGATCCCTTGAGGTAAATTTAAATTTTGTTCCTTTTATACCCCCATGATGATTCTTTTTACACGCGGTAAAAAAAAATTAGGAGTAAAAGGAAGCAAACCTAATTTTACCTCAAGGGATGATGTCTTTTTCCCTCAACCTGACTGACCACTATTTACCCCAACAAGGGTGCTCACTATATACCTACATGGGTAAAACTAGTCTAGAGACTATAGAAGCAAAAAAGAAGAAGAGAAAGAGAGGGAGAGAGTGAGAAGGGGAAAAAGTGATATGGTGAGAGGAATTAGGGAGGTATGGAGGGGTATTTATAAGCGAGAATGATAGTATAGGTTATAAACACCATTAATGTGATCAAAAAACGTGTAAAATTTGGTAAAATAATGTGTGGATTGAATGTTGAAAAACTAACCACAATCCAAAAAAACGTTTGTTCTTCAACTCTGACCACCGACGAACGTGCGTGAGTTAACTCGCGCACCTGCCAGTGGTGCGTGACTTAAGTCACACAGAGCTTATAACGTGCGTGAGTTAAGTCACATATCGTAACTTAACTCACGCAGGGGTACAACAGGAAAACATGCTGGGGGAGAGCAAAATTCTTGTTTTGGTTGTTCTGTTTTTACCTTTTACATGTCTTTTTGGCAAGAGTGTATCTTCCCTTTTCTTGTTTTTAGACACTCCTTGTGTTTTTGTTATAGATTTATTTCCTTTTAGACCCTCCCTGTTTTTGTTATAGATTTATTTCCATTTAGTTAAGTTAATCATATTTGAAGCGTGTTGGATTAAATGTTGTTGGTATCTCTTTCATATATATTTCAGACATTTATTATTTATGTCGTGAGAGTTTAACCTCTTTTTTGACAAGTGAGAGTTTAACTTCTTATACTATTTCCAACAATTGTGGAGACAAATTTTTTTCTTTTTTAATTGAAAACGATTCAAAGAGGTCGTAAAAATATGATGTTATTGTAAGAGTGACGAAATAAACAATTTAATTAACGTTGCACAAAATCATAAACTATTTCGAAGTTTCACAAAAGTTGGAGAAAATCTTAAAACAGTGTTAAATAAATAAATACTTATTATCTATAAAAAAAACCTTATCATTTATTCTAAGGACACATATTAGCCCGACCCAATGATTAATTAAAGTACTCCCTCCGTTTCACAATACTTGTTAATTTTGGAGAATAATTTTGTTTCACTTTTAAGTTTCAATGAACATTAATTATTGGTTTATCAATAATACCCTTACTTATTTACTATGGAGAGATAAATAATAGAATGAAATAATAAATAAGTAAGGGTATTATAGAAAAACACAAAAAATTTGATCAAAAATAATAATATTTATTTGATTCTTTGATATGTGTAATTTCTTTAAAATAGACAAGTACTGTGAAACGGATGGAGTATAAATCTAAAAAATTGAAGTTTGGGTCAACTATTACAAAGAAGAAGAAAGAAAAAAAAAACTTGTTACAAAATGACACAAATAAAAAATATCCGAAAGAGGAGCTATATAAATTGTGCCGGGAAAACCATAACCACCAGTATCCCAAAATCAAACAGAAATTCAAAAGCCAGAAGAATATTCAATTTCTCAAAGTAAACATGCTAATTCCTCTTTGCAACCCTTCTCTTTCTGTACAATCAGCCCCAATTCCTGTAAAACCTAACAAAACAATTATCTCTATCACCAACTCTGCATCTTCCAACAACAGAGTAACCACCCAACGAAAAACCATATCCGCGTTCGAAGCTCGAATCTCACTCATTTTCGCTCTTGCTTCTCAATCCGCCTCTGTCTCCCAGCGACGTAAATGTTATTATTATTTATTTATTATTTTCTATCGCATTCTTTCGTTTGATTTAGTATTTACATGATGCAGTTGTTGCTGATGTGGCTACCGAGACTGCAAAGTATTTGTTTCCGAAAAGATTTGAAAGCCGCACTCTCGAAGAAGCGTTGATGACAGGTGCTTCATTTTCCTTCTCAATTATGCAACAAATTTTCATTATTATCGTATAGAATCTGTTTTCTTAATTAATTGAATTTAACTATTTTGGTGCTTGACCTTTGTTGTAGTTCCGGACCTTGAGACTGTCAATTTCAAACTTCTAACTAGAAGGGACCAGTACGAGATTAGAGAAATTGAGGTATCTAATACTAAAATTTATTCAATTTGATGATATAGATAATAGGGTTAAATATGTTTTTGGTCCCTATAAATATACCAACTTTTCGTTTTAATCCCTCTAAAATTTTCCTTCAACTTTTAGTCCCTAAAAAATTTTGCATCTTCACTTTTGGTCCCTTTTTAAAGTAAACTCATATGTAGAATTCATATTTTTGAATAAAATTTTGCTGAAACATTCATAATATTACAAGAATCTCTCCCAAAAACAATTAGAATTTTTTAACAAAACATGAATATAATATGAATTTTTATATTTTTTATGGTTAAAAATTCATATTTAATTTATGTTTGGTCAAAAAATTCTAATTTTTTATGGGAAAGGTTTTTACAATATTCTACACATTTCTGTATAATTTCA
>Ga0315914_1002966_pt1 | contig 25980 bp, 17 predicted proteins | sample MpolenodulesMG_FD_203920 | JGI IMG/M metagenome (GOLD analysis project Ga0315914, IMG submission 203920) | Medicago polymorpha root nodule microbial communities from Los Angeles, California, United States - elongated nodules | ecosystem: Host-associated > Plants > Roots > Nodule | place: USA... | reverse complement strand
TAGATGCAAACTTGGTCGAACTTGACCCTAGGTTCACCAAGGAAGACCTGAAGGAGCAAAAGGAAAAGAAGGATCCGCTTAACGTGAAACTTCTTAGGCCTATTCCCGATGGAGAATTTGAGCTGGTCCCCTTCGGAGACGACCCCTCGAAAAACATCAAAATCGGCAACGATCTTCCTGAACTTGTCAGAGCACAACTGGTTGCCTGCTTGAGGGAGAATGCTGATTTGTTCGCCTGGAATGCAGCTGACATGCCCATAATCGACCCTAGCATCGTCTGTCACCATCACCAGCTGACAGTCAATCCTAGTGTTAGCGTTGTAGCCCAGCGACGTAGGAAGCAGTCTCCTGAAAAGTCGGAGGCTGCAGAAAAAGCTGTAAAAGACCTCCTAGAGGCAAACATTATTTATGAGGTCAAATACACTACATGGCTCTCAAATGTTGTACTTGTCAAGAAATCTAATGGAAAATGGCGTATGTGTGTTGATTATACCGATCTTAATAGGGCTTGCCCTAAAGACGCATATCCTCTTCCTAACATAGATAAACTCGTGGATAATTCCTCAGGCTACAAACTCTTATCTTTCATGGACGCCTACTCTGGTTACAACCAGATACCCATGGCCGATGAAGATAAAGAGAAAACAGCCTTCATGATCGAATCAAAGAACTATTACTACAACGTAATGCCATTTTGTCTTCGAAATGCGGGGGCTACTTATCAACGAATGATGAATAAAGTCTATGACAAGAAACTTTTGGGCAACATTCTCGAAGTCTACATGGACGACATGATCGTCAAATATCAACAGGAAGTTGATCATGCTGCTCATCTCAAAAGGGTGTTTGAACAAACCCGAAAATACAATATGCGACTCAACCCTGAATAATGCACCTTCGGAGTCCAAGCAAGCAAGCTCCTCGGTTTCTACTTAACAAAAAGGGGAATTGAGGCGAATCCAGACAAATGTCGAGCATTCACGGAACTCCCTACTAGGGGTGTTCAAAATTGAACCAATCTAATAGAAAAACCGCAATTGGTACATATGTATTTGGATCACTTCTTTACTCAACCGTATGGTTTGGTTCGGTTTGCGGTTTTGATTTTACCAACCGAACCAAACCAAACCAAACCGCAATATAAGAAAAACACTAATTAAATATATATCACCTAGACCAATACTCATAAAAGCTCAATGAAAACTATAATAAAATGACTTTTTTTTTCTTCTCTTGTTAAGTTTCTTCTTTGCTTTTTCTTTCAAAAATGTATTTATGTGCTACTTGAACTCTTAGAGAATGATAAATAATTTAGTCTTTTGTATTTCTTACAAAATTGGGTTACCTTTTGTCCATGTTTGAATTTGGTCTACATAGTTGAGAACATTGTTATATGATAATAAAATTATAATGTTGGATGAAATTTAAAACATTACTGAAAAATATGATGTGTTTTAACTATTTAATTTGATTTTAACGTTGGAAACAAAAATAATTATTGTTTAAAAAAAAACCACACCAACCAATCCAATCCAAACCGCATTGGTTTGGTTTGGTTTGGTTCAGATTTTATTTTAAAAGTCAACCAAACCAAACCAAACCACATCCTTTTTTACCTTGCGGTTCAGATGACTTTTACCCTCAAAACTGAACAAAACCGCATTGCAAACACCCCTACTCCCTACACCCCACTCTAAGAAGTACATCCAAACACTTAATGGAATGTTAACCTCTCTCTCCCGATTCGTCGCCAAGTCCGCTCAACACGCTGTCCCTTTCTTCAAATTCCTGAAGAAAGAGACGAAGTTCGAATGGACAGACGAATGCGAAGCTGCGTTGTCGCACCTCAAAGGCGCTCTCTCCCAACCACCGGTTCTCTCGCGGCTTAACCCAAGTGAAATATTATACCTCTACCTTTCTGTTTCTTCTGATGCGGTCAGCGCCGTTCTAATCATGGAAACACCGGAAGGGCAGAAACCAACATACTTCACTAGCAAAGCCTTGCAAGGGCCAAAGACGAGGTACCAGAAGATTGAAAAGGTAGCCCTCGCTCTTGTAACGGCAGCACGAAGGTTAAGGCAATATTTCTTGGCTCATACGATTGTAGTTTGAACCAATCAACCCATTAGACAAATCTTGGGTTGCCGTGATGTCGCTAGAAGGATGATGAAGTGGTCGCTCAAATTATCCCAATTCGACATACACTACGAATCCAGGAAGGCACTAAAGGCGCAAGTGTTTGTGGACTTCATAGCCGAAATGACTTTTCCTACATAAGAAAATAAGGAGGAAGAATGGACCGTCTTCGTGGACGGGTCATCTAATTCTAAGGGAAGCGGAGCTGGGGTGATCATTGAAAACAACGAAGGCATTGCCGTGGAAGTCTCCCTAGGTTTATCCTTTCTTGTGACGAACAACACTGCAGAATATGAAGCCTTCTTAGCTGGCTTACGGATCGTCCAAGATCTAGGAGCCAAAAAGTTCAAAATCTTTACTGATTCTCAATCGGTGGCTTCCTAAGTTACTGACGAATACCAGGTCAGAGAAGAGTATCTACAAGAATACATCCAGCTAGTGTTGACAAAAATGAAAGAATTCGAGTGTGTAGAGGTAATTCATGTTCCCCGCGAACAGAATACCCGGGCGGACATTCTTTTGAAACTTGCTAGCACAAAGATTGCGAATGGAAACAAAACCATGATTCAAGAAGTCCTCAACGAACCTAGCGTTCAGAGGCAAAAGGCTCAATTCCACGAAGTCAACGCGATCAACAGGATGGAAGACTTGAGGGGACCTATAACCCGCTATATAACTAGCGGAGAACTCCCGTCGGATCCCCATGAAAGAACAAAGATGAAGCGAAGGGCCTCCTCATTCACTTTAGTGGAAGGAACCTTGTACAAAAGAGGTTTCATCACATCACTTATCAAGTGTCTGGGACCAAATGAAACCCAAGAAGTCCTTACCGAAGTACATGATGGCATATATGGACAACATCTTGGAGAGAAAACCCTCGCCAAAAAAGTTCTCCGAGCAGGATACTTTTGGCCCACCATGATAAAAGACGCCAATGATTATGTCAACCTATGTGAGAAATGCCAACGACATGGAGATATGCACATTGCAACTCCTGCCGAACTGACATCTTTGGTTTCTCCTTGGCCTTTTGCTTGCTGGGGGCATTGACCTGCTAGGACCATTCCCTAAAGTTGTCGGGCAACTCAAATACTTGGTCGTTGCAATCGACTACTCAACTAAGTGGATCGAAATCGAGCCTCTAGCGAAAATCACAGCAAAAAACGTACTCCGTTTCTTCAAGGCTTAAATGCGCTTTTGGTCCCGTAAGTATTTATTTGGTATCACTTTGGTCCCTTAACTAAAAAAAAGACCGTTTGAGTACTTTATCTTTATCTATGTTACCTGTTTTGGTCCCTTCTGTTAAATAAATTCAAAAAAACGTTACGGTTTGTATTATTCATCTTCTTCCTTCTGTTTCCATCCTCTTCTTCATAATCTTCATCATAAAGAACACACCAACCCAGAAGAAAAAAATCTTTTTCATCATTATCTTCATCAAATCTATGAACATAATCAACTTCATAACTCAATCAATAGCCAATTTTTCCATCATCATCATATAAACCCTTTATCATCATCATCATCACCAATCCTTCACTAAAATCCATTTTTGGATCTAAACCCATCATCATCATAAACTCACCTTGACTAGATTAAGACATACATAAAATAGCAGTAAAAAAATTAGACAAACCAGAAAATTGCAACAACAACAAAGGACTCAGCAGAAGCAAGAGTTAACAGCACAAACTCCTCACTACTCATAACTGAATTCCCTTTTTTTTCGTCACAATCTTCCCTTTTCTTCTTCACAAAAAAAAAATCAATTTTTCTCATTCCCTACAAGGAAAAATATTCCAAAATTAAATCAAAATCAATTTTCCCTCAATCAACGCAACACTTTTACATCTTCAAACTTTCCCTCTCTTCTCTTTTAAAGATGAAAATTTTCATCTTTTGGTGAAACTGAAAGCGAAATTAGCGATCTGGGTATGTGGATTTGAATACGTTTGTTTGTGTTTGTGAGTTTGAATAAGTTTTTGAGATTTGGAGTTTTAGATATGACGATTTAGTTTGTGTTTGAAGCACCTAGAAAGAAGAGGAATACATTTGCGATTTGGGGAAGAGGAGGAGAAGGTTCCAGATTTGGTAAGGTTTGGGTAAGGTTCCAGATTTGGATTTTGTGTGTGTTTATGGGTTTGAATGAAGATGATGATGATGATGATGATAGGGTAGAGTTAAATTGAAGATGAATTTTTTTTTTTGCTTTTTTTTTCTTCTGGATTTGTGTGTTGTTTATGATGAAGATCATGAAGAAGAGGATGAAAGGAGAAGGAAGAAGATGAATAATACAAACCCTAACGTTTTTTTTGAATTTATTTAACAGAAGGGACCAAAACAGGTAACAGAGATAAAGATAAAGTACTCAAATGGTCTTTTTTTTAGTTAAGGGACCAAAGTGATACCAAATAAATACTTAAGGGACCAAAAGCACATTTAAGCCTTTCTTCAAAAGAAACATCTTAGCAAGATTCGGAGTACTGACCCAAAGTGATCTCTGATAACTGGACTCAATTCACCGATCACAAATTTCAGGACTACTTGAGAAGTATCGACATCAAACAAAGCTTCACCTCCGTCGAACACCCTCAAACTAACGGCCTGGCCAAAGCAGCAAACATGGTGATCTTGCGAGGAATACGAAGAAGGCTAGACGAAGCCAAAACTAGTTGGGTTGAGGAACTACATACGGTCCTTTGGGCCTATAGAACAACTCCCCATTCTACGACTAGCGAGTCACCTTTTCGACTCACATATGGGACAAAAGCGTTCATTCCCACTGAGCTAAACGAACTCACTTGGCGAACTCGAGTTCGTCGACGAGATCAAAAGCGAAGCTGCTTTGCGAGAAATAGCGCTAAAACAAAAAATAGCCGCTCGCCACACCAAGAAGGTCATCAAATGAGAATTCGAAGTTGGTGACCTCGTTCTGCAACGAAACTAGAAAGATTCTGAAGAAGGGAAACTCGCGGCCAACTAGGAGGTACCCTACAGAATCCGAATGAAAACTGGAACGGGAGCTTACAGTCTCGATGATCTCATAAAAGGCTCAGTTCCAAGAACCTGGAACGCCGAAAAACTCAAGAGGTATTACACTTAGATTGCAAACAAATCCAACAAACTCTAATCTACACAATTAGTTCAATACAACGAACTTCATGCTCTCTAGTAACGAGCAATTACAACGGAGGAGGAAAGTCATGCCACTCCAAATCCAAAACATTCAAAAAGGATAAGTGAAATCTACACAATAGAATCACTTTATCCTTAGTATGTTCGCACACAGCTACGACATCACTGCTCGGCATGTCAGGTAGAACCCTAACTCGCGATGGGTGATTCACGCCTCGATGCGTCGAACTTAAATTGATTTTTTCATTCATCCGCCATTATAGCCCGAAACACAACTTTGGACACACATTCAGATAAACAATCTCTTGGATGTGAAATGCTTCTAACAAATACCCCATGTAAAAGTTAGGACCCTCACGCTCGGATCCCCTTTCTTTGCAAAACAACGCAGAAGGTATTCGTTCCAGTCGAGCAACGATACCAAGGAAGGAAGGGAAAACCTTTAATTCAGAACAACGAGTTAAAGTGCCAATTCACAGACGAATGTCAAAAACATAAACTCCCCAGTCTTTGCTTTATTTCGTCAAATTAACGACTGTCGTGGGGTAGACCACATCTCCTTAACAAATCTACTTTTGATTCATTGGTCGCTTGACAATTCAAAACAAGCATCAAGAAACAAAAACATTCGAGCATACAAATTGTTATTCTTAAAACATACAAGACTAACAGTTCGCTCTCAAAACCGTGGCGATCTCCATAGCCTTCATCGCAGCAATAACTCCTTTTGTTACTGCTTTGCTCCGGCCAGCATGGCCAAGGTCTTGGGTAACCTTCAATTCGGGATCATCGAGGAAAAGGTACGAGTGAGGGCCACAACGGTCTGGCTCCGACCACACTCTCGGGAACTGAAGAAGGTCCCCACTTTCAGAGTGGACGTGGACGACTTTGATAGGCGTGACAGGCTCTTGGGATGGCGCCCCCACCCTCTTCCTTTTTGTGGGCTGGTGCACCTCTCTTTAAGACGGTCCTCCTCCCTAGATCCACAATCGGGCGAGAGGTCGAGCCAGGACTGGCCCTGACCAGAAGGTGACTCACGGATGGAACGTTCTTGCGCCGATTCTTAGCAGCAACCTTCTTGCTCGTTTCATTCACAAGCGCCTGATGATCTTTCATTTTTCCTGCAAGCACAAAGTACAAGAAATAAATTAGACATGAAAGATTATAAATAAGTCTAAGCTGGAAAAAAACGAAAGAAGATATAACTACCAAGGCAACCATTTGGGTCCTTAGACACCACCAGGTCATGGGTATTGATGAAGGGGGGCTCTGTTACTAGTTTTCCGTTCCGGCCAAGGCAAAGGACGATTCCGTCTCCAGAGGCTCGTCTCCTATCCAAGAAACATCTGACACGACAATCTCTCGTTCGTCGGAGTTTCCTGCCATGGAAAACTTTAAAGATAAAGGAAAAAGTGAATCTAACAATCAGATCCACCCTTCCTTCATCTATCAGATCGGCCACAGCGAGGAAGGGATCGAACATCTTGGAAAAACTAGATCGGAAAGAAAAGCGCGAAAAAGTTAACTTCTTTGCAGTATTTTCTCCTAAGTGGGGAAAACCAATGGCGGAGCTACACCTGTTACGACGAAGAAAACTCTTTTTATCGGCAAACAGGACTGAAGTTTATGAAACAAACTACAACCTATCACCAACGTTTTCTCTCAAAATACAGAAAACAGACAACAAAACTCCTAAAACTCCTTACTCTCGGTGGGAACTGCCATAAACAACATTAGAAACTACCGTGTCGGAATGACATCTACTCCAAAGCATGCACTTTTACGATTTTTAAAACAAAAAACTAAAGAAATAAATCAAGAAGACGGAGGAAAGATGTAGATGAACAAATACATGTTTATGAAGGATGAAGAACCGGACTTGAAGTTTAAAAGTTGAAGGATCAGAATGCTTCGTCTCTGAGAGAACTCTTAGAAAATTTTTGAGTTTCTAAAATGTGAAGTGATGAAAGTTTTCCAACAGGCGCTTGAAACTACTTATACCCGCTTCACAACCTTTTAGAGTCATACGGGCACAATCCGGTACTGGCCTTCATGTGAACCTTTCACTCACTTGCAAACTCACGGTCCAGATCAAATCTAATCATGAATCCAACGACCCTAATCAATGGTAGCGGTTCCTCAAATGTCAGGATTAAAACAACGATTCTAATGATACCTTGGAAACATAAACCAAGAACACTATTCTGGCATTAGGTACTTGAGTACCACAATAGCCTTTAACGTGTCACTCAAAAACCAAAGATCATGTCCCCTCAATCTCTCCCTCGAGACGTAGGCATTGATTGCTGAGTGACAGACGACCAACTCCTGGACGAAGGAATCTTTTCATCTGAGCAAGACCAAAACGAACATCTGCACCCCAACATAAGCTACTCAACCGACAAACTTATCTGGCTTTGAAAACAAATACTCCAAAAGGTTAGCGAACACGTACTCTCACGCGCTCACCAAATCCTAATGTTGACGTAGCCGCCAAAGATAACAAGTTATGAGATCCGAAGGGATGTCAAAGTAGCTTCAACACAAAGACGAGCTTATCCCACTCACTATTCATTTGCTGAATAAACGAGTAATCTTCGTTGCCCTTCCACGAGCAATAGCCTCGCCCCGCCTTAAGTCATCACTTTTCACCAAGAGCAACGACTTGGGGGGCTACTGTTCTGGACCGGTCAAAAGACCTAAGGCCCATTTACTTAGGCCCAATACAATCCAAGCCTAAATAACACATTTGACAATATTACTCGCAACACACCCCTTCGCCGCGAGGGGGGGTGCACGGAGCAAACATGACCAGTTCAAACGAACTACAACGTCTCTTCGCACGTTCCCGCGAATCTCTCTCCAGCGGTTACACTTCCCACGATTTCGTAACCGTCGGGCACATTTGTGCCATTACAACGGCTCTGCAGCCATCCACCTCTACATATAAGGTAGCTCTTAGGAGTCCCTAAGGTAGAATCTATTCTCTCTCTAAACCCTCATTATCTGATCTCTATTGACTTGAGCGTCGGAGTGCCTGCAGGTACACACACCCCCTCCCCCTGCCGTTCCAAGAAGCATTCTTGACGTATTCCACCACCACTTAAACCACCGCATTGAAAGCACCGGCAGTCACCTTTTGATCAGGTACGATCACAGACTATTGACCTAGTTACATTAAGGTCATCAAATAGTTCATTTGACCTACTAAATAGGCTAAACATGTCTTAAAGCCTACTTAAAAGCCTATTTAGCTGCAAGCAAATTTGAACAACATTAAAGCTTACTTAAAAGCCTATTATGGGACTGATAAATAGAGAAAAGGTGTTTATATTTTTAATGTATGCAATTATTTTAATATAAAAAAACACTTTAATAGATTGATATTAATAGGCTGACCTATCAGGTTTAACATGCTTTTTCGGAAGCCTAAACCTGATCTATTTAACTAAACCAACTTTTTAAAAAGCCTAAGCCCATGTCTTTCTACTAAACAGCCCATACCAGACCATAGGCCCCTGTAGGCCAACCTGTCCTATTCTCAACCCTATTATTCCCAACAAATATTCAAATGAAAAATAAAATATTATATTTGATCAAGCGAGTCACAAGTCGAGATATACTTTGTTTAAAACATGAAAAGGAAATCATTTTTATATATAATTGTCATGCATGCTTGCAAGTAAAACCAAAACACATACTTGTTTTTTCTTTTAATGTCTTTTGAGAGTTAAAAATTTGGTTGACCAAATTAGAGGCAGAGGAAAGTCATATATGTACTATATATGTCAATAACCGTCAAATAAACTCCATTATCTTACATATTACTTACTAGCCTCCTATATCCTTTCCAATACACATGACATATCTTCTTACCATTCTTAATAACATTACATGTGACATCTATTAACAATTGTTTAGTTGTTTTAATCCATGACAATTGTTATGCTACATTAACTCATTAATTTATTTTAACTTATTCCTTTAAAATGTTCATTAAATAATAACTATTTGAAAGATATATCCCTTAAATAAGAGAAATGCTTAATCCGGCGAAAACATGCCTCACGAATCTTTCGCGAATGACATAGCACCACCACCTACTATACTGGCACTAACCAACTTGCATCGTTTAATTTATTAATTCAATTTCTTTTTTCTCTCTCATCTTTCAGCCAAAACAAAACAACCCTTCTCTCTTGTTGGCTTGTCTTATTTGTGAAAATATTTCAATAATTGCATTTAATGAAACAACTACACAATCACATCAATTCATTCTTTTTTTTTAGGAAATTTTTTTCCATTTTTTTAATGAGTTAAATATGTTTGCAGTCCCTCTAAAATTACTTGTTTCCAAATTTAGTCCCTACAAATGTTTTATTCACTTTTAACTCCTATTTACAATTTATAAGGACTATTTTAGAAGGTAAATTGATTGTACCTCTTTCGTTTAATCCTCCTATGAGAAGGACCTTCACCATGTTAATTTACTTATGGGTTGTTTCTAATAATATAATCAATTTAATATTTATAAATAAAACTCTAAAATACCCGTGTATCACAGAGGTTGGAGTCAAGTAGGTTAATAAAATTAAGAATAACAACTAACTATGAGAGATACTCCCCCGGTCTCAAATTGAAACAACTTTTCACTTTTTAGATTTATTCAATAAATGAATACATCATTTATTTAATGAATCTAAAAAGTGAAAAGTTGCCTGCATTTGAAATCGAAAGGAATATTAACTAGCAACAATCTTAACTAATATGGCACGACGTTGCATACACTTTCCACATAACATCATTTATTGCCTCTATCAATAATAATGTAACCGATCTATCTATCTATCTATATAACTTTGTAATTGAACCTTAGTTGTTCTTGGGACTTCGTTGTGTTGAACTATCACTCTTTATAATTGAACCTTAGTTGTTGAACCTTAGTTGTTCTTGGGACTTCATTGTGTTGAACTGTCACTCTTTATAATTGAACCTTAGTTGTTCTTGGGACTTCGTTGTGTTGAACTGCCACTCTTTAGAAAAGCTTTTCATATCTAATTAAACATTGTTCCTCTATATTTTACAATAATGGTTCATTCATTCATAAACTTTTTTGTTATGTAATTGCCAATTAATTTGTATAACTCATTTTACCATATTTATTTTTAGAGCTCCTTCAACTACTCATATGTAATTTCCCTATACAATACATGTTTTATTTATTTATAATATTTGCCTTTAAATGATGATTTTATTAGTCTATCTATTTGTGTGCGTGTATATATATACTATCACAACACATAACACGTATTAATAAGTTCTCCTAAAAAAACATGTATCAATAAAACAAGTCTAACGTAAAAGTAAAATTACTATATAAATTCATTAACAATAATTTTTATAACTCCTTTTACCATATTCATCTATATAGCTCATTCCACTACTCATGTTTTTGTAACTAGCCACAACTCACACATTGTATTATTGATGAAAAAAATAACGAATAGATTGATCATGTGCAATTTTTAGGGTTAATTATATTTTTGATCCTATAAATATATCAACTTTTCGTTTTCGTCCCTCTAAAACTTTCATGGTGTGTTTGGATTGAGGGTATAAGAAGGGAAGGGAGGGGAGAGTTTACTTTACTTTTTTAAATTATAGACTATATAACATATTTTTCTAAAATAAATTAAGTGTGATTGAAGTATTATATGATTGTTTACCATGTTAATATGATAACTTTTTATAATATTATAAAAATAAGAATTTATAATATTTGGGAGATATTCTTATACAAGTATAGGTCTTTAACTATAATATTTTGTCCTTTCTTTTTTGTATCATTGACATGATAATTGATTAATCTAAGCTTGAGTTATTCTCACTCTCTCTTATCCTTGAGTTATTTGTACGACAATGATTTTTTGCATCTTTCAGCTTTTGTTTTCTTTCTTCTTATTTGATAACTATTTACCACTCTCTCGCTCAATATTATATTAACACAAAATTTAAATTTATAAATTGACGAGTTACAAGTTTGTTAATTGCTTATTATCCTATTCACTTTATCGAACCAAACAAAAATAATTAAGTAAATAAAAAAAATGATAAACCAAACAATAGAAGAGACCAATAAAAGTCCGGATAAAATCCCACTAAGTAATAGTTTTAGAGGAACATTCAAAAAAATTGTTATATCAGCATCTGAACTGCATTTTAAATAAATTTGAGAGAAAAAACCACTAAATACGAATCACATTTTAACCGCTTATTTTAACTCTTTTAATGAGCAACAATGACAGAAAACATGAAGTCCTCTAATTCTTATTGAAAAGAATATGCGATACCAAGATAAAAAGAAAAAACAACTTGCGACTGCACAATTGCAATCCATAAAAAAATTCTTTTATGATTACACTATTAAGATAAAATTAGTATATTAATTATGATATACATCTTCAAACTTATGAAATATTAACAGAACCCACCAAAAACTATACTAATTATCCTTAAAATATTTAAACAAATATGAACTCTTGTATAGTTTCTAAACAACCATCTTATATTTAATATAAATTAATATTAACCAGAATAATACCATCATATATTAAAACATTATCAATCATTTTTGTTGCAAAACTTGTTCTCAATCATTTAACTCTATGTGATTATGCTTATCATAATTATTATCTTTTTCATTTATAAAATATTTCAAATACATATCTTAATCAAACCCGTGCAACGCACTGGAAATATACCCAATTTCTATTTAAAGCATGTGTTGCATACACTTTCCTTGTAAACCTTTTTGAACAATTCTCTGCTACTAGACCATCGACCCGTGCTAACACATGGGTCATATCGAAGGTAATATTTGACGGTAATAGGTAACAAAATAGTTAGGTTAAGTATAATTAACCTAATCTCTTACTTAGGTTAAATATAGCGAGACGAGTTAACATTTATAAGTAAGAGATATAGCGAGACAGGTTAACGGTTATTCATTTTCAAAAAAATGGCATCTAATTAGGAACATAATTTTATTTTACTTTAGATAAACTGTAACGCCCGTATTAAAAGTGTCTAGAATATTTAACATGTACGTTATAACTGATACTGGATACATTAATCATACAATACGGAAATACAACATAAGTCGAGATTCAGATACAAGAGTCATCTCAAGTCATATATTACATTATTTATGCATAGCCAGTCTAATGAAACAAGTACAACAAGTTTCATCATGGTACATATAGCTAAAATAACATAACACTAGATAGACAACATAAGCATAGATCCGATAAGCACGATCAGTCCAAAACCTTCTCCTTACCCTTGCCTCGAACAACCTGTGAACCTGAACAAAGAAGGAGTGGGATGAGACATAATGCCTCAGTGAGTTCCACCTAAGTCCTAGGCTAGAGGTATCCTCGGGGAAAAACCTATGGTCACCTTGTGTCTACAATACAACCTGACGGTTGATTATACGTGTGTGGATTTATCATTTCCTAGACGGTGGTGCATACTAGGTCCGTCATAGGTTCATCTTAACTTGTCATATATGTCTTGACTTCCATTATATGTGTCATGGCGGTTAAAGGGAACCTAAGACCGCTACGCCAAGATACGCTAAACACATCGAGGCCTAATATAACGTATTCATGACACGATCCTAAACCGGACTATCGGGGAAAACCTAAGGTCATCAACGGTATAACTTCATAGCTTTCTCTATTTGCACAATCCTGTACATATCTAACAGCATATCATAATCATGTCATATCATGTCGTAAGCATATCATAATCATGTCATATCATGTCGTAAGCATATCATATAAGGGTGTAACACATAGTTATCTGAGTTCATTTTATGGAGTGTATCGGGTGGAGTAACCCCGAGTACAATCCCATACATGACCGATGAAATCCTAGCTAAGGTACATCGGACTCCCTCGGTGACGTGCGGGCCCCCCTTGCGGAGCTTATCCCGTTCCCCTGGCGAGAACCTCTTGAGATCCCAACCTTGCGTGGATCGCAAGAGACACGACACCTACATCTTAGTTAATATCATAAACAATCGTGGAAGCATAAACATAGTCGCAACGGGTCACTACCTAACACGCCTTGGAGGCGTACTAAGATACTCGAACCCATTAGTAGATTGGATTCTAGGTATTCCACACGCCCAGATATCAGTCCCTACCCAGCATGATCATATAACCCTCAGAAGCCATGGTCCATTGAATTTGTGAATGTTGCTCATGCAATTTATTAAGGAGTCGCACCATGGGGATGTATATTATCGACTTGATATTGAAGGTCTTTGGCACCGATGTTATAAAGTGATAATGGTTTGTAAAAAAACAGTTTCGGACGGCACTCTGGACCACAAGGAAGTTTTTTAAGCATGCTGTCAAAATGGTGTACGCTTAAGCATGCCTGTAAGCGTGCAGCTTGCTGGCCAGTACGCTAAAGCGTACCCGTAAGCGTACAGAGCCTGAGTTACGACGTTTTGCACGCTGAAGCGTGCATCCATCAGTCCAGAAATGCAGAAAATCGTATTTTTGACCAAAAAGCCTAAAAATCAAGTCTTTAATGCTCACAATAGACCCATGGCACCTGGAAAACAGTTTAGAAACATTGTATGACAACAATTTACACAACATCAACAGAATCATAGCAATTCATGGCATTAAACCCTAAGTTTATATGGTTTCTAACTATTCCATTATCTCACAATACATAACACAATAACCCAAGGATGATTGCTAGCTATAGAACTCACCTGCATGTACAAAAGAACATGCACACACACACACAATTGCAGGTCTGGATCCACTCTAAAAGGATGAAAAGGAAGGAAACTTGAGTGAGTTTGGCTTGAAATCTACATGCTCATCCAAGGCTCCTAACATGCAGCATGATTACTCAAGGAAAAAGGTTGGAAGGATTGGATTGAAGGAGAGGGAGAGTGAGCTGAGCTCAAGAGAGGGAGAGGGAGGACATAATCTTTCCTTGTAACTTAGAGAGAGAAAGAGCAAGCAAGAATGAGTTGTTTTGGGTCCAAACCCCCTTTTATAGCCCCTAAGCGCAATTACAAAAATGCCCCTCAGTCTAATACGCGCATAAGGCGAGTTAACGGATAAAATACCTTGAACTAATAAGTGGGATATTACATCAACATTAAATGCAAAAGTGTGGAGGGAAAAATTAGGTTAAAATTAGATTAAGTATATAGCGAGACGGGTTAACATTTACAAGACTTTTGACCCGTGCAACGCACGGGTCTTGTCGACTATAATAGAGACCAATGAATAATCTTTAACCCGTAAGATCATGGGTCGATCAATAAACTTAAATTAGATTATTAGAGATACAATATTACAATCAAATTTGTCTTACTATGTCCTTCAATGATACTTGAATCTTATCAAATTTTACATTTTAGTTTTGAAAAACTAATCAATTAAAGACTGTTATTTTATCACAATATATTATTGAGACATTATCTTCTCATTTTTTTTAAAAAAATTATAAAGAAAAGAGATAAAAAAGAATACAATATTATATTGTTGCACGGGTCAATTTTATTTATTACTTTTATAGTTAAACATAAAAAATTGACTGGTAATAATTGTTTTAAATTTCTACTAACATGAAAAGCAAAGTCACTTCAATTAATAGAATTTCTAAATTACATGTACAACTCTAAAATGAATAATTACACTTTGATATTTACTAAAAGTAATAATATATTTTTCTAACCAAATACATATCATATCTGCATATATCATAGAATTTAATAATAGAAGAGATCTTATACAATATATTAATTATTTTGAAGATGTGTGCTTGGTTGAAGAGCTGTGTATTTTCCAAGGGGTATAGCAATAGATGTAATTTAATGCGGTTCATGGTTCCTAACAAATTTTTTTGGGTTAATTAAGTTTTTAGTCCCTACAAAATAAAATCATACTTTTTAGTCCATGTGACATTTTCCTTAAGCATTTTAAGGACAAAAACTGTTGATGGAAATTTTTGACAGGGACTAAAAGTACTGATGAAAAAATTTATAGGGACTAAAAATGCTGATGGAAAATTTTATAGGGAGTAAAAAGTGTGATTTTATTTTGTAGGGACTAAAAACAAAATTGTTAATATTTATAGGGACAAAAAACCTAATTAACCCAATTTTTTTTAATTTCAAATTGAAGAAATGTTGGAAGGAAATACATAATTAGGGTTAGCACTTAGCAATTAATGCGGATCATTTGGAGGAAATTTTTTAGGTTTAGTTGTTGCAAACCTAATAAGATTAAAGAGTAACAAATATCAAAATATATGATTCTTCTGTTGTCTGTGTAATTTACCATGGTTTAGGTTTTTTTTTTTTTAGAGAAACACGGTTTAGGGTTTGCTATATATAGCTGAGTTTGCATGGAAATTAGGGTAGCCGAGTTTGTATGGAAATTAGGGTATTCTGTTTGTAAACGTATTAAATAAGTGTACAACAACTTGTAAAAAAAAGTCTACAAAAATAATAGATATATACAAACGATGACACAACAGGATAGAAATGAAAAGCTCATCAGTGAGTACAAATATTCGGGATTGCTGCATTTTAGAGGAAATTTGTTAGGTTAAATTGGTGCGCTGCATTTTAGATGGAATATGTTAGGTTAAATTGCTGCTAACCTAATGCAGCATTTTAGAGGGAAATTATTAGGTTAAGTTGCTACAAACCTAACAAAATTAATAAATAAGGATAAGTAAGAGATTAGATTAGGGACCATATTTTATTCGATCTCCATGATTTTATCTTTGATATTAAAATATCGGTCATAAATTTATTGTCAACAAAGAAGATATGAGTACCATTGCTGAAAATTAAAATAAGGGTCTTGTTAACCGGTGTCCTGAGACATTGGTGAAGAAATCAAAGGTAGAAATAAAAAGGCATGATTTACATTGAAAAGAGCAATATTTCAACTTTTAAAAAATAGAATACACAATTTTCAAGAAAAAATTTCCTTTTCTAATTCATTAACCAGTGTTCCAAGGGCAACGGTTAACATTTTCCTTAAAATAAAGAGTTATGCTAACTAGTGTCCTTAGGACATTTGTTAAGGAAACTAAAAGTAGTAAGTTTGCATAGAATTCAACAATAATTTAACTTTTAAAAAGTCAAATTCATAATTTTTCTCCAATTTTTCAATGCAATATTTCTTTTTATATCTTCTTAACTAGTGCCCTAAGAGCACTGTTTAACATTTTCCTCAAATAAAATATTGCACGTGAAACATTTCCCTTTAGTTTATTGCCTCTATTATTTACTGCCTCTATTATGTGTAATCAATGATGTGATGCAAAACAAAACAAAAAATGATGTAATGCAATTTCTATTTATAGGCATGGGGTTGCATCCAGTTTCATCATATCAACCCTAGTTTCTTTCTTCTATTTCTTCTTTTTGTTTTTTTTTCCATTCCGAAATGGTGCTCGCCGGTAAACTTAGTACTGAAATTGGGATCAAAACACCCGTTGACAAGTTCTTCAAACTATTTGCATCAGAACTTCACGAAGTGCAAAACATTAGTGAAAGAGTTCATGGTGCTAAACTTCTTGAAGGTGAAGATTGGCATCACACTGATTCAGTTAAACACTGGACATATGTCGTAGGTAATTATGTTTCTAATTCAATTGATCTCATAACTAAGTCATCATCTTGTTTATTTATATATTGATCCTTAATTCAATTAATAAGAGCATAGGGACCATATTTCATAAGAAGATTATGTCCTAAAGATAAAGTTTTTCAGCTGTGATATTTAGACACAAAAAAAAGACACTGCTTCCCGGCATCAAATATGAATTTGCGCAGATGGAGGATCTATGGAAAGGGAGAGATAAAAATAAAAAGGTCAACATCCGTATAAATATACGATGTCGATGTTCTGTGAAAAAAAAAATTCTCAAAGTTTAATTAACTAAATCAATCAATGACACAATATATAGAAAAAGTGATGGATTTATGGATTTGAATTTCACATAGTTGAGAAATTTATCATTTAATGTAGTTGTTGTTCGATCAAGATTTTTGATGAACAACTGAAAGGGATTCCTCATTCCTCATCTAATAAAAAACCTATAAGGGATTCCGATACAATAGCTACATTATTTTTAAGGGATACTATAGATACATCATAGTACATATTTGTTTTACATGTCAAAATAAATGCTAAAGACTCATTAGGAGATACATGATTAACTTTATGGTTGTAATGAGTGCATCTAATTCCGACTTCTTACAGATATACAAATATTGTATAGAGTCCTAAACTAGAGATGTGAAAAGGCAACTAAACATTATATAAATTATTAATATTCATTTTTTTGTTTAAAAACTATTTTTCATATATTTTAAAAACAATGTAATTGTTTAGTTATTTTAAAAAATGTGACCATATATTTTTCATAACTCTATATACACTGTTTTAATTTAATGGGTATTACTTTCCCTTGGCATCATAATAGATGGTAAGGTACACACATGTCATGAGAGTATCGAAGTTGATGAACAGAACAAAAAAATCACTTTCAAGCTCTTCGGAGGAGACATTGATGAGCACTATAAGGTCTTTAATGTGATCATTGAAGTAATTGATAATGGTGATGGCAGTGGAGCTGCAAAATGGACTGTTGAATATGAGAAGATCAATGAGGATATTGACCCTCCGAATGGCTGGATGGACTTACTAGGCAAAGTCACTCGAGAAGTTGATGCTCATCTTGTCAAAGGCGCAAACATAGCTCTATAAGTCATAAAGAAAGTAACAAATATGATGGCTTAAGTATTCATCTTTATAATAAGTGTGATGTGATGTGATGTGATTTGATTCATATATTCGTAGTAGCATAATGGCTTATGTTGATCTTAGTTTGAATGTGCTGGCTTAAGAGTGTGATGCAAATCAATAAATGGATATTTGTGTTTTTTAGTTTATATTTGCACATGCAATATGTTTTATTTTTGTAACAATCAATGTTGGTGTTTTTTGTCGGTGAAAAAAATAATATTATATCCACTAGCGACAGAACGAGAAAATTATAAAAGAATAATGGTAACAACATTCTCTAATACTTATTTTTTTGGCTTTAATATGTGTTTCGTCCCTGCAATTAGAGGTCATTTAAAAATTGGTCCATGTAATTGTTAATCCTGACAGAATACCCTTGCAAAGTTTAATCATTTAAAATTTAGTCCCTCATCCCAATTAATCATTGTCACGTCACTAATCTAATGAGGTGGCACTTCTAACGGGGATCGATGTATATGGTGATAGAGAAGAGAGAGGCAACGAGTGTGAGATATGGAAGGAGAAAAGAGAGAACTATGATAAGTGGGTGTCATCTAAAAGACCGAGACTCTGACTGTGTGAGTGAAGTGATTTAGGGTTTTGATTTCTATTTATACAAAATAGGTAATAAATTGATTTTCTACATTCAGGATGAGTTTGGGTGTCGGTTCGGCATGGGTGTCTATATCCCTGTTACTCGTCTCGTAACCGTATTTTGAAATCGGGAAAAATCCAAACTCATACCCAAACCCAGTTAAAGCGGGTGAAATCCGTTAAATTAGGTTTAGTTCGGGTGGGTACCCACAAATATGGGTTTTGTTTACATGCCTAGTCTTTTCTCTTCCATTTCTTCTTTAATTTTGTATTAATTTAGTATATGTGTTTTCATAATTGTAGCTAGTTGATTTGATTGTGTTCATATTTTTATTGTTAACCTAATCTTAGTCTTTGAATTAAGATTCATTTTAAAGTCAATCTTATCACAATCGAAATTCAATTAAGTTTCAATTCATTAGTTTATATACTTTGTATTTCTTAGTGTTAGTTTGTTTTTATTCCAATTAGGTTTGGTATGAGTTTGTCTAATTTTGTGAATTGTGTTGTGGAATATTGATATTTGATTGTAGTAAAATTTGACCACTTAATCTCTCAATTCAATAATAAACTTAGTTTATTAACATTGTTTTTATATTTTTGTTATAACTATCATGCACAAATCCAATAAGTCAAACCTTTTTCTAATCATGCTTTCGATAAACTCGTAACCCACCCCCCCCCCCCCGAGCACATATTCTTGCTTTCCATATAGACCAACAAGTCGAATCAAGAGTCTGGTCTCTTCACCGGAAGAGTCGATATAGCAAGCAAATAGCCTAAGGGGACGTACAGTAGAGCACCAATTTTTTACGACGAAAATTATGACTATTGAAAAGAATGCAGAGTGTTTATATTTAATTGGCTGACATGGATGTGTGGGCCATCGTGATCAACGGGCTATATGAATTGTAAGTTGTTGCTAACAGTGTCGCACAAAATAAACCAAAAGTCGAACGGATCAATGATAAAAAAAATGTTCAATATGATTTAAAGGTGAGAAACATACTTATTTTCTCTATTGGAATGAATGAGTATCACTCGGTTTCTCATTGTTAAACCGATAAGGCAATGTGGGATACTTTGAAAACTCTCCACGAGGGTACAAAAGACGACGTCAAGGAATCAAATATCAATACTCTCATCCAACAATATGAACTCTTTCACATGAGGTTCACACATTTGTTAACAATCTGCAAAACTTAGGAAAAGATATCTCGAACCAAGATTGTACTAACAAAGTGATGAGATGCATGACTAGAGATTAGCAGCCCAAGGTCATCGCAATAAAGGAATCTCAAAACCTTAATACCCTTGAAATCACCACTCTCTTTGGACAAACTTTTTATAACAAATGGAGGAACAATTCACAACAATATGAATGATATTACACTCTAAAAAGTACGTATTTTGTCCTTATATAAAAAGTATTTTGTTTTGGTGAATTTTTTTTCCTTCCAATTGCACCATTCACTTTATTATTTGATATAAAAGGAATACTAATAAGTAATAACACCCATTTCTCACCACTCTCTAGCACTCACACGTTTTTTTGGTTGAAATCAATATATGTTCCACCATTTTGTGTGAGTTTAATTTTCAAAGTGTAAATCCACAATGATTTAAACAATTAAAAAAGTAGGCTTTAAATGTATTTGGTCCCTGCAATTAGGCGTCATTTAAAAATTGGTCCCTGTAATCGTTAATTATGGCAAATTACCTTTGCAAAGTTTAATCATTTAAAATTTAGTCTCTCATCCTAATTAATCACTGCCACGTCACTGATTAGTTGACGTGACACTGCTAATTGGGTAAGATAGTGTGGATGGACAAAAATACCCCTCCTTATATCAGGCAATCATGAAATTACCAAACTACCCCTGTTACCTCAAACCCGTATTCATCATAATCTTCTTCTTCATGGTTCTCTTCTTCAACATATGCTTCCCTCTCCATCGTACGAACCAAAACCATCGTCCAGATCCACATATAAATACAAAACAGATTTTCTTAATCCTCTTTACTCTCAGATTTTCCAGCACAGCGTTCCGAAAAACTACGGTGGTTTCCGGCAGGTTTTCACCCATGACATCAATGATGGGAAGGCCTGATCGCTAGCTTGAAAGGTTATAAAATAATATAGTTTTTTACCCTTTTTGTTTTTCAATAAAAAATGCACAATTTCTTTGTCAATTTTGTATCGGCAAGAATTTTGATTGAGGATTATATTCCATTTAATTTAGTTTCTTATTGTTGTTTTGAGTAATTAGTCTATGTTGTATTGTATGGTGTAATGCTACCTATTACCTAGTTTATGTTTATGGAATTTACTTGCAATTATATATTTTTCCTATATATGTCTCTATTGTTCAAATATTGGTTGTTCTATTGATGGTGATTTAACCCATGAATGAGACACTGCAGATGTTGGTAGATTGATGGGTTGAAGAACATGAACTGAACCGGTGCCTTGTTTAACGAGAACAAAACAACTAGATAAGAGAGGGAGATGCACATGAGTGTTTTTCTGGGTAGGGTTGAACTTGGACATGAATTTATGGTTGTTGTTGTTGTTGTAGTTTATGTTGTTGCAATGGTGACAGATCTGAAATTCTTCAATGGAAGAAGATGAAAAAGGAGGGTATTTTCGTCCTTTCCTATTTAACTGGAACAACCAAGGGCATTTTGGTCATTTCGTGCACGTATGAATCAATTAGCAGTGCCACCTCAAAAGAGGATTCGACGTAGTCACCGAATTTGGGATATGCATAGTGGTCGAATCAAAAGTGGATTTGACGTAATCAATATTTTGAGGTTTTAGCAATGACTAAACCAAAAGAGGATCTAACATAGTCACCGACTTCAAAATTTGCATAGCGATCGAATCAAAAGTGGATTTGACACAATCACTATTTTGAGATTTTTGCAATGGGTAAACCAACAGAGGCTTCAGCGTAATCACTGACTTTAAAATTTGCATAGTGATCGAATCAAAAGTAGATTTGACACAATCATTGCTTTTATATTTTTTGGGACAATTGAACTAAAAGAGAATTTAACACAATTATCGACTTTGACCAAACTAAAAGAGGATTCATAATAAGGGATCTCAAACAAAAATTAACAAGATGTCAGATCTCTGCTAATCCGGTTTATTACTTTTTGCTTGATTTTTTTATTAAGGTATTGCAAATATCAAATGTTGTTAGAATGAGGGGATTCAAAGATACATAGGTGGATTAATTTTGGATTGACCCAAAACTTAAACAAAACTTCCGATACAGCTTATTCAGAAGCCCCCATTATGAAAACAAGTTAAATAAAAAAAGATATGACATTAATAAACAGAAAAAATATAAAAGGAAATAAAAATGCAAAATAGAATGGAGACTTCTACCGTACACTCGTAAATTGAGGTGTACAGTACTCTTGCTTTCCAAATCTATAAATTAACAACAAACATGCCTCTTCAATTTGCATGCTGGCTTTCCTTCTTTCCTCTCTCTTTCAAGCGCAACTGCGATCAGTGCCTCGACAACGGTGGCTAGGTTTGAGTTGTATATGGGAGAAACCGTGGACCTGTGTTGGGTGGTAACAGTTGAGGTGGTGGTTACTGGTGGTGATGGTTGTGGTGGTGGTTATTAGTTGCTGAGTCTCATGGTGCAGCTACAGAAGCTGCTGGATGAGAGAACCGAGGCAAAACATTTTGCGTGTTGTGATGGGCTGTGGAGGAGCAGCGCACGGTGGTTCTGGTTGTAGGTGAGTGGGAGAGGCACACAGTTGTAGTCCTATACATTCCTTCTCTATTTATTGTTTATATTGCTGTTGTTGTTATTAAGATGGAAGTTTTTTAAATTGACCAAAGGAGTTTCAAAATGGATGCCCCTTCCATCTCACCAAAAGGTCAGTTACTGTGTATAACCTCTATTTTCAAACTTGCTTCAACTAGAAACTATTTGTATGTGCACTGCAGGACTAGGAATTAAATGCATTGAAGACAATATGGTAACTTTGAAGAAGTTTCTATTGTTGGGCACAACTTGGATACAATTATTTGTTACTATTTTTTCTTTGATTTTGGGATTGTGTAGCTAAAATGATGGGATTGTGTAAAGGATAACTAGATTGTGCTGCTAAACTTTGGATTGTTTTCCCACTTGGTGAAGATTAAAGTCAAAAACAAGAAGCAAACATTGATGGGCAGGCCACTGTTTTGAGTATGACTGAACACTGTGCTATGCAAAAATGAGGAGAAAGAGTTATGACCATTTAACAGGAAAGCCTATATATGCATGTGAGAGAGTTGGCTTGGGTAATTTTGATTTGACCATAAGTAAAGTATGATACGAATTAGACAATTTTGATTTGATTCACCAGTGATACGACTCAAGAAACCATGAATTGTATCAAAATACATGACACACACACAACATAGGCTGAAAGAATGCTTGATACGAATCAAAAAAGCTTGGAATTGAATCAATCACATAGAAAAAAGTTTTTGCCATTCAAAAGGATGATTTCTACATATATGAAAACATTTGACATCCAAAAATCATATGACACAAAGAGACAAGGAGTGTTAGATGCTTTAAAAAGTTTCTAGGCTATAGCTAACATTATATAAACATCATCAAAATAACCTATAGTTAACATTATATAAACATCATCAAAACAAACCTAATGTTATAAGCAACTTCACAACATATTGATGGCTTTAGAGGTAAGACATATACAATCTTTAATTTGCTTTCCCTTTATGAATCCTCTTTTCTCAATTGAAATTTTATCTGCCAATATCTGAGCTCATTTCTCAGCAATTTTTTTTGAAACAGTCTTGTATTTGAAGTTATCCATTGCTCAGTTATTAGGTTTGTTCAAATTTAAAATCATAAATATTTATACTTATAATTTTTATTAAAACTATAATTTCATAAAAAATACCGTTAGTAATTTACATGTGTTAACAAAATAAAAAGAGTGAAAAGACCGGTTAGTTATAATAATGAAATTTGGACCATAGATTGGTTCGTGCAAGAATCTATTCACAATCTCAATGGTGGAAAATGTTATATCATGAAGGTAAATGGATTCTAAAGAAACCTAATAAATAAATGATTGAATTGATATAAATATATGTCCCTCAAAAGAATTATAGCTTCCAGAAAATATATGTTCAATTTAACTAATATTTAGTGCAAATGGACGTAAATGATTGTCTCAAGTCAATATTAACTTGATCAAGTGCAAAATTTGTTAGTCAGACATAACTTTGACTCTCGCAAATGACAAGTACATACACTTTTTATGTTACATATATTCAACAAATACGAATAAAGATGATTTTTTGAGATCTTCTGACGAAAGCATTTGAAAGACTCATTCCATTGCACACAAATTTGATTATCGTAATTAATGATTGTTGTAATTAAGTGTAAACGGACACAAATAATTGCAAAGAGCCAATTTTAATTTGAAACATGTGCAAGATTCATTTAGTCAGACACGATGTTGACTCTCGCAAACAATAAATACATACACTTTTTATGTTACTTGTGTTCAATACATATGAATATGAATAAAAATGTTTGGTTTAAGATCATATGACCAAAGTATTTGAAAGACATATTCAATTACGCATGAATTTGATTCATGTAATAATTGTTTTAATTAAGTGTAACTAAAATGTTGTAGAATCATATATCATGTTATTATTTCAAATTCTTAAAATCTCAAATATATACTAAAGTATAGATTTACCACTTCAAAGTCCTTCCCTCCAAATAAAATCCATTACGTAATAACCTAAATTTTAATTTTCCTAATTAATAAAAACACACAATTGAGAGAGAACTCACACTTGTTGATATAGGCCCGTTTGCTAAATATTTTTTTAAGAAATAAATTTTATTTTATGTTTTAATATATTTGTGTGTAAGCTTTTTCAAAATTAATTTTGTTAAATAAATGATTTTTTACCCTAAAATTGAAAAACTCTTTTGATTATATTTTGAAGAAAACCTAATTTTAACAAAAGAGGGACATGCAAAATATATTTTGAAAAATGTAAAGAAACAAAATATTGTTTTTGTTTTTTTTCTTCTTAAAATCTCAAAAAAATAAATCTAAATTATTTATATCAAAATAACTATTTTTTAATCAATAACAAACGACACTACGTTATCCTCAATAACTATTTCACTAGTGAAAAATATGTTTTAATTATTGCGAAAATATATCTTAAAAATGTTCAAGAAAATGATTTTTTATTGAAAAAAGTAATGTCTACCGGAGCATCAAATCAAGTTAATTATTTATAAAAAAAATACTAAAATATGTTATACAATAAAATTATTATCTATCTTTCTAAAAAAAATGACATTATTTATTTATTTATGAAGTAGCTTAGTGGCTAACATTTCACCCTTAATATGAATAAATGGGGAATCCATGATTCAAACTTTAGCCCATGTATATATAATACAATGTTCTTACCAATTGAATTATGATCATAGAGACAACATTATTATATTCTCCAAAAAGGCAAACTTTTACAAATAGTGTATATAATTAGACTAGAAATCAAGTACAAAAATCCATTCTCTGAATTTGTAATACAGTAAATGTTATTTTTATTTTATCAATAGTTTTATCAATCCTCATTGAGTTATTGTCCTTAGCAAGATTCTCTATACAAAAGTTACTACCTCCGTTCCTTTTCAACTGTCACTTTTGACATTTTACACAAACCAAGACACTCAATAAATGTTACTTTTTCTTATACAATTATTTATACTTTTACTATAATAGCCTTAGTCATTTAATATCTTATTTTATATATTTCTCTCTCCACTCATGCTACTTATTTTAATTTCATAAACTATACTTTAAGGAAACTTGTTAGTATTCCGTGTAATTATATAGAGAACTCTAATCAAGTTTAATACATTGAAAATCCAATTAGGTTGATCTGGTGGTGTTAGCTTGAGACTTTGGAGTGTGATCCTCTCAAGATTTCAAGTTTGATTTTTCCTGATGCTAATTTTGATGCGCTAATTTAGATTCTTAAAAATAATTAATATATTAAAATATGCATAAATTTTCATGATTGCTTGCCACTCTATGTGTAACACCCTATTTCCCGACGATTGTTATTAAATAATAGGAATAAATTTAATAATTAGGATGTTACAAAACTTCACATGATATCACACAATGGCATATATTTTCCTTTTAAATAATAATTTCAACA
>Ga0315914_1002964_pt1 | contig 25991 bp, 15 predicted proteins | sample MpolenodulesMG_FD_203920 | JGI IMG/M metagenome (GOLD analysis project Ga0315914, IMG submission 203920) | Medicago polymorpha root nodule microbial communities from Los Angeles, California, United States - elongated nodules | ecosystem: Host-associated > Plants > Roots > Nodule | place: USA... | reverse complement strand
CAATGCAGTGGGTTTTATCTCCAAAGTACTTTAATTTTCCACTTCCCATCACACTTACCATGATTCATATGGCTTTTTCTGGAGCTGTTGCTTTTTTTCTTGTCCGTGTTTTTAAGGTTTGTATGTCATTTTATTCTTAATTTTTGGGGTTTATGCTCAATTTTGATATGCCACATGCCCAACTGTTTGTTTGATTTCATTGTATGCTAAGTTTGTCTAGTAACTGTTTTTGATGCAACACTTACTGTCCTCTTTATTGGATTCTAGTCTTTCATCTTTTTATTGCATCTTATGTAGCACCGATGACATTGACACGACAACAACACAGACAGATGATTACATTCAATTAATTCATTTTTTAAAATTCTTATCAGTGTCAACGTGTCTGGTGTCTGTGTTAGTGCTTTAGAGTTTGCATCTCCTTTACCAATCTGAAGGGACACCCTTTACCCAATATTTATGTCCAAGTCTATGGTGCACAAGCAAGATAAGTCTTGCACCATGCACAAGGTTGTTTCCACTATTGAATTAAAAAAAATAGGATTAGATTTATTGATCCACTGGTAGAAAATAGACTTGTGCATATAAGACAAAGCCTATATTTATTTGTGTGCATACATACATGTCCGTGTTTCACTTTCATTAGGATATTGTTACTTGAACTTTTATTGCCTACCATACTTGCTTGATCAAATTTTCATTGTCTGATTTGCAGGTTGTATCTCCTGTCAAAATGACATTTGAAATGTAAGTGTATGAGCCAATGATTTTAAGCCTTCTTGTGCCTTGTAATCCTTTGACTAACTTATTTCAAAATGTGTTCTTTCCGTCACAGATATGCAACTTGTGTGATACCAATAAGTGCATTCTTTGCATCAAGTCTCTGGTAAGTACTACACCTAGGAAAACTTTACTTTTCTGATTTCATACAAACATAATCCACAGATTCTTTATAAAGGAAGATATCCCTCATTTTAACGTTTCCTATTTGTCTGATTCAACAAGTGCGTGTGCAATAAAGTTACGCATAGGCTCAAAACTATCATTACTACGTTTGTTATTTAATAATTAGCTCAGTAAGTTCGGTTTATTCAACTTGTTTGTGCTAGGTTGAACTTGAATATAGTACGAGGCAGCTTTAGATTGGCTGTGGAAGGTTTTCATGTAATCCTATTTAAGGATAAATTTGATACTTCCAGTTTCTTATGAACTGAATACACATTAGGCTGGATCTGTTGCTCCTGCATTGACTACTCAAACTAGTGAGATGTTATACTAGGCATGAAGTTCTTTGTTCTCAGTAGATAATCCTCTGTCAAAGAATTTGGTACAGTGAAGATCATCATTTACTATCTAGGTTTACTTTGAAATCTCTTTCCAAACGGTCATTATCAGACCCCTTAAAATAGATTATTGCTTGTCTTGAGTTATTACATATATGTAGTATGATTAGCCTAAACTAGGTTTTACCTTTTGTCACCATGTACATATATTTTGAATTTGTTCACTTTTAAATCTGTTCAAACCGTAGATGGTGTAGCTCAGTGGTATGGGTTGGGAGCAATGTAGTCAGCATCGAGATCCTACGTAAGATCGGTCGGTCGGAGAAAGAACATAAACACGAGGAACGTAACACGGTTTGTATGTAGGATCGGTAGGTTGTTGATAGAGTTGAGAGAAATAGATAGAAAAAATAGAGTGAAAACAGAGGAACCAAACATAAAAACAGAGATAATAGAGGAAAAATAGAGGAACCAAACAACAAAATAGAGAAAAACAGAGGAGACAGAGGAAAAATGGCATAAAACAGGGGAAACAGAGCAAAACCGAACCAGAGTAAAGTCGAAGCACGGTTGAGGTGTTGTGGCACGTAAGATCGTGCACGTAAGATCGTGCGATCCTACAAGCTGGAACTCGATCTTGGCTACATTGGTTGGGAGGCTGATGGAGTATTATGTAGGAGGTCTAGGTTCGATCTCTGTTGCTATTAAATTCCCCTCCGACTAACAACTTACCAACCACTATCATTTGCCTATTAAAAATGTTAAAAGTATGATATTTCCAAGAAATTATAATTATAACTTACCTGTAATAGCTTATATGTATAATTTATAGACTATCCTGATTGCATGCACTTTAGTTTCTTTCTTCTATACATGCTCTATTCAGATGCTTATGCCTCATTTAGTATCAGTACTTTTGAAGATACAATCATATTTATATAAGCAATATGCTTTTTTGTTGCTACAGGTTTGGTAACACGGCTTATTTGCATATCTCTGTGGCTTTTATCCAGATGCTTAAAGCTCTAAGTATGTATTAACAAACTTCACTTGTTTCTCTTACTTTTGATGATGATTCCTTAATTTAAAATACTTGTGTTGTTGTTTCAGTGCCAGTTGCAACATTCCTTGTGGCTGTTTTATGCGGCATTGACAAAGCAAGGTGTGATGTGTTCCTCAACATGCTGCTTGTTAGTGTCGGAGTCGTCGTTTCCTCCTACGGGGAAATTCATTTTAATATAGTTGGTACACTTTACCAGGTCACAGGCATCTTTGCAGAGGCTTTTCGACTGGTCTTAACACAGGTCCTTTTACAGAAGAAGGGCTTGAGTTTAAATCCCATTACAAGTTTATATTACATAGCTCCATGCAGGTATCTTGTGTTGATGCTTCCAGCTAGTTTTCTCTAAAAGTTTGTAAAAATAGTTAATTGAGTCTGTAGTGTACAACTGTCATATTAACCCATGGCAGCCTTATGCATATATCTTTGAGGTTTAGTTAAATATAGTAATACTGATTTTTGGGCAATGTACCTTGACAACATGATGCATTTATCTTCTACTTTGTTGTATGCAGTTTTGTGTTTCTCTTTGTGCCTTGGTACCTTCTGGAAAAGCCCATGATGGAAGTTTCACAGATTCAGTTCAATTTTTGGATATTTTTTTCAAATGCCCTGTGTGCTCTAGCCTTGAATTTTTCCATTTTCTTAGTAATTGGTAGAACTGGTGCTGTAACCATCCGAGTTGCCGGTGTGCTTAAAGACTGGATATTAATAGCCCTTTCAACAGTTATATTTCCAGAGTCTACAATAACTGGACTGAATATAATTGGCTATGGTATTGGTAAGTTTTGCTTTTAATGTTGTGTTTTTAATCTCCCACCCATGCCATCCTCTTACATATCTGACCTGCAGCACTATGTGGAGTTGTGATGTACAATTACATAAAGGTCAGGGATGTCCGAGCCTCTCAATTAACTGCTGAAAGTATTCCTGATAGAATATCAAAGGTAATCTTCTTGACATGTTTACTAATGGTATCTATGAATATATCCTTTTAAAGGTATCTTCTTGACATGTTTCTGAATCAATACAAACTTGTTATACATGGTATCAAGAGTAAGAAATGAAGTGATAGAATAGACAAGACTGATCGAAACTGTCCTAAGCACTTGTTTATCATCTGACATACAGGACTGGAAATTTGAGAAGAAATCGTCTGATATTTATGTGCCGGATAACATTGACAACGATGAAGGAAGCAGTGGTGGCAATGGTTCTGCCTCTGATATGAATATTGATGAAGAAGCACCACTAATTTCTTCATCACGGTTATCTCATATTGGACGCACGCAACTAACCAGCCATGCAACAGGAAAAGGATAATCCAAATACAGGATGTAGTTTATGTCTTCCCCTTTTTGAAAGAGAACAAGAAATAGGAAGTTGAGTCAAATGCACCATATTCCTCTCATTCGTTTTAGGTAGTATGTATGATTGTTTTATAATGCAATCAGGCTTGCTTGCACTTTGTAATTACATTCCTGGGTTTTAAGACCGAATTCTCTAGGTAAATCTTATAGTGGTGATTTTAAAATTATTTACCAACTGAGTGTAGTTGTGATATGCTTTCCTAAAGATTTTAAAACCACTCACTATATGTCAATGTAGTATGATCTCATTTTGATATGATTGTCATTCTTGCTTGCTAATATCTCAGTCAATTGAAAAGTATTTGTTGTAAAAAGAAGTGAGATCACCATATTCTGAATATATTATATCTAGTGAAATGATATCCAACTTCAATTGTATTATTGTATATAAAATTCTTTCCTCAAGTTTAAACTTTATGTTGAGAATCTTCAACTTGTATTAGACCAAACACACTATGCCAAGACTCCTACAGAATAATTACCAAACAAACATGACTTTTATTTTAATTGATTTGTTTAGCAATGGATAAATCATTAATAATGGGTTATGTAACTATATTAAACATACGGAAAAGAAAAACATAATGGGCAGATTTTAGGACAAGCATATAATTTGAACAGCAACAGACAACACCTCCCCATCAAGGACTTGATCTCGGTAAAGAATATCAATGGTTAGAGTATTTTTTAGATTCAATACGAACAACTGGCAAACTCAACTTTAAACAAATGTATAATTTACAAAACCAATTCAACAAATAGTTTCGAAATGTATGCATATATATTACACATAAAAAAAATAGGGGAGGGGAATGAATCTCCTCTGAATTAGACACATTTACACCACAAATTTCAAGTACAAGTAGTATTACTTTCTCTCTAGCCCTAAATATTTGGATTGTTACATTAAGAGACGTGGCACTCAAGGCAAAGCAGAAGACATTCGTCTGATTTACATAGAATCACAAACAGTATATGCAAGAACTCTTGAAAAAAGAAAGAATCAACTGGAAAGATCAAAATGATGCCTCCAGAAAGCAATCCTCTAATATTTGATCGATACGAACAAGAATCAAGTTGGCAGGACTAGGATTGTAGAAAACTCTTGTCAATGTAAGAATTAATCAAAAAGTTCTCCAGTCCGTACATACAAAAGCCTCCTTGAGGGAACCGGAGGTGCCAATCCTGGGATATCCCTAATATCTTTGTTGTTGGGATTCACAATCTGCAAAAATACATTATCGGTTAAAAAATAGAAGCTTATTGTCAGCATTGTACACAAATATTAATTGTGCACATAAGAACATCTGTTGTGCACATAAACATGCAATAGGCAATCACTATTCACTAGCACGGATCACCATGAAAACCAAGTTCTCGCACCTTTTCTCAAGTAGAATAATGTGTTGCCAAAGTTAATTAAAATAGTTGATAAAAATGCTTCTTTCAAATAAAATTATTAGAGCAAATTGGTTTAGTTTTAAAAAGAGAAAATATCAACAAATTATGCAAATTCATAGATGAAATGAATATCATACCTTCACGACAATAATGGCAATTACACCACAGACGATAAGAAACAGAAAAAGCATGATGCACTTGTCTGTAGCAACCTGATAACAGGGGTAAGGACAACTTAGTTCCATGAGAGGTTTGGAAGAAATACAGCAGTGCATATAAACAAGGAAATTAAAGCAACCTGTCTACCGATCTCCTTAACAAGTTGGGAGGCCTTCTTTATTGAAAACTGAATTGAATCAAGCTCGTTAACAATACGGCCCATTTGTTCAGTCTGCATAATTTAAAAAGAGAATTAGATGTCATATTAATTATCCCCTAGACTCTTCCCTTCTTATAGCATACTCAATTCAAATCAAACTTACTTGGCCCTTCAAGGTAGAAGCAGTTTGGGTGCCAACTTCAATTGTTTGATGTACAACCTACATTTTGACAGGGGTAATAAGATCAATGGTGCGGGCACAATGGAGGCATAAGTTTGATGTGACTCACCTGCTTAGACCTCTCAATAGCCTGGTCAGTCTCATCCATTGTCTTCATTCCAGCATTGACAAGTTCTTGATTTGACATTTCTGTAGGATAAGAAAGATGAGCATAATAGCTAAGATAAATATGTTGTTCACTACACGTAAAACCATACAAAAACAGCATAGGCCCCAAACCCCAAAAAGGATGCATGAAAAAGATGAAAGCCTGAAGTATGCTATTGCAAATATTAACACTAAAACACAACGCACATATTCTACAGCAGAAACACAGAAATATAGTGGAAAAGAAATCAACTTCAATGTATATTGCAAAGTGAAGATGTCAACTCATTGGTTTCAACTACAAATTCCATTGGCTTGATAAAATGTATTTGCAGCGAGTACATTTTCATCCCAAAATAACATGAGAAAATCATCACTCAAGAAACAACACCCTCTTCTTCCTCAAGAAGCAAACATCAAACTCGCGCAAGAGAATCTTCACTTGACGAAATCCTTATTCTCAAAGGCCTCTTAGATTTGAAATTCAAAACGAGTCAAAATACAATGACAGATTACACTCCTTTTTATAACTCCTTTAAGGATTTGCTTAGCGTGAAACCCACGCAAAAACATATTAGACAGAGGATCTGGAATTTAAAGCAAAAATTTGAGAAGATGAAGAAAGCAGAAAACCAAAAATTTCCTCCTAGATTTTGTAATCCTCATGAGAAGAAACTATTTGATCTTTCTCACATGATTTGGCGACATAAGAAAATGAAAATTTGATTTCTTAGCAGCATTTTCCTTGAGTAAATTTCCATTTTCCTTGAGCAAACTTATGCCTCCATTGTCTAGGTTTCACGCTAAGCAAATTCTTAAAGGATTTATAAAAAGGAGTGTAATATGTCATTGTATTTTGACACGTTTTGAATTTCAAATCTAAGATGCCTTTGAGAATAAGAATTTTGTCCTTCGAAGTGAAGATCACGTACACGAATTTGATGTTTGCTCCTTTGAGGAAGAAGAGTGTGTTGTTTCTTGAGTAATGATTTTCTCATGTTGTTTTGGATTTTTGGGATGAAGAAGTGAGTATATTTTCATCCCAAAATCCCACGGTGGGCGCCAAATGTACTTGCAGTGAGTACAATATCAAAACTAGGGTTTAGTATCTGATTAGGTCGTGGCTTGGGAATGATCCCAAGGGTGCTATTACAGCCCTTTTGGGCCTTCTTCAGCGCGACTCACTCCCTAAGTTACCTATCAGAGTGTAAAACGCGTATATCCGAATATTTTGGCCGGATATTTGGCGTCGAGGTTCGGGCTTGAAAGTTTGGGGGGATAAGAAAAGGGGGGCGCCCCATTCTGTCATGATGGCGCCCTTGCTTAGGGCTAGCAGGCCCTTATATGAATATTTGGCGGTCCAAACATGTTACCTGATGCCAATTGAACATTTCCTTCGGCTGTGGATTCACTTGCTCCAGCTCCCATGTCAAAAAGCTCAAGTTTTTTATTACCAATGGTATTCATGTACCTGTTTATCATCCAAGTGATAGTATCAACCCTCCTTTCAACTAGCCAAAAGGGTAAAACTTCTATTTAGGAGTAAAGAACCATAAATAAGGAAACTAAATTTTGCTTTATTGGTTCTACAAAACACTGTGAGAAAGCATATATCATTAGTTAAAAGTTGAACATGCCTCCTACGGAATTGGTATTTCTCGTCTTATTTGTTTCATAAACTTTAAATAATCAATCAAAAGCTAAACATAGAAATGAAAGTACAAAAACAAGCTTACGTTTTTCTCAGTGCCACATATGAGTTTAGCTCCTTGATCTGCAAGAAAAATGAATGTTATAAACAGAGTTTTATGCAAATTCTTTATAACTCGTTACACACAGAAAAAGGATAATTTGAGTGTCAATCTCCAATACAAGGAGGATCTTGAACCCTTTCAAAACTTTGAAGAGTTAGATACTAAATTTCCAACATGACCAAGAAAAACAAAATAAGGGTTCTGATATTGACCATTGATTGCTTTTCGTCATTAAGTTGCTTGTTCACTTCTTCGGGATTTCCTGCCCCTTCATCTTTAATTTCACGATCAAAATCTTTTATCAACCTGATGACATTAATAAAAACATAATGTTCAGATTCCAAGAATGCCATTAACAAATTCCAAAAAGAAATCATGAAATGTATTAAAATTCATAATCTACAAGAAATGTCTCTTCTTCCGACATTTATGTTTGAAAAAATGCAATCCCGTCTATCAAATATGTAGTCATCAAACAAAGCACACACCCAGTATGATAACCCAAAAAACAACTATCAAATTTATTTTCCTAAAATATTCTATATAGAGCGGGGTTGCATGTTTCCCACATTATTATTAATCAAATCCTGAATGGTTGGCATGAGATGTCAATTTCATTACAGAAGTTTTGTTTATGACATTTAGTAGTGAAAAACTAAAGGGGGCAGCAGGGTCCTGGCAAGATTCAACTCAAACAAGTCAATTATAAACAATCTTACTATACATTTGCAAAAGATGATTTCACAACTCAAACCTTTGACCTAGTCACACAATAACACCTCTAACCATTAGGCCAAGGCTCCTCTTGTTTATGATATTTAGTGGTAAACAAAGGGTGTTTGTTTGGATTTCATTCAGAAAGACTCAATTGTCATATAGAGATATCAAAATTATATTCACATTAATGCACGACTTACCTTTTGCAGTCCCTCATCTTCCCGGTGAGTTCCTCCAGCTGGGTACTTTGTCTATTGGAATCTTTAATCTTATCCAGCTTCTGGAAGCCATTTCTGTATGCAAAAAGTGCTAATATAAAAAAAATGATAATAAAATTAACATAGTACACATTATCCACACTCCAACATGTATCAATAACGACTTAAACAGTGGGATCTATAAGCACTTATACGCATATAAGGATTTTTTGCAACTGAAGAACAGTAAACTTGTTTTAATTAAGAAGTGATAGGACTTGGTTGGGTATTATGGGGGGTTCTTAAGTCCCACATCAAGTGGTATGAGATGCTCGGCGAAACACTTAGGGGATGGTTCCCCAAGTACTTGTATGCTTATCAATTAGTACTAATGCTGGTTGTCAGTGTTTTGGAGAAGACCACCGACGGAGGGTTTTGACCCACAAGAAAGTAACACAAAGTGTTGGTATAATAGGGACTCGGGCATCCTGTCCTGGGACGCCTAAGTTTCACATCGAGTGGTATGGGATGCTTGAGGGAGTACCTAAGATGTTTGGTTCTTTCCACCTTGATAGGTAGGGAAGGCTCCCCAAGTGCTTTGGTGGTTGCTTATCAAGAAGCTTCTATAATAATGAATTAGATACTGATCCAAACTAGTCCTTAATCGAGTAAAACATTCTAACAGTCATTAGTCTGAGCTACCTACACTTACAATATGTCAACCTGGTTGTCACTACACAACAAGACATCATACCATGAACATGTATATCAAGTGGCACCAAAGACAAGCCTTCATGTTGTTGAACTACAGAACTCTTATAGCTAAGTAACCAAATTTGTTGATTTATATATCACAAAGCACCTAAATTATCAACTATAACAACATCAAATCTGAACTTACTCAATAATTGATAGCTTTTCAAAAAAAAACAAAAAAAACTCAATAATTGACGAAAATTTGATTTGAGAGGGTAATCCTCCAATGTCAACAAAAATCACGATCTCTTGCACACAATAACACACCAAAAATTATTTATTTTTGAATTGATTTGTGCAAACATTGATGATGAGAAGGAATAAAATGAAGATAAAAAAAATGCAGAGAATTTGAAATTAAGAATGATGAAGATGCATACGCGAGGGCACGGAAGATGTCACGAATTTCACCATGGATCTGTTCGAGCTGAGGGGTCATCTTCAAGTTGGAAGCCATGGATGCGGGAGATTGAGTTTAACCCTCAAAATCCCGGCAAAAAAAAAGAACGAATTTTGGAGAGAAACCCTAAGTTGTTGTTGATGAGAGAGGAAGCATTAGTGATTGTTGTTGTTAATTGAGAAGAAAGGAATTGAAAATGCAGAAGAATGTGTTTGAAAATTGGATTACGTGATAGTGAGAGAAAGAACAACACAACACAACACAACACAACAGAAGAAGACAGCACGACACAAACACAACGGAACGCAGAAGTTGGACATGTGCTGTGGAGAGAGAGAGAGAGAGATTTCTTGTCACATCTCTTTTTCTTTTTTTTCAAGAATATTTTTACAATTTAATCTAATCTAATCAATTCTTACTAAATACTCCATTCGGTCTCAAATGTAAATGTAAGGAAATTTTCATTTTTTAGGTTCATTCAATAAATATGGACCACATACATTATTTATTGAATGAACCTAAAAAGTGAAAATTTCCTTACATTTGAGACCGAATGGAGTAGTTTTTTTTTAGAAAGTACGAAAGTAGATATTTTTCTCGTAAATAAAATCAATATTATTCATCTTCATGAGTATAATTCGGTTGGATAATAAAAAAAAGAGCAACACTATATCTCTAGAAAAATAACATCAATAATTCTTCAAGAATAAAGAGCAGCCAATCATAATGCACTATTTGCCACAATTCAAAGAGGTGTGGCTGAAAAATAGGAATTTAACAAACAAATCATGCAATTAAAATTTGGTGCTTCTTGAAAAATTCTTGATGCTATTTTTCTAGAGAAATAGCATTTTCCTAAAAAAAAAACAAAGAAATGCTAGGAACACTCTATTTTTAACATTTTCTCTAACATTTACTCATCTATTGGGTGAAACTCATGTGGGTCTCACCATTTTATGTGGGATTCATTTCCAATGTGTGGTACCGGCATGAACTTCATCCAACAACAACAGAGAGTGTTAGAAAGAGAGTGTCTATACTCTATAGTACTCCTCTAAAAAAACATAACTAGGTTGGTGAGAATAATTCATTGTAATATGTATGTTTTAAACTTTGAAACTCCATTTATTCACCTTAATGTAAATTCTAGCCATTACATTAGTTAAAAAAAAAAAAATCAATATTACTAGTGAGTGTGGTTTTAGCAATATATATCGTACCTGCTCATGCGTTGGACTACAATGTCATCCTTTATTTTAAATTTTTGTGAGATTGAGATGATGGGGAAACACCAACTAGTCACAAACGGAAGAATGTTTCCTTTTTTTTTTGTAAACATATAAAGATGTCATTATAATGTACGTATTCCCTATTGTTTACTCTCTCCGGTCTCAAATACAAGAAAAGATTCTTTTTTTAGGTTCATTGAATAATTAATGTATCTGTTTTACAATATAGACCAGATACATTAATTACTCAATAAACCTAAAAAAAAAAGAATCTTTTCTTATATTTGAGACCGGAGAGAGTATTTGTGATTAAATTTTGTTAGAGAATATTTGAGCACAAAGATGTATTCTCTGCACACAACCTGATTTTCTCTCTACATGATTCATAGTCAAGGACCCAAGGTTGGAATCCCACAACGGCGTCATTATGTTGTGAAGCTAAATTTTAGCAGGTTTTATGTACACAATTATTTTGTTACGATGATTAGGTACTCCCACAACGATGATTTGGCACGTTTTACGTTTTATGTTAGATGATGATCTTTATACACATACTATAGTAGTATATAGATATGTACGTACTTATAAAAGTAATAAAGCATGCGCATAATGATGTCAGGAATGAATGAATTAGTTGATACCAGTTGTTGAGTTTGAAATGATTGGATTGGATTAGTGAAGAGGATAATAAAAACAAAAGAAATAGCAAAGGTTGAAGTGGAATGAGTTGTCTGTCCAAGGTGTGGGCCAAACAAAACAGAGAAATGGAATAGTTGTACCTACCTGCCACTCTCACTACCTTTATACTTCCACCAAGCATCCTTCCTCTCTCCGATTAGGTTTCAAACGTACCAACCACAATTCCAGAAAACGTTTTTGCATTCGTTTCTTGTTTACGCTTTAAGTCATTTTTTTCCATCGTATCCTTGGAAAAATAATGAATAAAACATTGATTTAATCTCTAAACTATTTTTCTCTTCAATTTAATCCATAAGTATAAGGATCATAAATATATGAAAATTCTCCGATTTAGGATTTAGTCATTCACATCTTAACAACGTGACTAAATTGAAAGAGTTTACATACTTTAAAATTATTTATTGCATTTATATAGTTTAAATACTAGATTGAAGGGTGGATAATATAATTTATGAACTAAATTAATGGTTTATTCCAAAAGTAATAATATATATACTAATTTTTATTTTTATTTTACAATATAAGAGGCTAGTTTATTAACTTTGTGGAATTTCTTTTGAAAATATGCATCTGCATAAATTTACATAGGCCATCAAAGAGTAATAATTGAGATATATTAACAGTAAAAGTAATGTGAATTTGCAAAGTAATTAGTGATTAAAAAACAACAATCAATCCTTTCAACAACAAAAAAGAAAAACAATCAAGGAACGGAGGAAGTGGCACCCAAGTGGAGATGACAGACGGCTGGAAGTTCAATTTGGTAAACTCTTTCTTCAGTGGTTACATATTTTGGTGGAATTCATTTTATTAGTATGTGATTCCTTTCAGAATCATTTTGTTAAAATATTGGCATTTGAAGTTTACACACCTAATACTTTTTTTTTTTAAAGATAATAAATTATTAATATATGCCAATATATTCCAATATTTGATTTTGAAATTAATAATTTTATAACACCATTTTTCTTCTTCTAGAGTGAAGAAATCATTATGAAACTAGCAGGGATATAAATAAGAACCGACCATGGAACCTTGTACTGCCAATAACTTCCCTAGAATGTTAAAAGTGGAAAAAAAAACATCTTCACTGAATTATGGAGCACAGAAATGATCGAGCATGAAAGTTATTTTCTGGACCAACTAAAGAAGTCCACCAACCATTACTCTAGATACATTTGGGAATAGAAAAGAAGTGCATTGAAGGATATTTGAGATTGGGATTTGAAAAGGGTGTTGTAGAGAAAGGTATCTGGATTCGGAATGGTGTTGAAGACTTTGAGAGCGTAGTGGAAATGGTTGTGTTTCGAGCAGAAGTTGATGATACGAGACATGGCATGGTTATCTGTAGAGAGACCGAGGCGGAGAAGGAGGGAGTGGTGTTGTTTCAGCTCCGCCATGGTTGAACATGTCTGCACCGCACGGAGTGTTGGCACTTGGCACCGCCGTGAAATAGAAAGGTGGTTGCACCTTACACCGAGAACTGGAGCACGTGCTGTCCATATTATTATCTACGCTAACAACGACATTACTAATACTTATACCTATTGGCTCATGCTACTAACATGATGAAAAAATAACGGTGTGTGGTTTATACATGTGGATATATTGGTCACACGTCGATAGCTAGTTAGAACTCGCATGGTAAATACGATACGAGACATGTAATTTTGGGTTGGTGCATGTTTGTGAGACGAGTTAAGTTATAGTACTGGATAAACATGGATTTCTAGGTGATGGAACTGAACCGAAAATGTTGCAAGTGAGTGAGTTTTGTAGGTTACAAGGGGAAAGAAACATGGTAGATGGATGTACACGTTTGGAATATGCGGTAGAGAAGACCCAGTTTGAGGCGGAGTCTTCCACTAGTCGGATTAGAAGAAGACAAACCAACAATGACTATTGGATACCTGTAAAAGATAGAAAAATAAGATATATTTTTGCACCAAAATAATATGACTATTGAGATCTTGTATTTTATGCTCTAATTGAGGCTGGAGAAGTGCAAGACTTATAATAGAAGACTTTCATGGAAAAAATTGAGATCAAATAAAGTAAGACTTTGAAACTTGAGGGACTACTTAAAAAACAAAGGTAGATGGATGCCAAAAAATCTTCAAAAGTGTGGAAGATATTCCAGACGTTGGTGGGGTAATGACACAACCGACGGGACTGTCAAGGGTAGTTGGATGCAAGTGAATCCTCAAGCGTGAGGAGGGTCTGTAGGGACATTAAATACTCAGTGATGGCCCTCAAGAGCATGCGAGTGATACTTAACCTTAACATGGAGATGTGGTGGTAAGAATATCCGACTTCAACTTGTAAAGGTGGTGGGTAGTAAGAATACTCAACATCAGCTTCGAGAGACGATGCTAAGAATACTCAACATCAATATGAAGAGGCGGTAGTAAAAATACTCAACCTCAACCTTGGGATGTAGTGTTAAGAATATTGAACAACAACGCAGAAGGTAGTTATAACAATACTTAGTAGTAATGTGCTTGATGAGGAAGGATAGAGAAATTTTGTATGAGGAAGGGCTAAAGCTCTTTGTCTTTTTGAAAGATCTTGCGGGTTGAGTGAGGGAACACAAAGGGTTAAAAATTGAAGTTTATTGTTGAAGATAATTTCTTGTAATTTATTTGTATCTCTTGTAAAGACTCATTGATAGCGGATTGAAGAGTTGTTTCATCGAAAATGAATGTCAATTTAAGCTGACTAAATAAATAGTTTTGGTGTGCATGTTCTTCTATCTTGTTTATATTTATTCTTTAATATCAAGAATTGAAAACTATAGTAATTGATAATCTCCATTTATTTAGGAAATTGAGAGGATCTTCACCCTTACGATACACTTATGTTGTTAAATTTGTTGTTAGTTTTATATTACTTCTTGGATTGCATGGTTGTTGATGGTCATTGTTATTTGTTCTACATACAGTCTTGTTGATTTTGCATAGAAATTTGAATTTACAACGATTAATATATAGATCAAACTAGTTATGGCCAAAGATGCATTATTTGAGTTATAGCATCGACCAACCAAATATTGTTTTTTTTTTTAATTAATGAAACGGTGAGTTTAGGAGAGTATGGTCCCAGTCCACTAGAAGAAGAGAGAACCAATGAAACCGCAACGACAAGATGAAGTTTCATCCACAAATATTGGTGTTGTGTTTGTTGTCTTAAACGAGAAACAAAAACATCTCACTTCATAGATGTCAACTTCACATTGAACCTAAAATGGAACTCTTACATTTCCACGCTTCCGATTTTCCCACGCGCCACCATTCTCTTCCCAAACAAACCACCACCACTCACCACCGCTTACTCTCACTCTTCTTCCCCACCCGACCCACTCGCGCCACTACCCTCCGGTGGTCCACTCCAAGAGCATGTTCTGTAGAAGTTCCCGGCGGTGGAAAGATGGTGATAGAGCTTGTCGGTGCTTTCAATGATTTGACTGAGAGGATGAAGGTGTTGTCCACGAGTTCCTCTGGTCTTCTTTTCAAATCTTTGAAACTTTCTATTCCTGTTCTTCAAACTTCTCCTCTTACTCCTGATGGTCGTTCTCCTCTTTCTAAAGCTTTATCCATTGCCATGCTTCTCGCTGATCTTCAGGTACTATCACTCTCATCTTCATTCATTTTCAGACAATGTAATGGTTCATAATTTATATATTTGTGTATTTATTTAGGTATAAAAAGTTTAACACTGTTGCTGTATACGTGACTTTAGAAGTTACTATTAAAGTCAAACATTTTTTATGATCTGATGATAATAAAAAATGACACATAAGGATAATAAACTTATCTTAAAATGACATTTAGAGAGCGATGAAGACAGTATTGTTTAGTCTTAGTTTAATGATTTTTGATTGAGATTAGTAGTTGACCTTAACTAATTAAAAAAAAGAAAAACTTAGAATGTTGTTGATGGATAATGTTAGATAATAGATATGGAAGTTTACAATAGATAAGTAATTGACCTTATATGTATGTGTTGGCAAAACTTTTGGAGGCGGTAGAGTGTGTATAATTGATTTTGACATGTTTTGACGTTCTAGCATAGAATTTATCGTCTCTATAATTGTTTCTAACTTGAAGCTAGAATTTGGAGCTTTTGCCTCCACAATTGATTTTTAGCCTTTCACTTTTACATAATGTATCCAGACACACACATAACCAATTTATTTAAAATCAATTGCAGTCAACAAAACACATAGAATTTTTTTTAAAAAACCTTTTAAGAGTATAGTAGCTGTTTTCAACTTATTATTTTGAAAACAGTCATTGTAAAATCGTTTCAAGTTTTACTTTCATACAAGTGTTTGTTAAAATTTATCCAAACAAACTCTTACTGAAATTATTAGAAGCTCTCGTTGAGTGTCATAATTTCATTGCCGTTTATTGTTTCTTTATAGTAAATGTGATTGCAGATGGATGCAGAAGTTATATCTGCTGGAATATTGAGAGAGGTGTTGGAAGTAGGTGAGTTAAATCTGCATGAAATTCGAAGTCAGATAGGTTCTGCAACTGCTCATTTGGTGCACGAGAGTTTGCGTGTTAAGAACTTTGCATCTAGAGTAGACATTCTGGATGACGAGAATGCTGCTGCTTTGAGAAAGTTTTGTCTCACTTACTATGACATTAGAGCTTTGATTTTGGACTTGGCTTTGAAGCTCGACATGATGAGGCATCTTGGCCACCTTCCAAGGTATCAGCAGCAGATCATTTCTCTGCAAGTTATGAAAATATATGCTCCTCTTGCTCATGCTGTGGGAACTAACTACATATCACTTGAATTGGAAGATCTCTCGTTTCAGTATTTGTTTCCTTATTCCTATCTTTATGTGGATACATGGTTGAGAAGTCAGGAGACAGGAGGTATATCTCTTATTGACGTATACAAGGACGAACTGCTTCAGTCGCTAAAAGCTGATACCTTGCTCGCGGAAATGGTGGATGATATCTCAGTTAAAGGTCGCTATAAAAGTCGTTACAGCACAATGAAGAAGCTCTTGAAAGATGGTCGGAGGCCAGAAGATGTCAATGATGTGCTTGGGCTACGAGTGGTGTTGAATCCTAAGCCTGCAGATAATACATTGGAAGCTGGAGAGAGAGCGTGCTACAGGGCACACCAGATCATCCAATCTATGTGGAAAGAAATCCCTTCTCGGACTAAAGATTATATTGCTAGGCCAAAAGGGAATGGATACAGAAGTTTGCATATGGCAGTAGATGTAAGTGAGATTGGGAGGACTAGACCCTTGATGGAAATACAGATAAGAACTACTGAAATGGATAGGTTAGCTGTTGGTGGAGTGGCATCTCATTCATTATACAAGGCTGGTCTTACTAATCCAGAGGAGGTTAGTGTTCTCTTTGAACTTATCCATATTCATTCATCTTCTTAAGAAGATTTACTTTGATTACTGTGTGAAAAGCTTATCTGAAATTTTTATACCATCTAGACCTAACTCCTAAGAGAAGACAAAGAAGGAAATTGGCATTTATTGTTTTATTTTGTTGATACTCAGGCAAAGCGTTTAAAGACCATCATGCTGGCTGCAGCTGAACTGGCTGCTTTGCGCCTTAAAGATTTTCCAAGCGGAAATCATAAAGGGATTGAGTTTGATCAGAGAGATAGAGTATTTCGCCTTCTTGACAAGAACGGAGATGGTAAAATAAGCATTGAGGAGCTTACAGAGGTGATAGAGGAGCTTGGTGCACCAGGAGAAGATGCGCATGACATGATGCTGCTTCTTGACTCGAACAGTGATGGCTCCCTCAGCTCTGACGAATTCCAGATGTTCCAAAAACAGGTGATTTGATGTCTTATCTACCAAAGATTGATGTTTGATTTTCTCTTTGTTGTGTTTTGCATTTTCATGACTTAAAAAGTTGGATGATCCTCTAAATTAAAAGGTTGTACATAATTTCTTAATGATCCAACTATCTGATTACCAAAGCATATATACTTAAGTTACATTTTCATAGTGCAGCAACTGAATGCATCTCATGTCTCATGAGTTGTATGTAACTCTAGTGGTATTTGGTTTTGTAGGTTGAAATGGTTCGTAATTTAGAGGACAGAGATGATGAATACAAGAAAATATTGGATGAGAAACTTCATATGGCAGATGATAGTGGTTTAATTCAGGTATATAATAAGGAGTTTGGCAACAGGCTTGTGAGCTAGTAATGCATCTAATTGAAACGAACAACAGACGAAGTTCTCATTTTACTCCAATTGTCGTATAAGATTTGCCTTCCACGAATATCTTATAGGATGCTCACTTAGATAATCTATTGTGGACCCTCAACCTATACTTTAAGGGAGTGAAAATAGTCAATTAGCCAGAACCGTTTGTAAAGAGGAATACTTTCATTGTAAATTAATTAATGCCATAGTGAAATTCTATTGATCAAGTAATTCTCTCAAAATATTGTCTCTGACCTGTTATTATCTTATAATTCAATGTTAATGTCATATTTTGGGAATGGATTCTCTCCATTGAAAATCTCGTGTTTTCTCCGTAATCTCCACCATTCAAACACCATAATCTCATTTTTCTATATTGTAACCAATAATGTCAATATAGAACTTAAGGGAGATCAACATAAATTTGGTCACCCTTATTGATGCCAGAAGGCTACTTTGATACACTTATTTTTATCAAATGCGTTCCCATTAATGTTGAAATAAAACTTTGCTTGTATTGTAATCACATTGAACTGCCTCATTGAGCAATCTAACTTTTCTGAGATGCTAGTTGATCATCCAATGTTTTAGTTTGTCCTTATTTGATACTTCTGTTCAGAGATGAAATTCCATGATAAACAAAAGCACAAGAAGACAACAGTGAAGCTGGTGCAAGATAACATACCCAATTTCAGGCTCACTAAAGCTTGCTTTTACATAGAGATTTTTGGGGTTCAACTATTTAATTGATTGCAAAATTCAAAACTGGTGCTATTACTATCTAACATATTACTATATATATAATAAGTAAAAATCACAGAGACTAATGAGATCAGTAAATGCCACAGCTTTGATGTCATTCCAAATATGACCCTACAATTTTCACTTCTGAGCTCATTAGTGATTTTCTTGGGGAACACAAAGATCATTTAATAACTTCTTGCATAGCTACAAAACATGAAAAACATAAATGTATCAGCATCTGAATTCATATATTAGGATATAACTGACCTGTGAAAGAGAGAAGGTATAATTACCTGTCTATATACAGAGGCATCTCCATAACACTTTCTTAACTCTACTACATACAATGATGAACTTATTTCAAAAACCTGTTATATTTGAAGAGGTAAAGTTAGTTTCTTAATGTGTGCAAACTATGCAGATATTAAGATGCAATTCATTGACTCATTCTGAACATCCATTACCTCTATTATCACTGAGAGGCTGCCAAGAGTTTTATGATCCTGGTTCTCTTGCATCACTTTCATCTGAAATATTAGTATTATATTTAATTATTGGCCAAACGAAAAATTAGTTTTGCCATGCAAGTTTGTAGAAAATAGAAGTAGCTTTTCTAAATATCAGCAATAGTACTAACTTTGCCATTTTTCTTTTGAACTCTAAATTCCATTTCTGTCACAGAATCTTCAATCTTCTCCATCAGATCTTTGGCTGAAAGATTTGTTGCAAACCTTATCTTCCTCTCAGATACATCCTGTAACTCAAATCACATTGTGCGCAAAAAAATGAGTGAAATTTTCTCGAGAAGTGGTGAAGTTCAAAGGCAGAAAACCGTGCTCAAAATGTATATAACAACACAAATCTTCTGCTAACTAACTTCAATTCTCACCTCTTTCTCAAAAAAGCCAGAGAGGTCTAGGCATGAAGACATCCCTATCAACTGAAATGCATTGATACGAATTGGTGATCCTGAACTACTCTTTTCTTCTTCATGTGACTATTACCAATGAAATAGTATAGGGTTACAATTGGGCAAAAAAAAAAGGCAAAGTTGGATTTCAGATATAGTGCATGTTTGAAATCGTAGTAAATTTGAAGAAATCACAATGACACCATGTTTTTGTTGAACTTTTGTGAAAATCACGGTAGCACATCATGATTCTGCCAAACTCACTACCATGAACACACAACTGGTAGTTTAAAAGTATACCAATTCATGGATGTTAAAGGCTTGATCGTCAACATATACATCGTCTTCCCCGTCCTCATGATCTGCTTGATTATATCCTTCCTTGAACCACAAATCTTCTTTGATCCCCGCCATTGTTATTCTGGTTTTAGGGTTGGGATCAAGAATCCTCTTTATAATGTTTTGTGCACCAGCTGATAACCATTTTGGTTTCTGAAAATCTCCTTTCAAAACCTGTTACCTCACGGGAGAAGAAAAAAAAGCAAAACAAATTATTAAACTACTATGATTGGCCTAGTAGCCATATATATAAAGGAGAATTTGCAGCATGTGAATACCTTCTGGTAGAGAACTGCAAGATTTCTATCATCAAAAGGTAGGAATCCTGTTAGGACTACATACAAGATAACACCACATGACCATACATCTGATGATGCACCATTATAGCCCCTATTAGCAAGAATCTCTGGTGCAACATAATTCGGACTTCCACATGTTGTGTGCAACAACCCATCTGCCTAAAAAATTCCATACAGTTGTCACATAAGTCAATAGCCAAAATAATATATTTACATTTTGCTGTCGCTCAAATCAAAGCATATCTTACCCTAAATTGTTGGGGTAAAGCACTAAGACCAAAATCAGTTATCTTTAGATTCCCTTTGGCATCCACAAGTACATTCTCGAGCTAAAAAAAAATAGCATCACAAAGTAATTAGTGCAATTTCAACTTCAGCTTAACAATCATTGTATCAGACTATCAGTTGTCAAGAAGACAGTTTGCATAAACAACTTAATTAAACGCTTCTCATGTAGGTGATATTCCTATTATTAAAGATAAAATAACGTCAAACTGCTTTCATATAAACTATAAGCTGCTGTTTTCACAAGCTATCATGGAAAACATATGAAATAAGTTGAAAACAGTTGATGGACATATCATAAGTTGTTTTCTTAATCTCTATTAAATTGTCTCGCAAGTGCTTATGTCAGTAAATAAGTTCAAATAAGTCAATGAGGAAAAAAGAACCTTGAGATCCCTGTGGAAGACACCTTTACTGTGGCAGTAGCTCACACCATCAATCAACTGTTGGAACAATTTTCTACCTTCACCTTCAGTAAGTTTACCCTTGGAAGCCTATGAATACAATTAACCTCGTTAAATGTCATTAATTAACTGAATCACACACATGACATGGCATTAACAACAAGCAAATGATCACTTACTATTTTGTCAAATAACTCCTCTCCTGTCACGTACTCAAGTACCATGTAAATTTTTGTTTTGCTAGCTAAGACCTACATAATTATGATCATAATATATAATCAGAAACATCAATCATACAATGCAAATTGGTAACACAATAGAGAAACGCAGTAGTGTATACCAGACCAAATGTCTTCATACAATAATGGTGGGACCATTATAGCATGGTTATGCAGTAATTAGTGCATGGAGGGCCATCCAATATTATGCTTTTCTATTTGTTCAAGAGGAAACAGTGAACAATTATCTGTGTCCTCAAGTATGGGAGATGTTATTATAGTTTTTGAACTTATTTAATTCACAAAAACATATGAGTGTATCTTATATAATAATTTTCTAAATTAAACCGACTAATGAAAGACACATTTAAGAACTAATTAATTGACTAACCAGATACACTAAAAAATATTTTTGTAATTTCGGTATATTTAAAGACTATAGTAACAAAGACTCATATGGTTAAATACCAAAATAACTTATCACAAAAAAAATTACCAAAAAAATTGATTACTTGAGAAAAAAAATGGTTTGGAATCTAAATAAGCATCAAGCCATAATCTGAACCATTTAGTGGGTGGTTTTATGGGATTATATGATTGATTATAGGGTGCAGTGCACGCAAGAATTCATACATATTATTACTTTGAATTCAACAACATAAGTAACATCAAAATGGAAATGTTAACTTGTGTCTTTAAAGTACAAGTTTAGAAACCAAATGTAAAAATAATATATTGATACGCGTGCATTAAATTTAATTTTTAATGTTTTAATGAATTGAATGCATAAAGTTTAAGAGAATATTTCTTTTATTGGATATTTTAACATGTGCCCTTATGGCACAAATTAACCCTACCCAAAGATATAATGCAAAACACGACATCCACTTCGAATTCCTTAAAGTTTGAACTGTTGCAAAACAACGTTGGATTGTTAGCGTGATTTGATTTGATTGGTTATCATCACGCTGTTTCCTCATGTGCTTAACGCCATCATAATAAAATAAAAAGTAAAACAAAACAAAATTGATTTCTTTGTCATTCTAGGAAACTACCGTCCATGTTATTTTACTGACGACTTAGAGAACGAATTAGAAACAAAGAAAATAATGTAAAAAATGTTATTAATCATTTTAATTATTTTGTAAGGAGAAAATAAAGCGCAGAAAATTATTAATTAATTTCCCCAGCATAGCTAGCTGGGATTCCTAGGTTTGATTTGATTGGTCACCCATAATCACAATGTGAATCACAATTTACACCATCTCTAGTAGAGTATAAAATTGTGCTTAAGACTTATTAACTTCAAATACTCGAATTTTATTAAGTTATAATTTTTCAAGTGATTGATATATGGAATTTTTAATAATAAAATATATTAATCGGTGCCACAAAGCACATAAAATACAGTCTTTGTGGACCAACTACCGCCCTGTCATTAATAATTGCTAAATCAGATGATGATTTGGCTCACATTGTAAACAGAATATAGTAATGGATTTGAAGGGGACGTTTGTCTAGACTAATATATTGGATGTGTATTTTAGGATAGAATAATAAACTGAAGAACGTGATAAGTTTTGTCGAGAAAGAAAAAAGAACATGATAAGTCGACTAATTTTGGAGATTACTATGTTAATAAGTTCTAGTTCAAATGATAAAAGTATTAAAATTATTGGACCGGACATTATAACTGTGATTTCAAACCAAAAATTTTCATTTGTGTGTGAGTTTATAATGACATTTTCATTATCTATCAACTAAAGAAATAATAATTTTGGAGATTTTTTTACCAACAAAGATATTTGGATATTAACTTCAATTTTATTATAATACTATGACATTTTTAAAGTCATAGGCTCGTTGTTGTCAACTAAGTCAAATGTATAAAAAAAACTTTGGCTTATGTTCTTAATAAAATAAATACTATTTCATTTTCTATCACATCTCAATAATCTCATAACCTGTTGTAATTATATTACAAATAAATTCATAGCGCATTTGGGTTACCACATACCAATGAGATCCAACAATAATCAAATGGATTAGGTGCAACAACTTAGGATTTGGATACATGTAAGAATAGTACTATATACTATATATATTTGAGAGAACATGACATTACCTCGTATAATTTAACAACATTGGGATGCCTTAGGAGCTTCAAGGCACATATTTCCCTCTTTATCTGCAATTTTTACAAATTATTTACAGTATTAGATTAGACTAGATACTTAAAACTATGATCCCAAAATTATTCATTAAAAAAAAAAATTATAAAATTAATGAAATAAATGAAAATTATTCTGCACTCGGCTGTAACCAAATCCTTGAATTTTATACAAGTGGGGAGTCATGGGGAGCAACAAGAGCCAATGATCCCGGAATTTCTTGAAAAACACTACATCTTGACCAAAACCTTAAACATAATTTTGTCATCTCTCTTATAAACTCCCTTCCGCATTATTATAAGCAAAGTTTCATTTTACATATCTGTTGAATACAAGTTATTCGACAAAGCTAAAATAAGAATAGTTGTTTATAATAACGATCGGAAGTATCTAAGATATGGGCTAACCACTCAATGAACATGAGCTAGTAGGAGCCTTAAACATTAGATTCTTTTAAGGTGATTGACATGTTGACGAGGAAACAAACAAAAAAGGTTAAAAACTTTTCCATAATATATGTGAAAAAACAGAGGAGATTGAATGAGAGATGCATTTGAAACAAACCTGGTTTGTGATATTGAGATCAATGATCTTGTTCTTATCAATAATCTTAATAGCATAAGGTTGTCCAGAATCAGTGTTCCTAGCAAACTTTACTTTACCAAAATTGCCCTCACCAAGAATCCTACCCAACTCATATTTCCCAAGTCTCACTCCTTCTCCACTATGCAACTTCTTCTTATTCTGCTTCTTCCCAAGGTTCAATATCACCATTTTTATAAAAATGGATGAACAATTGAAACACCCTTTTGAACACAACTTTGAAAATCAATCAGAAACAACAATTTTAATCTGTTCTTTTTTGTTGTTACAATGAATCACGTGGTTCTGCTTTTCTCTTTTCAATGTGTAACGCATGAACAACGCAATGGGTAGATAGATAAGAAAACGGTTTAAGAAATTAAATAGCAACAGTTTCTGATTTTCTAAAACACGGACAAGAAAAGAAGATATCAAAAAAGAGGTTCGGAAAGATGAAAATGATGGAGATTGAAAAACAATGACAATGGTGCACCATTCTCTGTGCATCTCAGTTTTCAGCCACTCTCTTATAAATACTTCCAAAGCTTAGTGTTGAGTCACCTTTTACATTTATTATTTTATGATAAAGTTTGAATGGGTTTTAAACTCATTAGGTAATTAAAATTTTAATAAATAAAATGCTAAAAACAAAATATATAATATATTAATTAAAATGAAGATAATGTTTAGTTGATAAAAAAATATGTGTTAGAGATAATGTCAAAAAGAGAGTCTCCCTAGCATTTATGAAATAAATATAAAAATGAAAGAAACTTTCTTAAATTTTTTATATTTGTATCAATATGAAATTAAATTTTAACTTTTTATTTAGTTTTAAATTTCCAATGAAAATTGAGCTCATATCTACAAGAACCAAGTTCGAATATCGTTGAGAAGATGGTGGATATTATTAGTTTTTTTATAAAGAAAAGTTTATGTGAGTTGGATTCTTGAGGCTAGAAGTTCTCGTACCGACAACAACGGTCGACCCCCTGCTACTGAATAAAAAACTAGTTTGGTTCAAAATCTAGAGAAATAGATATTTGTCCAATTTGATTTCATCATTTTGGTTTGGTTCAAATTTCGTTAGGTAAATTGTAATCTTCGAGCTGAACCAATTTTTTTTTTTGAACAAGTCAAACCAATTATTTTTAATTGGTGTTGATTTATATTCTAAAAAAAAAAAGAGGAACAAAATCAATTTAATTGAGAGAATCCAAATTCGTTGGAAAGGCTAAAACAACTGTGATAATTGTAGTTAATACATTTATTTTTAAAGGAATTGTGGTTAATACATAAGTGATGATAATAGATATTGTTATATAAATTAAAGGAAAATTTAAATTTTTTTTTTGTTTTTTTGTTTAGGGGCATAACTCTCACTACTATGATTTTCTTTTTTTTAAAACAAATTTATGATTTTTTTTGTTGAAAGGTTAAGGAAAATTTGATAAATAATCCGTTTCACAAATAGGAGTAATGATTGTCCTCGTGAGGTTAACTCAGTTGGTTGGACAATACATAAAATATGCAAGGTCCGGGGTTCAAACCTCGGCCACTAAAAAAAAAAAAAAAAAGAAAGGAGTAATGACTAATTTTGATTCTCTAATAAAGGAAATTGATAGAGTTGTGAATTAAAATAGCAAGAGAAAAATTATAGCTGCCTTAAGCTTTATCCTTTTAACAATAAATAGTTTAATAATAATAGTGAAATAAAACCTAAAGTCATGTGCTTTTTTTATTGCATTTAAATTACTCGTTTTCCTTCCTCAAAAAAAAATTTGCTCGTTTTCCTTGGTATGCACTCTAAATAAATTCTTTTTTTCATTAAAAAATAAAATTATTTTCTTTCGATTTCACTGGAGGGAGGGACCCTCAGATACTTCCTTCCTTGTCGCAGCGTCCCCAAGCGAAGTTTCTCTATCTTTTGACCTTTTCGGTAGCAAACTTTAAATTGTTCCAACGTAGTTTTTTATTACACTTTCTTTCTATTGCATTTGAATAGTGATTTTTTTTGAAATTATCATGACTAGTTTTTGTTTTCTAACAAAAATAGAAGCTGATTTTATTAGACAGTTGGAAACAAAATACTATTTTCATGCTAGGTTTCAAATTATTTCACATCCGTTTGACCTCATTGTCATCTCTACTAGACAATTTTTTAACTTAACTAGACCATTGATCCGTGCTAACACCCGGGTCATATAAGAGAACAAATACAGCGGAAATAAGAAAGTAAAAACTTTACTTGAATCGAAAAAATAGTATGATTCAATTCATAAAATTAATTGCCGCAAACGTTTTTAATGTACAATATTAAAC
>Ga0315914_1002963_pt1 | contig 25997 bp, 11 predicted proteins | sample MpolenodulesMG_FD_203920 | JGI IMG/M metagenome (GOLD analysis project Ga0315914, IMG submission 203920) | Medicago polymorpha root nodule microbial communities from Los Angeles, California, United States - elongated nodules | ecosystem: Host-associated > Plants > Roots > Nodule | place: USA... | reverse complement strand
AGTTATAGTGAAAAAATTATCACTTGCATCTTTCAGAAAGAGTTATGGCAAAAATGGCAAAAACCCATATCACTTGCATCTCTATCATATCCTCTTTCTTAAGAAAATTAGTTCTCAAATTGATATGGGTTTCATGGTTTCATGGATGCTGAATCGAAACTGTCTGATGTTATAGCGAAAAGTTGTCAATTCGGTGATATAGAAAGATTCAAACGCGTTTTTTTTTAAAGAACCATAAAAAATAAAATCTGCGATTAGCATGTGGATTTAAAAAATAAGCCTGTGCATTCTTCATGCCATTCAATTCCGATCAAAACTGCGTAAAAATCGTTGAATTTCATTGTGTACCACGGGAGATCCGGTCGGGTCGATTCGCGGGTCAAAAAGCCCGTTTTACAGTATACGGGTAAAGAAGATGAATTTAAAAAAAAAAACTTAAAAAAATAGAAACATTGCCTTAGCAAAAATCGAACAGGCACCCTATGACACATGAGTCCTAAAACATGACCAACTGCACCGCGCTTACAATTGTTAAATACTTAGATTTTAAGTTTATTTATTTACTATTACCAGTTTTGAATTGTTGGCAAAAATCAATGATTTAATTCATTTTATTTGATTAAAGTCTAAATAAAATCTATATGAACACATGTACATTAATGATAAAATTTTTAAAAAGAGACGATATTAAGTGATGTGACTAAATTATTATTTTTTTAAAATTTTATCATCGTTGTGTTTAGGAATGACAACTCCCCGGTGTAACTCTAGAACCGAATCATGTTTAGTCGATCCCGCCGTTGGATGTGACCCTCACAGAGTTAGAAGGAAGCAGAAACTAGAATTTCTCAGATCAGAATCTCGGAGACGTGTCTACCGAACAAACTAACCCTTCAGAAGCCTGGCCAACTAGGAAGGACAACTCCCCGGTGGCTGAAACGTGTCTAACTCTGGAACCGAAGCATGTTTAGTCGATCCCACAGTTGGATGTGACCCTCACAAAGTTAGAAGGAAGCAAAAACTGGAATTTCTAATATCGGAATCTCGAAGACGTGTCTACCGATCAAACTATCCCTTCAGAAGCCTAGTCAACTAGGAAGGACCCCTCCCCGGTGACTGAAACGTGTGTAACTCTGAAACCGATGCATGTTTAATCAATCACATCGTTGGATGTGACCCTCACAGAGTTAGAAGGAAGAAGAAACTGGAATTCCTCAGATCGGAATCTCGGAGACGTGTCTACCGAACAAACTATCCCTTTAGAAGCCTAGTCAACTAGGAAGGACACCTCCCCGGTGACTGAAACGTGTCTAACTCTGAAACCGAAACATGTTTAGTCAATCCCACCGTTGGATCTGACCCTCACAGAGTTAGAAGGAAGCAGAAACTGGAATTTCTCAAATCGGAATCTCGGAGACGTGTCTACCGAACAAACTAACCTTTCAGAAGCCTAGTCAACTAGGAAGGACAACTCCCAGGTGACTGAAACGTGTCTAACTCTGGAACCGAAGCATGTTTGGTCGATCCCACCGTTGGATGTGACCCTCACAGAGTTAGAAGGAAGAAGAAACTGGAATGTCTCAGATCGGAATCTCGGAGACGTGTCTACCGAACAAACTATCCCTTTAGAAGCCTAGTCAACTAGGAAGGACACATCCTCGGTGACTGAAACGTATCTAACTCTGGAACCGAAGCATGTTTAGTCGATCCCACCGTTGGATGTGACCCTCACATAGTTAGAAGGAAGCAAGAACTAGAATTTCTCATATCGGAATCTCGAAGATGTGTCTACTGGACAAATTATCCCTTCAGAAGCCTACTCAACTAGGAAGGACAACTCCCTGGTGACTGAAACGTGTCTAACTTTGGAACCGAATCATGTTTAGTCGATCCCACTGTTGGATGTGACCCTCACAAAGTTAGAAGGAAGCAGAAACTGGAATTCCTCAGATCGGAATCTCGGAGACGTGTCTACCGAACAAACTAACCTTTCAGAAGCCTAGTCAACTAGGAAGAACAACTCCCAGGTGACTGAAACGTGTCTAACTCTGGAACCGAAGCATGTTTGGTCGATCCCACCGTTGGATGTGACTCTCACAGAGTTAAAAGGAAGCAGAAACTGGAATGTCTCAGATCGAAATCTCGGAGACGTGTCTACCGAACAAACTATCCATTTAGAAGCCTAGTCAACTAGGAAGGACACCTCCGCGGTGACTGAAACATATCTAACTCTGGAACCGAAGTATGTTTAGTCGATCCCACCGTTGGATGTGACTCTCACAGAGTTAGAAGGAAGCAGAAACTGGAATTTCTCAGATCGGATTCTCGGAGACGTGTCTACCGAACAAACTATCCCTTCGAGCTTGCGACTTATAACATGAATACCATAAACATTACCAACTCCACCATGCATTCCTTTGTTCATTAATAGGATTTTTATTATATTTTATTACTGTCAAAGGTTTTGAATTAACATCAAATAATCAAAGATTTAATTCATTTTATTTTGGGTTTTTATATAGAACAAGTCTAATTTGTCAAAAAAAATAAATATAAAACAAGTCTAAATAAAATTTATATGATCACACATACATGAATGATAAAGTTTAAAAGAGATACAATATTAAATATTAAGTAATGTGACTAAATTATTTCTCTTTTAAATTTTATCATCATTTTTGTGTGTGTGTCTGGATTTTTTTATTTGGGTCACGTCTAACTAAGTATTTCTATTTTATATAATTAATTCAATCGTTAAATAAGATCAAAGAGGATTGAGAACGAAGTACAACCTCAAATTTCAACGGTGACTGAAACGTTTCTAACTCTGGAACCGAAGCATGATTAATCGATCCCACCGTTGGATGTGACCCTCACAGAGTTGGAAGGAAGCAGAAATTGGAATTTCTCAGATCGAAATCTCGGAGACGTGTCTACCGAACAAACTATCCATTCAGAAGCCTAGTCAACTAGGAAGGACACCTCCTCGGTGACTGAAACATGTCTAACTCTGGAACCGAAACATGTTTAGTCGATCCCACCGTTGGATGTGACCCTCACAAAGTTAGAAGGAAGCAGAAACTGGAATTTCTCAGATCGGAATCTTGAAGACGTGTTTACCGGACAAACTATCCCTTCAGAAGCCTAATCAATTAGGAAGGACAACTCCCCTGTGACTGAAACGTGTCTAACTTTGGAACCGAAACATGTTTAGTCGATCCCACCGTTGGATGTGACCCTCACAGAGTTAGAAGGAAACAGAAACTGGAATTGCTTAGTTGGACATAATCCAAAATAAAAAAGATATACATTAATGATAAAATTTAAAAGAGAAATAATTTAATCTCAACACTTAATATCATTTATATTTTAATTTTAACATTAATTAATAGATTAATTCCCAAATAAATTTTATCTTCGAAACCCATCAAAACACGAATTAAATTAGGGATTATTTGAATTAATTCAAAAATGGTAATATACTTTTTTTTTGGGACGTATAATATACATTAAATATATTCAAAATCCAAATATGACATTAATGCATGCTTGTTGCAGTTGGTAAAGATTGTGTACTGCTAAGTGGTTGGGGGTTCAAGTCACGCGTTGCCAAAATTAGCTTTTTTTTTCCCTATTTTTTTATGCTCATCTTCTTCGCCCGTCAATTCTAAAACGGGTCGTTTTGACCCGCGATTAAACCCGACCGGATCTCCTTCAGTACACAATGAAATTCAACGATTTTTACGTAGTTTTGATCGGAATCGAAAGTCATGAAGAAAGCACAAGATTATTTGGCAAATCCACAAGCCAAATACATTAGAGGTTTTATCTTATGTTACATCCTTGTGTTTTAGTTTTTGGCTTGGTCACCATGTATAGCCTATAGAATAACAGTTCTCAAACTTTTATTTATATTGTTTACATTGTAACTAACAAGCTAGACCACATACGAATCAGTTAGAGGGATTCTATTCGTATAAATACCGACCTGATTTTACTCATAACTGCTAAGCCTAAAACAAGCTATAGTCCATATATTAATTCAGTTTCATGTAATCTTAATCTATAAAATCACAATTTAAGGAGGAAAAAAACAGATCTGTGAGCAAAGAAAAAATCATATTAGATGGAGTTTTTGTGTGGTGTGTAGATTGTGAGGAAGAAAGAAATGTATTTTTTTTATAGGAACAGATTTTTGTTGTACTTGGAAGAGAATCATGTGTAGAGAGAGAGAGTGTATGATGTGTTGTGATTGAGTGTGGAGAGATGTAAGTGTTCTCTTGCTGATGTGGAGAAGATCCAATCCATTTATTTAATCCTAAGGTAAAAAAAAAGCATCTTTGCTCCCTCATGACATGAGGGACCTATTGGCTCCCTCATCCTAGCCTCCACCCATTATCAAATGAAGTTTGATTAATACCAGTTGTGTGCTGCCATATAGAATAGGTTTGTTTATTTTAGTCTTAGTCAAATAATAACCCTACTCACATAACTTTGAATTCAGCATATAGATTGACTCATATCTTTATTAAAAGAAATGCAGATAAGATAAGTACAACAATCCCTTATCAAGGATTAACTTAAGCTCGCAGCGACATTACACGCTTTATTTAGCTCACTATGGGATTTGTCACCAAGATAATCACTCGAGAATAATCACCCTCTTATCATCTCGTTCAACGAATTATATATCCATAGTAGTTATTGACTAAGATACTTGTTGAAAGTACTAATTAAACTTGACCTTTGTTCCGAAATTTTCAGTATCAATGGATGTTGTCTCCTTATATATCTCTGCAAGAGAGCGATACTTCTTCACCTTCTTTGGTTTAAAAATCTTATTGTTGTTATTATTATTAGGTTTTTGATCAACCTCTTCACTTGAGATTCTTTTCTCCCTCCTCTTCCTAACAATGTTGTTGTTTTCACCGTTGAGCTGCATGAGCGCTTGAGCCGCAACCACAATGTCATCAAACATATCATCATTCTTTTTGGTTTCACTTTTCACTTTACCATCTGCCATTTTATTCAAGAAGGGGTTCATCAAGTTACGTCAATGGATTTTTCTTCTAGTATGTTGGGTATCAATCCAGTTGTTTTTTTACTTAGAGTTTATGTACGGGTGAGTTTTGTTTTTGGCAGAGAGAAATAAAGAGAATGGATGATAATTTTTCTGTGAGAACATAACTAGAAGTTGAACACACACACATATATATATAGAGACACACACACACATATATATAATACATATTTATTTGTTCTTTAAAGGTTATTGCGTAGTTCTTGTCTGGTGTGTTAATTTCTTTTTAAACCATTTATTTTCCGGTCAACGCGAGGCATTGATTATCTTTCAACTATGCTTATCTAATTGGTCAACTATATAACAACTATGTTTATCTAATTCATTCATCTAACTTTGCGTTTAGTTATTTAAAATAAAAGCCATGTTTTAGTTCTTTCTCCTCCTCCATTTCTAAATGACTTATATTTAAGAATTTTTTCTTAGAGGAGAAAATTCATATTGCTTCATTAATTAGATAATAAGTTATTAGTACAAGGTGGTACATCACTAAATAAGTGGGAGCTAGCTTCTAATTGGGATGCCTTTGCAAATCAATGAGGCACCCCCCATTTGTTTGCCTTCGACTAAACTCTACCTTATAGTTGGTAAAATGTAAGGGTGTTCGTGGTGCGTAGGGATGAGAATAAGTTAGGCCGAGTTAGGCTTTGTAAGGCCTAAGCCTGCCCTGCCATATTTTTTAAAAGCCTAAGCCTGGCCTGTCATAGGCCTACTTTTTAATTAGGCCTGAACCTGGCCTTCTGAAAGTCTGATACGACCTGCTAGCCTGTTTAAAAAGCCTATATCTTATGAAAATCTTTAAATAAGCAATGTGATCTAAGTTTAATTGGGCTAGCGAACTAATAGTTCAATTAAATTAAACTCTCTTTTGATAATCAACACGAGGTTTTAGGGAATTCGACTATATATTGTATCATATTTCTATTTTAGTTTATAATAATACATTTATATATGCAAAAAATTAATGCATGCTAATAAAGCTTAAATTATTGAAAAAGTTTACAAATTTATATTTTAATTCAAAGTACAAAATATAATATAATAATAAATAATATTATTCATATTACTTAAATAGGCCGGCCTTATAGGCTTTTTGAAAGGCTTGTGGCCTGGCCTTTTAAGCTAAATAGGATTAAAAAAAGCCTAGGTCTTCTCTATTTAAGAAAAAAAAGCCTGACCTGGCCGTCTTGACCTATTCTCATCCCTAGTGGTGCGGTTTTGTTCAGTTTTGATGTTAAAAGTCATCTGAACTGCAAGATAAAAAAACATGCGGTTTTGTTTGATTCGGTTGACTTTTAAAATAAAATCTAAACTAAACCAAACAAACGAATGTGATTTGGGTTGGATTAGTTAGTACAGTTTTTTTCCGAGACAATATCATTTTTTGTTTTCAACATTAAAATCAAGTTAAAAACTAAAAATACAACATATTTTCAGCAATGTTTTCAACAATGTTTTTACCTTCATCCAACATTACACTTTTATTTTCACCAAACAACATAAACCAAACTAAGAACATGGATAAAAAGTAATTCTATTATCTAAGAAATGTAAAAGGCTGAGATTTTATCATTCTCTAAAAATTCAAGTAGTATATAGCTACATTTTTGAAATAAAAAGCAAAGAAGAAACTTAACAAGGTAAAAAAATGTCATTTTATAAAAGTTTCTATTGAGTTTCTATGAGTTTTGGTTTAGGTGACACAAATTTAATTAGTTTTTATGTTACGGTTTGATTTGGTTTGGTTGGTAAAATAAAAACCGCAAACCGAAACAAACCATGCAGTTGTGTAAAAAAGTGATCAATATACATCGAAACCAAATGCATTTTTTTTGCGGTTTCGATTTGAGTTAGTTTGGTTTGCGATTTTTCTGTTAAATTCGTTCGGTTTGCAATTTGACGAAGACGACGTCTTTCACAAATGTCGTCCAGAGGTAATTCAACTTCGTAAGTTTCTGTTTTTTTATTAACTATGCCATTATTTACATTGCTTTTATTTTTATATTCAGGTACTAGGGCCCGTTTGGATTAACTTATTTTAGAGCTTATACAAAACAACTTATGCAAATAAATACTTTTTTATTTATCATTTATAAGTTTGTTAAGGTGTTTTATGAAAAACTCTTTTATGAAGATACAATTTTCGTTAGTGACAACCTATAAATTAAATAAAAACTTATTTATTTACATAAGCTATTTTTCATAAGTTTAAAATAACCTCAACCCAAACAAAGCCCTAGTGTGTTTCAGTTTCTAGCTTGTCGATTTATAGAATACAAATGTGAATATTTTTAAGGCTTAAATAGGTCTTTTGTCCCTGCAAATAAAGGTCATTTGAATTTTCGTCCCTAAAGTTACTAATCCTTCCAATCTGCCACTTCAAAATTTAATCATTTGACTTTTGGTCCTAATTAGGTTTATTTGCTGAGGTGGGCTGTCATTAGCAACGTGATGCCCATGTGGCAAGTGATGATTGAGTGAGGTGATTGGCTTAAATATGTCTTTCGTCCCTGCAAATATAAGGCATTTGAATTTTCGTCCTTGAAGTTACTAATCAGATGTAATTAGGACCATTTTTTAAATGATTAATATTTGCAATTACAAAATGGAAGGATTAGTAACTTCAAGGACGAAAATTCACATGACCTATATTTGCAGGGGCGAAAGATCTATTTAAGCTTATTTTAAAAATAAAAAAAAACACTTCCATATTTTATAATCCGAACGTGTTATAAACACTTTCAAGCTTGTAGTAATGTTTTTCTTATGATATGGTATTAAAGTGTTTAAATTATATAATCCAAACTACAAATAACACACCCATACTCTATAATCTAAAACATTCAGAAGCATTAAAGAACTATGATTTTTTCAGGATTCCAACACATGATTATACATTATAGGATCAATATAACAATTCTGATTACAATATGAAGATTCTTATAAAAGAGTAATTTCGTCAATTTGCTTTCTAGAAAACGACTTAAATGTGTCCACTTTCAAAATAGGTTAATACAAAATATGCATTAAAGAAGGGGTAGTTCTATTCAAGGTGATCATTTTGAACGTCAATAAGCATTCACCATCTTTCCTTGAGCTTATCAACTTAATAGTTCAAATTATCATCCATTTCAACGTGACTCCCCCACACATGAATCTATTGCATCTATTTACTCAAGATGTCATGTATGTCGCCGATGATGGTCATTGTGGATTCCATGTTGTTCCTAGTCTACTTGACCAATTTATTGAGTCTCATTCCATTATCTATCCTGATCTAACATGAGATCTAAACAATAACCATGAGGTCTTGAAAGTATAAGGAAGTACCATAGACAAATTAATAAAAAATAAATATGATTAATTCAGATTATAAAATTGAAAAAAAGAAGAATGATTTGTGATTGGTGGGCTGGGCCACATACGCCCATTGGGAAGGTCCAGATGTATTAAGCGGTATAATAGGCAATGAGACCGCGACCACATAACCCTACTCTGATGCCTTTTTCATCTGCTTCACCATTCTATTCATAGACTGATTCATTACACTCTCACTCTGCAATCATCGCGTTCACCTTCTCGCCCTCAATTTCAATTCCATATCCCCGTATTTGCCCAAACCCACAACATAAACGGTATCATCTATCTCTTTATCTTTCAAACCCTAGATTAATTCAATTAATGTTTTGAATTTAATGCTTATATCGTTAATTCATTATTTTGATTTTGTTTTTGTTAATTCAGATGGATAGGTATCAGAGGGTGGAGAAACCCAAGGCAGATAGCCCAATCAACGAGAATGAGATCCGCATTACTACTCAAGGAAGGATGAGAAACTATATCACCTATGCTACCACTCTTTTTCAAGTTAGTAACACAAATTCACATAATTCAATGTCAATACATGCATGGGTGCCGTGTTGGTGCCTGATACTGGCCACGGCTTTGATAAACAGTGTCGGTGTTTTAGAGGGTTCTTTGGTTGAAGTAGCTTGGATTGGATTAATGCCAAGTGAAATTTGTGTTTTCAGATTTTTTAATACTTCCACATTTTGTTCTATATGCTTTTTGAGTAGCTAGAAAAACTGTATTTGATACATCACTAGTGTTTTCCTAAATAAAAAATTCAAGTTTTAATAACCCCTTAACAATTAAAGGCTTAAATATGTTTTCCCTCTAAATATATCACCTTTCAATTTTAGTCCCTTTTCTTTTGATTTTTGGTCCTTTAAACTTTTTGTTTTCAATTTTAGTCCCTGCTTTAGTGCTTTTTTACCAATGTTTACGTTTCATGTTCCAAACAACTTCTTTTGTTGACACATCATTGATAAGAGCATAAAATATCACTAGTTAATAATCTAACATTTAAACTTAAATTTAACAATTTAATCTTTAATTTGAAGTTATAAATAAATTAATAAATACTAAAGATTAAATAGTTAAATTATTAAACTAATGCTATTTTAAGGTCGTATCAGCTATATATATGTCATAAAAAAATGTCGTTTGGAACACGAAACATGAACTTTTGTAAAATTGAAATCAGAAAATTTAGAGGACCAAAAATCGAAGGAATTTTTTTAGGGACTAAAACTTAAAGTTGGTATATTTAGAGGAACTATAAACATATTTATTAAATATGTTGGTAATGAATAATATCTCATATGAGTGACTCATAATGTAGTGTCTAGACTTGATAAAAAAAAGAGTGTAGTGTCTAGAAAGACTGGTCACCTTTATAAAAACCATATGATTTTTATAAAAACCATATGATTGAAAAGTAGCATCATGGAAAATACGATAAACCTAGACAAGGGTGAATAGAAATACAATATCATGTAAAGAGCCTGGTAAAAGGAGAGTAACAATGAATTTACAAAATCAATAGTGAAAAGAATTTCTTGAAAAAAAATAATTTGATGCAAGAGAGAGAAAACAAAGAGAGGGCCACAGAAGTGATGGTGACAATCATGAGAAAACAGAGTCCAAGATAGAAATAGACTGTCAGAGTGAAGGTATATTTGTTCGATAGCAAAGACCGATTGCAGGAGTGTTATAATGTAGTTTTGGGGGGGAGATATTCCTTCTTAACAAATCCCCTCGTATCCAATCTAATGTGTTAGGTGGATAATATGGTGGATGGCCCGACAGTGAATCTCAGATAGCATCCGATACCATGTTAGGTTTTAGGCCTTAGTCAACTCCACAAAAATGGCATATTAGAATAGACACTATCTTCAGTCGATGTGGGACTTGGTTTTCCCAATATCCTCCCTCATCACTTTCTTATTTTCACTTTAGCCATGTTTTCTCTGTATATTTTCGTTCTTCCGTTGGTTAATGTTTACTTAATAATTATACAATGATACATGACTTTTAATATTTTTATCTAGAATCATTTAATATTTTGCAATTTTTTTTTACTTTTAATATTGATCAACATGTGTGTTTTCTGTAGGAGAAAGGATCTGATGAAATTGTTGTCAAAGCAATGGGACGTGCAATAAATAAGACTGTAATGATTACTGAGCTAATAAAGGTGGGGGGTCGATATCTCTATCCAGTGAATTGGTTGGCATTTTTTTCTGTCTTACTATTGTGACTGCTCTTTCTACTTGTTTCAGAGAAGGATTGTTGGTCTGCATCAGAACACTCAAATTGGATCAACTGATATAACTGACACATGGGAACCACTAGAAGAAGGCCTTCTTCCGTATGGCTTTTTGTTTCATCTATGCTATCTTGTCAAATGATTTATGTGTGCATGGGTGTGATTGTTTTGGTTTTGTGTTTTACTTGCTCAGTTTGGAGACTACTCGTCATGTTTCAATGATCACAATTACGTTGTCAAAGAAAGAGCTGGATACATCCTCCACAGGGTATGAACTTTCATGATATTGCATGACATCTGTATCTCAAAATTATGCTTGTTAATTAGATGCCTTATCTCTTAACAGGCTTAGTTATTTTTCAAGCAAACTACTTGATCACTAATCAAGATTGACTTAGTAGCCTTTCAAAAAGAAAAGATTGACTTAGTAGTTCGTTTCATAAATTACAAACTTCATGACTACTTGTGCAAAGTTTATTTGTTTTTATAATCAGTACAGCTATAGTCTGCTAAGCATTTTTTCCTAGCCGTCTTACTTCTGTAAGATTTGGGGTCACGGCAATGTGCTAAATATATAGTTAAGATTGGCTTAATTATATTAAATCAGCTATGGTTTTACTTTGTTCTTAAGTAAATATATTATTTTATCTTGCTATGGGTATCTTGATTGAATAATTTTTACAACCTCTATATAGCTTGTTGAATCAGAAATGAGAAAGGTCCAAGGTTTTATTGAACCACAATTTCTGAGTTTTTAAAAATCAGAGTTTTTTTTTTATCTATCCCCCATTTCACTCGTCTCTTTGTTTTGTGAACACCCGTTTGTCTTTTTAATTTCGAACAAAGTGTTGTTTATGTAATTTTAGAAACAAGGTGAGTGTGTATAAGTTCATAAAGATTTACTTGAATGTGTTATCTTTGGCATTTGACTAGTAATTTGAACTTGGTGTACATAAATTACTCTGAGAACTAGTGAATATGTTAGACCTCTGACTTCAAAAAGTGCGGTAAACACTATGTCATTCATGCCTCTGTACTTATTTTATCTGCCTTTGATGTAGGCTGATGGAAGGCTTTGATTTCATTAGCTAGTAGTTCATCTCTTTGTGGTGTTTATTATTTTGCGCCTTTAGTTTTGCTTTTGACTGCTATTAATGCATTGGTTCAATTAAACATTAAACTCTGTTTTCTGTAAATTATTAAGGCCCAGTCATGATTTACAAGTATGGTTGTCTTCTGCGCATTATGTTTTAAATTTAGATATTTTATTTTGATTTTAAATTTTATTCTTTGTTAGCAAGCTCTAAGTTGTGTTTCCTGATTTCCTTATGCAGATATCAACCTCCTCTTCCAGCTGATCAAGTAAAACCTTTGAATGAATATGAAGACGAAGGAGGTGAATTAGTAGTCTTTTTTCTTTTGATATTTCAGAAGAGTGAAAATGTGTTGTTATGCATGTATAGTTAACTATTATTTTGAAACAGAAGGCTCACCAAGGATGCGAGGAAGGGGAAGGGGTCGTGGAAGGGGCAGGGGTAGAGGTAGAGGTATTGCTTCATACTTTGTTTTGCTTACTTAACTGTAATCGGATGAAGTAAAAATTATAGTGATCAGAAATGCTTTCTTGAACACTTATCGTTACTTTTAAAATAAAAAAATTATCTCATTACTACACGATCTATTCTTTGTAGGAATGTACAATGGGGGTATGGAATATGGTGATGGTTGGGAAGGTGGACGTGGCTATGGTGGCAGAGGGCGCGGCCGTGCATGGGGTCATGCTTTTCGTGGACGGGGACGAGGCTATGGTGCCCAGCCAGTTGGGCAGTATGACTATGGTGAATATGATGCACCACCTGCACCTCGTGGTAAGCACATTTGATCCCAAAATTCAGGTTTTAAGATATAGATAAGTTGTTATGTGTAAATGACATTTGTATTATCAGATCAAATTTGATTAATATCAGTTATGTGCTGGCATAGCGAATAGATTTGTGTACTTTGTACTTCAGTCTAATATTTTGCTGTTCTATTTGCAATGCATGATGCTTCCATTAAATCAGGCTACATAAGAAAATTCCTTAACTTGAATTCCACAATAGTTTTCCTTGTCGTATGTTAATTTGCTTGGCCCTTGTGTTATCTTCTTATTTTGGCATTTTTTAGTTGTCGTCCTATATGTTACTTAAGGATACTCTAGTAATTTCTATTTGATGATGTGCAGGCCGAGGTCGTGCAAGGGGAAGGGGCCGTGGGCGTGGTCGTGATGCAGGCCGTGGTGCAGCTGTCTGATCACCTGGGTGTTGGTTGTCATGTATATGTTCAGTTAGAAGAGGGTTGCCTCTCTGCTTAGTTATTTGTTAGATTTGCTTTTAATTTGGTATTATTATTTGAAGCGTTCAGTGTCGCAGTCATGTTCCTGCAGTTTTGCTTTTGTAGTTCTTTTTTCTTGTTAAACATCTATCTATACTTTTAAGTTAGGCAGGTTGAGTTAGGTTTGTTTACTTTGTTTAGAATTAAAAAAAAAATTGAAATTGTCACATTTTTCATATAGAAATTATTGCAGCAAGTTTTTCTAAGTGTTCCTATGTAGTTGATGTTTCATTTCTATACCATGAATTTTTGAAGTCTTATATCTTATGGTGTATCTTCCCTGATGAATCTTTTTCCTTTTCTCGTCCACTTTTTCAAAACAAAAAGAAAAACTTTGCATCCTCCTTTCCCCTCTTACTCAATTTACAATAGATCTAATCTTCCAAGCCATTTTTTTTCTTCGAGAAAAATAAAATACAAAACAAACAATGCAAAAACAGAGATTGATGTAAGGGGAGAAATACAACTCAAACCTACATCCACCTCTATTCAAAAAATAAAATTTAGAAATAGGAAAAAGAAACGAGAATAAATGACGAGGAAGAAAGGAAAATAGATTTGGCGGGGAGTGTACAGTGCAAGAATATGGTTTAAGATTTAACAACATAATTTGATCTATGTAGTTGACCTTACTTAGTGAGATAAGACTTGATTGTTGTTGTACAGTGCAAGACCTAAATAAGTGGTGCACCATAGTCATCGCCATCTTTTAAGTTCCTGTCTATGGTTTTTAAAACTTTTTAAATCTATGTTAATGAGTAAAAGAAATTCTGAAAATCTAGCAGCTACTTTATTGCACCATATCGTTTGAAAGCATCAGATGAAAAACCAGTTCAAATAAAATACGCAAAACAATCCAAAAACAAATGAAAACTACCCAACAAATTATCAATAATAATAATTATTATGAGAAAATGTTCCACATCGGATAATACGAAGAAATATGCAAAAGCTTAGCCATATAAATAAAAGTCTTGTGTGTTAGTATTTATTGCATCAATAGTTAGTGGGTTTTGCTATATCTAGCGTTACCTCTACTATTTAGTATATGTAATATGTAATTATTAATTACATTATACAATTCCTTACTCCAGGTTGAAGCATTCTTTGATGGCTATGATCTCCTCAAATACCCAAATGAATCGTTATCGGCGCCGTCCAAAACGATTGGGGAATATTAGTTGATGTGTTCAAATGTTCCTTTGTGAAAATTGTTCATGTATGCTAACTAGTTGTATGCATTTGACTGTAACTATAACGGTTGATGACATCAATGACCAAAACCGATAGAATCTCGTTTGCAAAGATACAATCATCATCAAAACAAAAAACTTTATTGTGACTAAAACCAAAAACCTCTGTATTTGCAAGGGCTATTATCATATTTAAACTTTATATAAAGTATAAGCCATAATTTTTCCGTTAAGAGAAAAAATATAACTCATACAATTTACAAAATTAACTATATGTTTAATGAGTCTTGTTAACGAGTGCCCTAAGGGCACTCTTTAAAGATTCCCAATAAAGAAATTATTCTTTAAAAAAGTCAAAAACTTCAATTTTCAATGCATTGATTTCATAAACTTTTACAGAAACTTACTATTTAAAGTTAGGGAAATGTTAACTTAAGGCACAAGTTAAGAAACCAAAGATAAAAATATTTTGTTGAAAATTGTGCATTAACATCCTAAAAATTTAAAATCTTATCTTTTCAAAATAAAATTTATAATTTAATTTCATTTTTAAATTCTTAACTTATGTCCTAAAAACACAAGTTAACACTACCTCTAAAATTACTAAACAATGTCCTAAGGACATTTGTTAACATTTATCATGTTTAATATGTGTTAAATCTTCAAAATAACTTAGAATTTGAGAAAAGGGGTATTCGTTGCTGAGCTGTATAAGCCTTTGAGCCACAACCAGAATGTCAACAAACACGTGTCAACATTCTTCGGAGCTTTATCATTTGCCATTGTATTTAAGAGATGTTTCATTGGCCTGTGCAGATTTATCATTTGCCATTATCTTTTCACTTGTGGGATTTTTAGGAAAGAAAACCTGTTCGTGTATTTATACAAAATTTATAAATTTGGATGAGTAAATGAGCCAGTAAAAGTATATTTAAAATTTTAATTAAAACAATTTTTAAATTTACGTAAAAGTATGCATATATAAGATAACACACTTATTGTGTTAGCTTAATGGTAATAGCTTAGCCTATTACTTCAAGGTGTAGAGTTCATATCTCCCTGGATCATATAGGTAAAATGAGTATTAATTAGAATTCGACCCGTGCGATACTCGGTTTTTTTTAAAAGTGTCATATATAAGTATTAAATTGATTATCTTTTGGGCTCTTTGATAAGATCCCTACACAAATACATTGTCTTTGATGATATCTCTTATATCAGTAAATTATGTCTTTTCAGTCTAATATAAAGTTTAACCTTGCATATTTCCCTAGTCATGGATGTTACCCAATGTGAATATCTTTCAAAAGTGCACTGTCTACAAAAAGAATGCAAGAAAATTAATTAAAACAAAGAAAAAAATTAGCAAAACAAAAAGCAAATACATGATTCAAAAATAAAATAGAATAGAAAAATCTAAAAGAAAAATTAACATAAATTACTACTTCATTGCACTTATTGTTTCTTTCCTGCTCATCCTTTATGCTCCAAGAGTTAGCATTTAAGGGGATTAGTTTTATTTAGTTATCAATTAGAATGCGATTAAATTTTTCAACAAAAAAACAACAACAGTAGAATACGATTAAAAAAAAAGATACATAATATAGAATCCATTGACTATCTTCATTCCAATTTTGATGTTGAGTCTCTTAAATAATGGGCATTGCTACTTTGCTGTAAAAGGAAGACTGGCAAAATTGGTGTAAACATCTCAAACTAAAAACAAAAAATGCAAAAAGGATATTCCATTTCTCAAAAAAATATGCATATTGATAAAATGCATGTTAAATTAGAATACCAGTAAAGTAGTGGTATGAGAGGAAGGTTGTAAGGCCACGTCCTTCCATTTGCAAAAATCAAAATATCAAAATATATGATATTTGTTAGGTTAAATTGGTGCGCTGCATTTTAGATGGAATTTGTAAGGTTAAATTGCTGCTAACCTAATGCAGCATTTAAAGGGAAATTATTAGATTAAGTAGCTACGAACCTAATAAAATTAATAAATAAGGATGTCACTTTGATTAATAAAATTTTCTCCCTTCAATATTTCTTTTATAACAATATATACAAACAAAATAACACATTATTAACCGTTCTTCCAAACCAATCCATCATTATTGTCGAGTGTTTCAGATTTTCTTTTTTCAACCTATTTATTAGATACCCTTATTTATTAATTTTATTAGGTCTACACCAACTTAATCTAATAATTTTCCTTTAAAATTTTGCATTAGGTTAGCAGCAATTTAACCTAACAAATTCCATCTAAAATGTAGCAATCCTTAATATTTCTCTCGCTGATGAACTTTTCATTCCTATCTGTTGTGTCATCGTTTGTATATATCTATTGTTTTTGTAGACTTTTTTTTTTGACAAGTTGTTGTACACTTATTTAATACGTTTACAAACAGAATACCCTAATTTCCATGCAAATAATCTTATTAGGTTTGCAACAACTAAACCTAGAAAATTCCCTCCAAATGATTCGCATTAATTGCTAAGTGCTAAACCTAATTATGTATTTCCTTCCAACACTTCTTCAATTTGAAATTAATTTTTTTGTTAGGAACCATGAACTGCATTAAATTACATCTATTGCTATACCCCTTGAAAAATACATAGCTCTTCAACCAAGCAAACATCTTCAAAATAATTAATACATTGTATAAGATCTCTTCTATTATTAAATTATATGATATATGCGGATATGATATGTATTTGGTTGAAAATATATATTATTACTTTTAGTTAATATCAAAGTGTAATTATTCTTTCGAGTTGTACTTGTAATTTAGAAATTCTATTAATTGAAGTGAATTTGTTTTTCATATTAGCAGAAATTTAAAAAAATTATTACAAGTCAATTTTTGATGTTTAACTATAAAAGTAATAAATAAAATTGACTCGTGCAACAATATAATATTGTATTCTTTTTATCTTCTTTCTTTATATTTTTTTTTAAAAAAATGAGAAGATAATGCCCCAATAATATATTGTGATAAAATAAAATAACTGATTAGTTTTTCAAGACTAAAATGTAAAATTTGATAAGATTCAAGTGTCATTGATAAGATAATGCCCCATTTTATTTTATCTCTTTTTCTCTCAAGTGTATACATCAGAAAATACTTACATGAGCAAAACTATCTATACACATTATTTAGGCACACTCACAAACATAAATATATGATTTAATTATTTGAAAAATACATATTAATTACTAGTTCTTTTCTCTTTCTACTTTATTCAAGTATTTATGCACTTGTAAATAGTTTGATCAAAGAGTTGTGACCTTACAAGACTTTTTAGCATGCTCGACATGAGATATCCACCAATTATTTTCCTATATTTATAGAGAGGGTCTAGTACCTAAGTAGTGAGTAGAACGTAGTAACAATTGTAATACCGTTGTTGTTGTTGACCCTCTTTACTCCATAGAAGTATTTACCTTATTGTGTAATACTCCCTTTCAGCCCACCTTAACCCCCTTCCTCATTTCACGTCTCTCCACTCCCTTTCCTCCATTTTGAAGAATCTTATAGGTAAATATATCAAAAGGAGTACAAGGATATGCCTGGTGGCTGAGCCAGAAAAAATAGTTTGGGTAGACAATTAAAAGTTTGATTAAAAATATCGTGTACTTTTAAAAAATAAATTACATAGTTTACTACTGCTATAAATTACGATTTTTTTTAGTTGACAAGACAATATAAAAGAGATTTGAAACCACAAAAAATTAGAAGGTCTATAAACCTCCGCTACCCAACAAGGTATAAGCATGACAAAAATCACATGTCAATTTTAGAACCGTTGAAAAATTGTTTAAAATCAATTAGTGAGGATTTTATGAGTTTTAGATCAGTCGAACATTACATCAATTAGTGAGGATTTAGATCAGTCGAACACTAAAACCGCAAAAAAATTGTTTAAAATTTCGCAAAATAAACACACAAATGTTAATTTTTTTTATTTTTGTGAGTGGGCCGTGGCCCACCCCAGCCCATGAAGGGATCTGCCCATGGATATACCAACCATAATTCTAAATTCTAGTAATTGTGATGTATCGTGAACCTTGATGTTTATACAATGGTAAAATAAGAACAAATGTTATCAATGTGAGCTCAATTGTGATTGTAATGAGGACGCCGTCACACAAATCCCTAAAACTTTTATATTGTGATTGTAATTGTGATTGCGAGAACAACAATTTATAGAGGCTATACTTCCACCCTTATACAAAGTGATGAAAATTCAAACACACACATTGCATAAGATAATAGCACAAATCTAAAAACTAAATAAAAGCTTCCATGATTGATACTTTATGTTTCTTGAATTTGTTATGAAACAAACATGTATATCATATGTGTGATTGCATTGTTTCTAATTGCTCGAGATATATCCTCCACCAGCCCTGGGCATAGGCCGGGAGTGCGACGGCCTAGGGCCCTTGCCCGTAGGGGGCCCAATTTTTTTATAGGGGGTGTGTATTTCAAAACTAATAAAAAAAGTGGGGTGCGTATAGTTATCCGTATTACCAGGCCCAAATCAGAATCCTTTCTCAGCCCAGCATGTAAAAAACAGAAAACAACGTGGAAAGGCCCAATAAAGAGGAAAAAAACGTGGAAAGGCCCAGCTATTAATAACACACCAACAAAAACTTGTTTTGATCAATTAGAAAGACAGATGAAAAAAGAAACCTAAAACGAAAAACCAAAAGGTTCCAAAATTCAGTCGTTCTCTCTCTCTCAGGTGAATTGTTTTAGGTTTATATATTTTTTTTTCTTATTCCAATTCTCTTTGATGATGATTGTTTCAATTTTTTTTCTTATTCCAATTCTCTTTGATAATGATTGTTTCAATTCTCTAATTGCTTTAGGTGTTGAATTCTAAATTTTTAATTGAATGTTTTATGCCTTTTCCAATTGAATTATTGATTTTTGCATATAGCATGATTTGTACACCAAAAGCATATAGCATGATTTATGCTTCAAGAGTTCAAGTACTATACACAAAGACACAGTACACGTGAATATCAATTTTTGATATTTTTTTCAATTAATTGTTTGTACCCATAGACTACGGTACACATGATTTATGTTTTGATTTTTGTATTTGATTCTCTCCAATTCAATTCTTGATTTAAGTGTTGATATATTTCTTTTTTTTGTTGTGCTTTTATTTTCAGGTGCTTAAACTTCAGTCTGTGTTACTGTTCTCTACGTCACTTACTTCTATGGTTTTTTTTGTTTGTATTGGTTTCTATTGATCGTATCTGATTTATTTTAAGATGATGCTAAAAAAACATTTATCTAGTATTGAAAAGCGAAAAAAAAATAAAATGAAATGAGGTGTATTCGACACACGATATTTTAGGGTGCCAGCATAGCTGGGATGTCAAAATACCGTATTATAGTGACTTGGGGTGCTAGCATAGCTCGGATGTCAACCACTATAACTAATACATGTCTCATTCATCGTTTATCAGAAGAAAAAATCTATGATGTAATGCAAAGGGCCCTTTTTTTTCTTCATATTATGCCTAAGGTCCGTAAAATTCTAGGAACGGCCCTGACTCCACACACACACACCATTGAATGCGGGAAATGGCGAGAAAACAAAACCCTTTATGAAAACCAAAACAAATAATCTCCTCGATTAAAAGTGAAACGAAAGAGCTCGATTGATCCCTAAATAAAAATTGATAATGATGATTGTTAATACATAGATATTGACTTATCAAGATATTTAGATTTAATTCAACAATGGAACTAAAAATTAATTAACAAAGCTAGCTAGAAAATCTAGTGCTGAGAAGATATTATTACCAACACAAGCATCAAGACGTTCACCTACCCTTGTTTAGGGTTTTGTTTTTTTTGTCCCTTTTGATGCTAATGGGTGTAGTCAGTAGTCACCTTGTGTATATCCACAAGAGGTCTATATTTCTTCATCTCTTGATGATTATTTGCCTGAGATGATTCAATCCTAGTTATGGAGCTGCTAATTATTCTTTTATCAGCCTTTTCTTCCTCCAATGTTGTCATATTCCTCTTGCGGTTAATACTGTTTCTGCAACATTTGGGGGCAGTCTCCATGTAAACAGCATTAAGAGATCGAAATATCTTCATCTCATATTGATAATTCTCTGGCTGATGATATTCAATATTAGTTATTGCTTCATCAACCAACTCCAATCCTCCTTCCAATGTAATCATATTCCTCTTGCGGTTGTTGCTGCTACTGATCCTAACTTCATCGCTCATGAGCTGAATAAGTTGCTCAGCAGCTTCCTTGTCAGTGAACTCATTTTCGTTTGTGATTTTAAGCGATTCATTAGAACGTGCTTCTGCCATTTGATGATGATGTATTGATTGTGATTCAACTATTGCTCAATGGATGGATTGTATATAGCGAAACATAATTGTATATATCGATGCTTGTCTAGTTGCCAATAAAAACCTTGTCGTACGTGTTTCTTCAGCTGAATATCTTATGAGAAGAAACACGTACGGTTTTTGTTGGCAACTAGACCATCGACCCGTGCTAACGCACGGGTCATATAGAAGGTAATATTTGACGGTAATGGTAACAAAATAGTTTAGATGAATGCTATGATTGTCATATAGTATTTCATAATTTTAAGAAGCATAGACGTTGGTACTGTACCATAACATAATTTTCCATGACATCGTCCTTGATACCGTAATGTAACATAATAGGTTAAGTATAGCAAGATGGATTAACATTTATAAGTAAGAGATTAGGTTAAGTATAGCGAGACGGGTTAACAGTTATTCCTTTCCAAAAAAACAGCATATAATTAGGAACATAATTTTATTTTACTTTAGATAAACATTAAATGCAAAAGTGTGAGGGAAAGATTAGGTTAAAATTAAGTTAAGTATAGTGAGACAGATTAACATTTATAAGTTATGTAACGTAATATGTTAAGTATAGCGAGACGGGTTAACATTTATAAGTAAGAGATTAGGTTAAGTATAGGGAGATGGGTTAACAGTTTTTCCTTTCCAAAAATACAGCTTATAATTAGGAACATAATTTTATTTTATACTTTCGATAAACATTAAGTGCGGAAGTGTGAAGGGGAAAATTAGGTTAAAATTAGAGATGACATTTTGCATAAATTAAATCTAGGGTTAATATAGTAAAGTCACGCGAAAAAATTAGGTTAAATCTAGGGTTAATATTGCGTCATAGGTTAACATTTAGAAATAAGAGATGACATTTTGCATAAATTAAATCTGGATTAATATAGCAAAGTCACACGAAAAAATTAGGTTAAATCTAGGGTTAATATTGCGTCACAGGTTAACATTTAGAAATAAGAGATGACATTTTGCATAAATTAAATCTAGGATTAATATAGCAAAGTCACGCGAAAAAATTAGGTTAAATTTAAAGTTAATATTGCGTCACGGGTTAACATTTAAAAATAAGAGATGACATTTTGCATAAATTAAATCTAGGGTTAATATAATAAAGTCATGCGAAAAAATTAGGTCAAATCTAGGGTTAATATTGCGTCACAGGTTAACATTTAGAAATAAGAGATGACATTCTGCATAAATTAAATCTAGGATTAATATAGCAAAGTCACGCGAAAAAATTAGGTTAAATTTAAGGTTAATATTGCGTCACGGGTTAACATTTAAAAATAAGCGATGACATTTTGCATAAATTAAATCTAGGGTTAATATAGTAAAGTTACGCGAAAAATTAGGTTAAATCTAAGGTTAATATTGTGTCACCGGTTAACATTTAGAAATAAGAGATGACATTTTGCATAAATTAAATCTAGGGTTAATATAGTACACGCAAAAAATTAGGTTAAATGTAGGGTTAATATTGCGTCATGGGCAAGACTGGTTATTATTAATATTCCTTTTTAAAAAAAGAAAACAACAGAGCGATGAGAGGTTCAAAGCGACTGAGAGGCGGGAGTCCTAGGGCTAGCTTCAGGCAATCGCGCCGGTGCTATTTTCCGACAGAGAGTCATCATGGGGGGGTTTGGGGTCGAGCCAGGGTGGCAGATATCGGGGGGGATAAGGGTTTTTGGACTGCGGCGAGGTCGAGGAAGAGGAAAGCGACGGAACAGGAACACAGAGGACGGGACAGGTCAGACGGTACAGCTGATTACCGACGGACGGCGACGGGTAACAGACAAGCAGGGTTGCAGGTTTCTGGACGCGGGTTTCTGGGAGAACAACGCGGTAGGTCTGCGGAAGATGGCATGGGATGGAACGGCGCAGGCAGCTTCTCCAACAAAGTCGGAGGTCGTATCGCATCCTCAGAATGGCATGGTGCGGTGGAGTCTGCCAATCATCCAGGTTACAAAGCTTCTTTTTACGTTACGAATTTTCCGGAAAATTTACCATTGTTTCGATTACGTCAAGCTTTTGAAGTATGCGGTATTCTTTTCGACGTTTTCGTGGCTCGTCACCGTAATGTTAGAGGGCAGGAATTTGTGTTTGTTAGGTACGTAAATGTGAAAAACAAGATTAAACTCTCACAGGCTCTTAATAATGTGTGGATTGGGGAACATAGGGTTTGGGCTAGAGAGGCTCGGTATGACCGATTCGAACGTTATGATTCCGTGGCTTTTATACGGAAGGACGCTGTGAGGACGGAGCCGGTGGGGGTTAGGCATTTACGGGCTCGGAAAGAAGAGGGAGACAAGGCATTCACGTTGGCAAAGACGGCATTGGAGAAACAACGCGGTGGACAAAGTATGGTTCAAATTGGAAAGGTGGAAGTGTCGGTAGGTGGCGGAGGAAAGAAATTGAAGGTTGGGAAGGCGTTTGATGGGGACGGAGGCGCGACAGCAGCGTCGAGGGAGGAGGGGAGAGGGAACGACGGGACGGTGGTAGTGGGGGAGGCAACAGGTGGTAGGATGACTCAGCAACACGAGAAGGGTAAGGAGAAGGAGTTGGCACACGCTGCTGCTGTTGTAGTTCATAGCGACGCTCCTTTCCATTTTGTTCCGGTGTACAACTCCGATGTTGAGGATAGGAAGTGGGCAACCTCAGGAATGATTGTTACGGTACACGTCGGGGACTCCGTAGTGGCACTTCAGCAACGCATTGTAGATGCTGGTTTCCCGTATGTCACGGTCACTCCCATGGGGGGGGGGGATAAGGTGTTTCTTAACTGCTCTGGGAAGAAAATATTTGGCAGGTGTTTCATGAGGCAATTGATTTTTTCTCCATGCTTTTTTCAAGCGCTCTTAAGTGGTCGGTGGAGGAGGTTCGATATGAACGAGGGGCCTGGTTGCGAGTATATGGAACTCCAGTTCATGCATGGAACAAGAATTTCTTCCGTTTATGTGTTTCCGGTAATGAGAGATTTATTCACGCCGACAAATGTACGGTCGATAAGACTCGCTTGGATTTTGCACGCATTCTTGTTTCAACGTCAGATTTGGAGATTTTAAATAAGACAACTAAATGTGTCATTGATGGGAGGACGTATGCCATTAAATTGGTAGAGGAATGAGGTTGCCAGTTTGGGAAGGACGCTTTTATGACGGGGGCTGACTCTTTACCGGAAGCGTCTTGTTTTCCAGATGAAGACGTAGGTTTGGAAGAGGTACAAGGTGAGTGGGAGTTGGATGAATTAGTAAATGACTTCCACAAAGAATGGAGCTAACATGAAAGTAAGAAGGATGTTTCTCTGAATTCTCAACATCCGTCACCGAAGAATAACATTGTGGAGGGATGCAATTCCGAGTTTTTTGAGGTTCAACTCTCACCGGTACAACCTGTGGCAATGCCAAAAACTGATGTTGTTCAATGTGCAAGCATCCACAAATTGAACCAAGCGGCAAGGACGTCGGCAGCCTCTACAAAGGGGCCATGGAGTTTAGACTGACTGCCGCAACAGACACCTATTTCGGAAGGAGGTGTCGTCTTCTCATCCACTTGTGATGACCGCAAATCCAAGCAGGCGGAACATGTTAACGACAAGTCTGTTTCTTCACCAGGTACCGTTAGGTCAAAGAAAAAGCAGGTAAACGCTGTACACAACTCAGTTGGTTTTATGAAAAAAATTGCTAGGATGCCGGCAAAGGACCGTAATCAGATTCTGAAAATTTTGAAAAAACAAAAGAGGATAAGGAAGGTAAAGACCGTGAAAGCATCATCAAAGGCTACAGTAGATTCAACGACGGTTTCTACGAAAAATTCCTCTTCATCGGTGGATAATGATTGGGTGAATTGGGTACATCTTCATGGGGAACCAAAGTTGGTGTCGGAGGATGTGAAGGAACTGGGTAAAGTTGTGGGGGTGAATTATCAGTGTGACACGTCGAACACTTTTAACTTGTTATCGAGGGAGATAAGAGACTTTGGAGGGCGGTTGGAGGTAGTGAAACGGCGGACGATGTTACGGGAGGGGAGAAGGCTAAGTAGGTTGTGTGGGGTAGGGTGGGTGTTGTGGTGGGCAGGGGGTGGAGGTTCTAATGAAGATTCTTACGTATAATGTGAGGGGGCTAGGCGGAGGTGAGAAGAGGGAGGAGGTTCGGAGGTTAGTCTTAGATAAGCACCCTTTGGTGTTATGCTTACAAGAGACCAAGATTCAGGTGATGAATGATGCGATCTTAAAATCAGTTTGGGGTAATAATCCGGTTGGCTACTCATATCAACCTTCAAGTGGGGCGTCTGGTGGTTTGATTACGGCGTGGGATGCCTGTAGGGTGGATTTATGGTCCTCCATGAGCTTTAAACATGTTTTGATCATAAAAGGAATGGTTATAGCGTCGGGTGTTGAGTTTATTCTCTTTAATGTGTATGCGCCTTGTGATTTGGCAGCTAAAAAGGATTTATGGGAGCGGATGCAACCGCTAGTACTAAACAACAATGATCTCTGCTTGTGCGTTTGTGGGGATCTTAATTCAGTTTGTTATGCTGAAGAGAGGAAAGGAAGAGGATCGGGGTTCAGACAGGTGGACGCAGATTTATTCAACAAATTCATCAACGATTGTTTACTTATTGACTTACCCATTTGCGGTCGGTTATTACTTGGTTTCGCGGTGATGGAATTTCGATGAGTAGACTGGACAGGTTCCTGTTGTCGAGTAAGTGGTGCGAGAAATAGCCAAATTGTATTCAAGTGGCTGATCAGCGGGGTCTCTCAGATCATGTCCCTCTGTTATTACATATCAATGACGCTAATTGGGGTCCTCGTCCACTGCGGATGCTTAAATGCTGGTCAGATCTCCCGGGTTACACATACTTTGTTCGAGCTAAATGGGGCTCCTTCCACTGTGAAGGATGGGGCGGTCATGTGTTAAAGCAGAAACTCAAGTTGATGAAATTCAGTCTCAAGGAGTGGCATCAACAACATTTTCAGAATATGAGGGGTTGGATGACAGAGGTTCAACATACTATGTCAACGTTGGACATTAAAGCTGAGTCGTCCGCGCTTTCGGATGAGGAGGTTGCTGAGCTTCATGAGTTGTTTGTCAATTTGCATTCCATGGCCCGTTTACAGAATAGTATTAATTGGCAAAATTCAAGAATGAACTGGCTTGCGGAAGGGGATGCTAACACTAAATTTTTTCATGGGTGTATGTCTAATCGACGACACCATAATGCAATCAATATGGTGTCTGTTGGGGGAGTTAGAGTCGAGGGGGTTCAGAATGTACGTGCGGCAGTTTTTAGTCATTTCTCTAATCATTTTAAGTCGTTAAGGGCAGATCGGCCAGTGATGGAGG
>Ga0315914_1002960_pt1 | contig 26021 bp, 30 predicted proteins | sample MpolenodulesMG_FD_203920 | JGI IMG/M metagenome (GOLD analysis project Ga0315914, IMG submission 203920) | Medicago polymorpha root nodule microbial communities from Los Angeles, California, United States - elongated nodules | ecosystem: Host-associated > Plants > Roots > Nodule | place: USA... | reverse complement strand
TTCATCTCTATTTATAGAGGAGTTGAGAGACGTTGAGAATTTAGCTGTTACATCAACGTGTCTGCTTTGAAGCTTTGATTCTTCACCCTTGATCCTTTGCCTGATTTGATAGTTGTCCTATGAAGAAGGCACAAAACATCCAGGTGCATGCAGTGAGGCGCCAGGCACCTGAGGCTGCAAGGCACATGCGCCTAGCACATGGCCCAGACACCTGGCGTGTGGTGATTTGCGAAAAAAGTTACATTTTGTGACTTTTTCGCCCCTGAAAGCCCGTGATAAATACCAGCCTTCCTCATTCAGAATTTTTCGTTTAGATTTGGAGAAGTTCAAAAGGAAGGCTATTCTAGGAGTCAAAGAGGAGTTCTATCTTCTCCTATCTTTTCTAGGGTATGTTTTTATCTTTTAGTATTTTTGTCTTAGTTATCATGTGTAACTAGATGTCTATAGGTTAGGGTTCTAAGATGTACCTTTGTTTACTTTTGGTGGTTAATTGTTTAATTTAATGTCGTTTTATTTTAGTTTATTTTCTGTTTGCTATTAAGTTTTATTAGGATTTATTTATTTCGGCGAGGTGCAACCCTATATTAGATACTTAGGTTGTGATAGGGCTTAACATTGTTATTACTATCTAGAAGCTTATATCTTGACATTTATTTCCTTTTACTAGTAACTATCTATCTAGGATGTAAGTGATTGGTAAACTAGCGAAAGATGCCGAAAGAGAGTTGACCCTAGTAGTAAGTACTTAGGAGGCGACATTACTAATATTGAGTAAAATCTGTTGAACCTAGGATGTAACTAGTTTAGTAATTAGGGAAACAGGCATCGAGGGGAATAAACCTAAGTAGAACCATTGTCTTTGAACTCTATCTAAGGTAGACGCTGATAAGTATGCCCGTTTGTAGAATTACTTAGGGGGGGAAGGATAGTGTAATATGTGTGTCATAAGATCCATGGATGGGTTGACCTAATGGAACATTAACCTTCATAGCCTTTGGAAATACTAGACGCCAATTTAAGTATGTTTTTCAATTACCTTTGAATTAGCAAGACACCGCACGTAAAGATCATCGTGCGACCAGCAAGTGCAGTTAGCCATCGGAGGAATAGACCTAAATCAACCGAGATAGTATAGACCCTGCACATAACGATCACCGTGCGATCAGCAGGTGCAGCTTGACAACCGACTAGCTTAGGACGTCCAACCGGCCTCACACTTGTATAGTCTACTTAAGATAACTAAACGCGACATGAATGTTATTTAATATCTAACAAAGTAAGTAAGGGGGATTCAAAGAGTCCTAACCGTTGTATCCTTTTCTGCAACCAAAAACAGGTAACTTGCTCTGTCGCAAATAGATAAAAATTGCAATCTCTAACCCTTATCTCTTTTATTTTATATCGTCAACTTAAACTAAGTAGAGCGAGAGGTTTAGAAGAAACCAAAATCCCTGTGGATACGATACTATACTTATCACTTTATATGTTGGTAAACGATTTGGTACACTTGTCTAATTCGACCATCAGTTACTTCTGCTTCTTCAAGTATGAATGTGGATTCTTTGTTGATGGAACATGCGGTAAATGATTAGAATATAGCCTATGTTCGCATGGAAACTCTTATTACTTTTATGGATGATGAATTGGGCCAGGATAAAAGGATAATTGGGGAAAAACCTGTTGCAAGTAATCCCACAAAAGCTAGTTTCAAGAGTGTTACCATCATAAAGAAGTTTTACCTAGATGAAACAGAAAAGGACTCTGCTTCAGAAGGTACCAAAGATAGCACATCCCATGCTGACAAGTATTTTACATGCAATGTTGATGTTGTTAGCAACTCTAAACCAAGCAAAAGAGCTAATAGGTGCTGGTTCTCACATAAAATTCTCTTTAGTGGGGGAGAGTTGTAACAGCCCGTGTTTAGCTAGAATTATTTTATTTATTATTTATATGTGTTTATACGTGCTTATTTATCTTTGTGTATTTGATTCGAGATTAGTGAATTTTTAGCCTAGAAGGGTATTTTAATCATTTTAAGACTAAGGGGTATCTTGGTCATTTGGAGAGTAAGGGTAAATTAGTACTTTTACTAGGAACGTTATTTTAGTATTATGATGATAATAGTTATTTTTACTAAGTTACTAGTGAGTTGGGGTAACTATTTTGGTACGGTAATTAATCGATGTTTTGGCAATAAAAAGAAGAGAATAGGAAGATCTTGGAAAAGGGAAAAGCATGAGCTAAGAGCTAGAGGGAAGATTGAAGTCTAAGCTAGAATAAATTTAAGTTTGAAGTAAGGGGGATAGATCATTTCCATCAATTCAGCTAGAATTCTCATTTTTCACTTTTGGTAAATTTAGGTATGTGAGATTTGTCCTAAACTTGTTGTTTGTACTTAAACTTCATGGTTATTATGTGTTAAAATGATTATGTTGAAGTTTTAGCTTAAATTGATGAAAAATGATGTTGTTGTTGTTGATTGTTGGTGATTATATGATATAAATGGTGTTGAGTTGTGTTGATGATGATAATTCATGCATTGGGTGTTGATAGTTGTGTTGTTGTGGTTAAGTTGTGGTGATTTTATGATTTTTGTGAAAATGGGTTGAAAATGAAGAAGTTTGATTATGATGAATTTTAATGAATTTATGAAGTTGTTAGAATGAATTAGAATAACGGAATTTCTGTTTTTAATCAATTTGTTTTGGTGAGAAATCGTTTGGGAGAAAATCGGGTTTTTGAGTAAAAGTCGTTTTTAAGAACTTTTGTGAATAAGTCATTTTGTGGTGAGTTTGATTAAGTTGTTTTGAGTTGAAATGTCATGTTTTCAAGTATGATTTAATTGGTCTTGGTGTTTGGGATGCGTTCGCGAAAACGGAATTGAAAATGAATCGGTATTAGGAATTTTACGCACGAAGAAAAATCAGCACATTCCACTTGTCAGGGACGCATGACCGTGCACCATATAGGCACGGGCCATGCGTAGTCTTTTGCCTAGGGTGGCACGACCGTGCCACTTGTGAGCATGACCATGTCAGCCTCCCTGAGTCTGGAAACGCCGATTTTTCACTTTTAATGGTACTTTAAGTATACCAACGGATCCCAAGCACCTAAACCTAATGTATTGATGTATATTTGGACTTCTAGGGGTTCTTAAATATAGGTGTTCACAAGAAATGAAATTGATTTTGAAACAAGTTAAAAATGAGACGCACTTTGATTTTTTACGAAAATAAACAAACCTTGTGAAACTGAAATGCTTTTATTGATTAACTAAGATGTTAGATGATATGTAGGGATGTTTTCAATGATATGTAAGAACATGGAACTCTATTTTGTGGATAAAATTGAAGTTAGACGATTTTGTGAAAAATAGACGAACTTTATCGAAATAGAGTTTTATGATCTCAAAACTTGTAAATGGATTGTATTAATGTTTATATGATGAAATGATGATGAATAGGTGTTTATTATGATTAATTCCATGATGTTGTTGCATATCCATCTTTTATGCAAATGTGAATTTGAAACCGTATTGTTTCTTTATGGTGATAGTTGTTGATGGTGAATTATGTTGATGTTTTGATGATGATCATGATGATGATTTATTAATGATGACGAATTCTTACATGCAAAATGATGACGATATTGATGGTGAACTCATGTATGGAAAATGTTGATGTTAATGATGACGATTTGTTGAATGAACGTATGCATTATTGAGTCATATGTTCATGCATTCAGAAGTCGGATATTTATATCCAATGATGACGATTAGGATACTTTGTGTTGGAACAAAATGTGTTTAACATTGCCTCTTTGAGTTTTGATGATAACAAAGTATTAAAAGTTCAATTGGATATGCTAATATTTTTTCAAGTGTGTAGGACCATAGACTAAAATTTATGTCTTAAAACAAGGTATTGGTTCTGGAAGAACAATTGAGAGCAAAATAATTTTCAAGAGAAGCTTTGTTGCAAGTCAGTGTCTGAAGACATCAGAGTCTGAAAACCATCAGAAGTTGATTGTCAGAGTCTGAAGACCATCAGTGTCTGGAATGAAGAACCTGAAGTTAGTTAATTGGTTATTTGAAGACACAAGTGTGCAGAAGGAATAGAAGACTAGAGCAATGACTATTTCAGAGGAATTAAAAGGCATTGGATTCTTATCCACAGAGAAAGGACAATGGAAGGACAATAGTAAAATTGTATAACCCTCAATTACTCCAGCATTTCATGAGCATAGTACAAGGTACAGTTGGGTCTCTGCTGGTTAATTTTCCATACAATGAATGGTTTTCAAATTATTCCTTCCTTGGATATTAACTAAATCAAGAAACAAATCATTCTTGATTGATAAAGCTTCTACAACGAATTTTTGATGTGATGGCACCTCTACAACGTCTCTTTCATACCTCTATATAAAGGAATGAAGACTTGAATATTAGGAGAGACTGTACAACATTTAAACTGTACCAAAACTCTGCTGAAATTGTTGTGCATCAATTATTTAGAATTTCTTAATAACTTTCATATCTTAGAAATTCTAGAGTCTTAAGAGACTGATTTGTTTTGTATTGTGAATACCACTGCTTGTATATCAAGTGTTCAAACCAAACTTATTTCTTTGTAATTTGTTTGTTTAGAAGTCTCTTGCTTTTCTGCTTGAGCATAAGAAATCTCTTGCTTGTGTGCTTGAGTATTTGAAGTCTCTTGCTTGTGTGCTTGAGCATTTGTAATCAGATTGGATTATAGTGAAAATCTCCTTGGAAGTGCAAAGGGAACTGGACTACTTCCGGATTGTGGAAGGAACCAAGATAATTCCTTTGTGTCTTTCTCTTCTCTATATCTCTATCTTTACTTTATCTGCTGCATTAGACTCTGAACCTTGCTCCGGAATCTGAACTCTATCAGACTTAGATTCTGGACTTAGTTTAAAAAGTAGAAAAAGCTAACACAATTCAATCCCCCTTCTTGTGTTTTTCTCACCTTCAGTTGGTACCAGAGCTCCGGTTTTGTTGCTCTAGAACTTAACAGTGTGACATAAAAGATTTGAGAAAAACATGTCTGATGGTAGTAGTTGTCCTGATGTTTCTAGTGCTACTGTATCATATGATTATGGTACTGATGACAAGTCATCTGTTTCAAGCAAGCCTCCAATGTTCAATGGTGATCCTGATACATTCTCTTGGTGAAAAACCAAAATGTATAGTCATATCATGGGCTTAGGAGAATTATGGGATGTCCTTGAGGATGGTATTGGAGACTTGGAGTTAGATGAAGAAGGTGATGTTGTTGATAGGAAGAAACATATTGTTTCTCAGAAGAAGCTGTATAAGAAACATCACAAGATCAGAGGCATTCTTGTTGTTTCTCTACCTCACAAAAAGTACTTGGAGATGAGTGATAAATCTATTGCTAAAGCTATGTTTTCTTCTATGTGCTCTAACTATGAAGGTACCAAGAAAGTAAAAGAAGCTAAAGCTACTATGCTTGTTTAGCTATATGAATTGTTCAGGATGAAAGAGGTTATGTACTTAAGGTTTCAGACTCTAGTATCTGGACTTCAGATTCTGATGAAAAGTTATGTAGCTTCTAATCATGTGAATAAAATTCTAAGGAGCTTACCTTCTAAGTGGAGACCTAAGGTGACAACTATTGTGGAAGCTAAAGATCTAAACACTCTAAGTCATAAAGATCTTATAAGCTCTCTCAAGTGTCATGAGATAGGGCTCAATGAACAAGAACATGTTAGAAAGCCAAAATCTATTGCACTAAAGTCTAAAAGAAAAACTTCAAAAGCTCTAAAAAAGAATCTGAAGATGAATCTCCTGCTGGAGGTTCTGAAGAAGATCCAGAAGTTGAAGAGATGGTTATGCTCTCTAATAGACTTCAGTATCTGGCTATGAACAACAAGAAGATCTTGAGCAGAGGCAGTGGTTATAAAGGTTCAAGGAAAGAAGATCAGAAAGGATACTTCAACTGAAAGAAACCTAGTTACTTCGTTGTTGATTGTCCTGATTTGCAAAAAGAGAAATCAAAGGAGAAATCTAAGAAAGCAAACTTCCAATCCAACAAATTCAGAAGGCATATCAAGCAGAGTATGATGGCTACTTGGGAAGATCTAGACAATGAATCAGGACTTGAGAAAGATGAAGCTGAAGATGAAGCTAATGTGGTTGTGGGATTAGTAGCTACAATGGCTTCTGATGCAAAATCTGGAACAAACTTTGAGAATGAAAATGAGGTATACTCTAAATTAACTAGATCTGAACTTATTGATTCTGTCAAAGTGCTTCTCAGTCATTTTGAAACCAGATCCAAAGAGTTGAAAGAGTTAAAAGGAAGATATTTAGATTTGTTAAAAATACATCAAACAACTATTTTGGATATGGAAAATATAGAAGCTGAAAATAGATATTTTAAGCAAATGACAGACAAATGGTCCAAGAAACCCTTAAGTGAGCAAGATATTGCATTTCAAGGGTTTATTCTAACAGGTATTGACAAAAGAAAAGTTGCTTCTATGATTTATAATGTTCGAAGGACCAAGGGAGAACAAATTGGCTTCTCTGAAGATTTTGGTAAACCCAATACTACTCATCCACCTTGTTTTGACTGTATTAAGAAAGGATTAAATGCTTACTTTATGTCGAAAGCTGATAAATCTGAATTTGTGATACAGTCAGAACTTAAAGCTTCTGATTCTAAAACCATGAACAATTCAAAGTCAAACAATCCTAAATTTAAGGTTGTGAACAACTTTGAATTTAAGACTTCAAAGATTCAGATTCTGATGAGACCAGAACCTAAATCTCAGGTTCTTATGAACTCAAAATCTGAAGTCTCAAAATCTAAGGATCAGATAAGGAAAACAATTGTAGCTACACGAGATTCAAGACCAAAAGGTGTTAAATCTAAAGTCTTGAATGAACATAAGCCACATAACTTCAAGCACAAGGCACAAAAGAAGACTAAACCTTTCAAGACTAACCATAAAGGACCCATAAAGATATGGGTACCTAAGTCTGAAATTCTTGATGTTGCAAATATGCTTAAGAGGAAAGGAAAAGTGTAACACCCTATTTCTATTAAAGCGATAAAACACACGAATAATATAAATATTCTAGAAATAGACGCTACATCTTCAACAAATTCCAAGCAACATGCATATATAAAAATTCTCAAAAGTTAAGTTCAAATCACAAAATCAAGTCCAATCCAATCCATAAGATATTCCAATAGGTTTAAGAGTATAAATCATGATTAAACAAGTTGAAAGAAGCATTTTAGAAAATCCGGATTGGTCCTCGAATACCCGAAACGAAAATCAAAAGGTGCTGAAACTGGGCTCGTTCGCTTAAGCAGCCATCTTTTCGCTTAAGCGACCAAGGTCCAGTAGCTTACAGTGGCTGTTCGCTTACAACTCGCTTACCGTTTGCTTAAGCGAACAGTCATCAGTTCTGCACAACTGCTCTCGGGTTCCAACCCTTTTTCACCCAAAAACCCAAATTTTGATCTCCCAAAAACCCAAATTTTGATCTCCCAACATCCAAATTCGTTTCCAAAGGTTGTTTACATTTTCATATACTCAAAAGGGCTTCCAAAAACACATCAAACATGAAATCAAATATCATTTCAACACAATTCATTAATTCAACCCATTTTTACAAAAACCTTCAACAACAACTCAATTCATACTACAAATCCGAAATTGTGAGCACCCAAAGTATCAATTCATCAACAAAACATCTCATAACAACAACAACAACAATTAAACTTGAATTCATCAACAATAAACCACAATCAACATCATTCTTCATCAAATTTGAGCAAGACACAAGTATACCTATATATACATCTCAAGCATGCAATTCCAACAACAACAACTCAATTATCATCAAATTTACATACTTAAACTTTACATCAAAAACACAAGCACGAATTTCAACAATTGAATTCACAATTAATCACTTTTCCACAAATAAGCACTTATGAGAAAAGTAGAAAAATAACTTATACTAAGAGATTATGAGAGAATATTAGCCCCCTTACCTCAATCTTCACCAATCTAAGCTAGTGCTTCACTTTAGCTCCAATTCCTTGAGTTTCTACCATCTCTTTGCTCCCAAAGATCTTCTCTCTTCAAAACCCTCTCTCTAGCTCTCTCTCAAAATGTTTTGTGAAAATGAACAAATGATTCTATGTGACCTAATTTTCCTCACAACTAGAGTTTAAATAGGTTCCTCATTATTGGGCTTAACCCTTAATGTCTTAATGGGCTCAACACACTCATTAACCAATTCAAAATGTTTCTACTCACTTATCGGTAAAAAAATAACGAATAGTCACCGGCTCTTAACTAATTACCACAACCCACTAGCAACTTAATAACAATAATTATTTTCACTCAAACCACCAAAATATTCTATATGGTAAAATTACTAATTTACCCTTGCCCACAAAATGACCAAAATACCCTTCTATCACCAAACCCGTCAAAATACACATGTAGGCAATTAATCACACACAAGCATATATAAACACATGTAAAAACAATTAAAATAAATCTAACTAAAAATCGGATTGTTACAACTCTCGCCCCCTAAAAGAATTTTCGCCCTTGAAAATAACCTGAAGGAAACAACTCCGGATACGAAACCTTCATCCTACTCTCTGATTCCCAAGTGGCACTCTCGCCAGTCGGTTCAACCCAAATCACCTTCAGCAAAATGATCTCTTTGCCTCGTAAACGCTTCACTTCGCGATCCTCAATCCTAACTGGTCAAGTCTCAACGGTCAAATTACCCCTTACTTCCAAATCATCCACTTGAATCACGTGAGACGCATCATACACATACTTCCGCAACTGTGACACATGAAACACATCATGAAGATTCGACAAAGACTGTGGTAATGCAATCCAATACGCTACAACCCCAACCTTCTCAACAATCTCAAACGGTCCAACAAAACGAGGAGTCAACTTCCGACAGTTCAAAGCACGACCAACACCGGTAACATGATTCACTCACAAAAACAGATGATCATCAACCTGAAACTCAATATCTTTTCTCCTCTTATCATGCCAACTCTTCTGCCTACTTTGATACGTTTTCATCTTCTATTGAATCATCTTAACCTTTTCCATAGTCTCTTGCACAACTTCCGGTCCTAATATAGCACTTTCGTCTGACTCGTACCAACACAACGGAGTTCTACACCTTCGTCCATACAAAGCCTCAAACGGTTCCATACCGATACTAGAATGAAAACTGTTGTTGTAAGTAAACTCAATCAACGGTAAACATTCGACACAACTGACACCTTGCTCCAAAACACAAGCTCTTAACAAATCTTCCAAACTCTGAATAGTCATATACGTCTACCCATCGGTCTAGGGATGATAAGCAGAACTCAACCTCAACTTAGTTCCCAAAGCAGCTTGCAAACTTTCCAAAAACTTAGAAGTAAACCTCGGATCCCGATCTGACACAATGCTAAAAGGAATACCAAGCAACCTAACAAAGTGCTCAATGTAGATCTCAGCCAACTTCGCCACAGACATACCGGTCTTGATACTAACAAAATGTGCCGACTTCGTTAACCGATCAACAATCACCCAAACCGAATTAAAACCCTTCACAATCTTCGGCAACGCTCCGACAAAATCCATAGAGATATTATCCCACTTCCATTCTGGCACAAACAACGGTTGCATCAAACCCGACGGTTTCTGTTTTTCAATCTTCGACTTCTGACAAACCAAGCAAGCATACATAAACTCTGCAATCTCCTTCTTTATTCCAGGCCACCAAAACAACTTCTTTAAATCTTGATACATCATCGTCGCTCCTGGATGAATACTCAGACTACTCATGTGACCATCTTCTAAAATTTGTTTCTTAAGCTCAAGCACATCTGGCACGCGAACCGGGTCACGAAACATCAAAACGCCATTCTCATCCAATCTGAAGTCCACACCTTTACCTTGGTTAACCAACACCACTCAGTCTGCAAGTTCCAAATCTTCCTCCTGACCATTCTTAATCTCTTCCAAGATATTACTCGTCAGCTTCAACATTCCTAATCTCACACCATCCGACGTCAACTCACTAACCAATCAAAACTACTCAATCAACTCCAACTCTTTAACAATCAAAGCAGACATATGCAACGTCTTCTTGCTCAAAGCATCAGCAACAACATTCGCCTTCCCGGGATGATAACTCAACTGAAAATCAAAATCCTTAAGATACTCCAACCTTCTTCTTTGCCTCTTATTTAACTCTTTCTGATCAAACAAGTACTTCAAACTCTTGTGGTCACTGAACAATTCAAACTTAGAACCATACAGATAATGCCTCCAAATCTTTAACACATACACAACTGTCGTCAATTCCAAATCATGAGTCAGATAATTCTTCTCATGCACTTTCAACTACCTCGACACATAAGCCACAACCTGACGATTCTACATTAACACACCACCAAGACCCATCTTTGAAGCATCACAATACACAACAAACGATTCCTTCGGATTCTGCAAAATCAACATTGGCGCTGAAGTTAACCTTTTCTTCGACTCTTGGAAACTCTTCTCACGTTTAGCATCCCAAACATAAGCTTGTCCTTTCCAAGTCAAATGCGTCAATGGCAACGCCGACTTAGAAAACCCCTCAATGAACCTCCGATAATAACCTGCCAATCCAAGAAAGCTTCTAATCTCAAAAACAGACTTAGGTGATTTCCACTGCAACACTGCATCAACCTTCGACGGATCCACGACAATTCCACCCTTCGAGATCACATGACCAAGGAAACTCACTTCCCGCAACCAAAATTCACACTTCGACAACTTAGCATACAACTACTTCTCTTTCAAAACACGCAACACAATCCTTAAATGCTCAACACTTCGACAACACGCAACACAACTGCTTCTCTTCTGACTCCGAATACACCAAACGGTCTAGAAAAGGAGGAAATATTCTATTCATATATTCCATGAAAACACCTGGCGCATTAGATACTCCAAATGGCGAATTGTTTTCTTTCACCCCGTCTTTTTTTAGCTTGTTCTTTCTGCTTTTCCGACAGCAGTTGTTTAATGACCAGGAAGAAGAAGAAAGCTCAGGTGGGGCGGCGCCTTGAGCCGCTACCTGAGTTCATCCGAGCAAGGTTGCAAAATTCCATCTCCTTCTACTTCTCCAACATTCATGAGGATGCCAAGACAAACGAAATGTGGAAAGCTTTTGGTGGTTGTGGGAAAGTTAAAGATGTATTCATTCCATCCAAAAGAAACAAGGAAGGGTCCATTTTGGGTTTGTAAGGTTTGAAGATAAAGGTCAAGGGGAGGAGCTCTTGCTGAAACTGGGTCATGTTTGGGTCCGAGAAAAGAAACTCAAGGTGAATGTCTCGAGGTTTGAGAGGGACTTGGTTGTGTCAACACCGGTAGCTGTGGTGAGCCCGACTAGGGTTCAACCTATCTCTGGCGAGGCCCATATTCATTTGGTAATGGGTGGTGTGTCCTTTGCATCGGCGGTGGCAGTTGAGTCGAATATAAGAACATCTGTTGGTTTGCAACATAGCTTACCAGTGTTGATGAAGTTAGTTTGTGAGGTTCCAGTGGGCAGAGTGGAGGAGTTATCCAATTGTGTTGTGGGCCTTTTGCAGCATCGTATGTGTGTGAAAGATGTCTGTGATTAGCTTATCATTGCTGGTATTCTGAACATTAATGTTGCATCCTTGGGGGGGAATCAAGCTTTGATCAGCTCCACCATAAAAGGGTTCCTCAAAGAATCGCTCTTGTTAAGAAGAGATTGGTGGCTCTCCTGGTTTGTCGGCTTTACAAGTTGGTCAGAGGAGTTACCTTCGTCGGGTCGTTGCGTATGGTTACGTATTGTGGGTCTACCGGTGCATTTGTGTGTTCCTTTGGTGGTTAAACAATTAGGTGCGGTCTTTGGAGAGGTGTTGGAGGTGGAGTAGATATCTTTTCACCAGGGCAGTTACGAGGCCAACAAGGTGAAGTTGCTGGTTCCGGTAGTTTTTCTGGTGGCTGCGCCGCTTGCTGTGATGGCCAATGGGAGAAAATTTGTCTTGTTTGTGAAGGAATAGGAGTCATTTGCGTTTGCATCTGTTCATTCTTGTTCAGGGGCGGCCGGGTTTTCAAGGTAGGTGACGGTTGCCGGTTCGGTCGCCGGAGAAGATGGTGGCTTAGAAGAGGATGGTTGGGCAGAGGGCATAGGGAGGTCATCTGCCTCCTCTTCAGATTCTAGATTGTCTAGGGGAGAGGGAGTGCCATCAGTCAGACTTGGAAAGGGTGAGAGGGACAACTCCTGTGACATATACCCCCTTTTTAACTTAGTCAAATCCTAGCAATATTTGTCAGCAAAATATTTCCCCAATCAAATCTCCTTGGGTCCATTCAGATTTTGAAGATGAGCCTTTTTGGGAATCCTTTTGGTCTGCCAACAGCTGTATTGCCAAACATGTTCTTTGTTCGGGGAAGGTTTTGTGGGTTTCTTATAGAGGTGAGGATGTTTTGGAGGAGTCTAGGTTAGTGGATCTTGAGGTTAGAGATGGTGCGGCTAAAGCCGTCGTGGGTGCTGATAGGAGTGTTCTGTGATTATTAGATCTTTTAACATTAGAGGTCTAGGGGGTAGGATCAAGAAGCAGAAGGTAAAGATTTCATTTCCTCAAATCGCATGGATTGTGTGTTGATCCAAGAGACCAAGTTGGGCCATGTTTCAGATTCTCTTTGTCCTTTGGGGTAACACTTTTTGTGATTGGAGCTTTACTCCGGTTGTGGGTAATAGTGGGGGGATTCTGTCCATCTGGTGTAGTGCCAAAGGTAAAGCGGTTTTTTCTTCTCTGGGATGGGTTTTGTTGGGGTGTGCATCGAGTGGGGGGTTTTGAGGCATCACTGCTTTATTGTCAATTTTTATTCCAAGTGTTCTATCTCGGAGAAGAGGGTGATGTGACAGAAGCTGCTTGAGCTCAAAACCTCTCTTAAGGGGGAGATTTGGTGTGTTTTGGGGCACTTCAATTCGGTTCTTCATGAGTCGGAGAGAAGAGGTAACCCTTTAGGTCGTGGTAATCCACCGGGTAGTGAGATCCGTCAGTTCCCTACCTTTGTTAAGAGAATGGCTTTGTTCGATTTCCCTCTTATAGGTAGATGTTTTACATGGTGCCAGCCCAATGGGGAAGCTATGAGCAGACTGGATCGTTTCCTTCTCTCGAATGGTAGGGGAAATCTTTGGGGTTTTCCGACTCAGTGGGCCCTCTCTAGAGATGTTTCCGATCACTGCCTTGTGGTGTTGCGGTACTCTGATCAGAGCTGGGGTCCAAAGCCCTTTAGGTTAAACAATTTCTGGTTAGCCATAGTTAATTTGCGGAGGTTGTCAATAGCAATTGGTCCCTTTCTAGGCCGGCAGAGTGGATGGCGGTTAGGCTCTCTGCTAAGCTTAAGACCATTAAAGTTGATCTTAAGGGGTGGCACTCCCAGGTCTTTGGTAGGCTGGATGATAGGATCGATACCCTTGTGGACGCGCTTAAGCTTCTTGATCTTAAGGCTGAGTCGGTTGCTCTGTCGACCGCTTAGACGGAAGCTCGTTTTAAAGGGTTTCATGATCTTTGGGATCTTTTGAGAGCTAGAGAGTCGCAGATCTTCCAGTAGTCTAGGACGAGGTGGCTGCGTGAGGGGGATGTTAATTCTGGCTTCTTTCATGCTAGTATCAAGATGAGGCGGAGGAGGAATTCCATACTTGCGCTTAGAGCGGGCAACAGGATGGTTGAGAGTGTCCAGGAGATCCGTGCTGAGGTGGTCGATTTCTTCAAAAACCACTTTTCAAAACCGGAAGTGGACCACCCTACCCTTGATGGAGTGCCGTTGACTAGTCTCTCGGAGGTGGAGGCTACCAGTTTGACTGCCCCATTTGGGGATGATGAGATTAGAGAGGTGGTGTTAGCCTCTGATGGTTCTAAATCCCCGGGTCCAAATGGTTTCAACTTTGCCTTCTATAAGAAATTTTGGGATCTTCTGAAGGGGGAAGTTAGTATTATGTTTGACCAATTTTGCCACTCCGCGACTCTTCCGCGTTGCTTTTCCTCGTATTTCATTACTCTTATCCCCAAGTTGCCATATCCATCTAGATTAGGTGATTTTCGGCCCATATCCCTTTTAGGGTCCCTCTATAAGTTGTTGGCTAACGTTTTGGCGAGTAGGCTTGCCCCCATTATGGATAAACTTATCTCCTCCAACCAAATCTGCCTTTATTAAGAGTCGCCAATTGGTGGATGGTGTAGTCGTGGTTAATGAGGTTATTGATTTTGCGAGGAAGGCGAGGAAGGATTGCCTTATCTTTAAGGTGGACTTTGAAAAGGCTTATGATTCAGTCAGTTGGGATTTTCTTCAGTAAATGATGAGGAGATTACGTTTTAGTGTCAGGTGGTGTAGGTGGATCCGTGCTTGTGTCTGTTGTTGTAACTTGTTTGTGCTTGTGAATGGGTGCTCGACGGAGTAGGTCAATATCCATAGAGGTCTAAAGCAAGGGGACCCGCTGCCTCCGTTCCTCTTTTTGTTGGTGGTTGAGGGCCTGAGTGGTTTAGTCCGGTCTGCCAAAACTCATGGCTTGTATCGTGGTTTTAAGGTGGGGAACTCGGGTCTCTCCATCACCCATCTTCAGTACGCGGATGATACCTTATTCTTGGGGGAAGCCTCTATGGCAAACTTGTGGTCCCTCAAAATCATTCTTTGCTGTTTCGAACTTGCTTCAGGACTTAAGGTTAATTTTGCGAAGAGTTTGGTGACAGAAGTGAATGTGAGGGTAGAGTTCCTGGGGTTGGCTGAGAGCTTTCTTTACTGTAGAGTCGGTGTTGTCCCTTTCACGTACCTTGGATTACCGGTGGGTGCTAATCCCCGACTTCAAAAGACTTGGCAACCTCTCCTCCAAATGCTTGCTAATAGGCTGGGGTCTTTGGGGAACAAGTACGTTAGCTTGGGTGGTAGAGTCGTTCTCTTGAACTCCGTCCTTAATGCCATCCATATCTTCTACATGTCGGTCATAAAGATGTTTGTCTCGGTGTGGAAGAAGATCATTCGCCTTCAAAGGGAGTTCCTTTGGGGAGGTGTTAAGCGGAGTAGGAGTATCCCTTGGGTCTCTTGGGCGGTTGTTTGTAAGCCTAAGCATGAGGGAGGTCTGGGGGTGAGGGACCTCCATCAGGTGAATCTTGCCCTTTTGGCCAAGTGGCGGTGGTGTCACCTACTTGGGGACGGTGGCCTTTGGCGTGATATCCTCATTGCCCGGTATGGGGATTGTCATCCTTCCCCTCATCTTGGCGGTAGACCTTCGCGCCTTCGTGTTGTGTCCTCCTCGTGGTCCTGTATCTCCCTTATGGGTGGTGATAGAGAGGCAATCGAAGATTGGTTTTCTAACGGTGTGGCTAGGGTGATTGGGGATGGTCTCTCTACCCATTTTTGGCATGATCCGTGGTGTGGGCCGACTGTCCTTAGAGTTAGATTTAGGAGACTCTACCTCCTTTCTCCTAAGGTGGATTGGAAAGTGGGGGAACTTGGTCACTGGGACCGGCTTAGAAAATGTTACACTCTTGGTTAAGCAATTAATGCTAACACCAAAAGTCAACATCCAATCCATACCAAAAATCACATCCATATGCTTCAACAGAAGACACACAAGATCCAACTCAAAATTAACAGGACACTTAGCACACACTAAGGAAGTAGTCATTGATCCATTGGTCGGGGTGTCGATGACCATCCCTCACAACAACGGAGTTACAACCAAATTCAAACGCTAAACACAACTAACCAAGATAAAAGAATGAGTAGCACCAGTATCAATAATTGAAATCAAAGGAGTACTATTGATAAAACACATACCTCGGATAAGATTATCCGGCTGCTCCACTTCCTCCGCATTCAATGCAAACACCTTTCCCGCCGCCTTCTTCGGCTTGGTACACTTAGTATTGACATGACCTTTCTCACCACAGTTGTAACAAGTAATCTCCTTCTTGCACTCAAACGAATTGTGACCCGCTTGCCTACACTTGTAGCAACTATCATCCATCTTGCAATCATTGGAGTAATGACCCAAAGTTCCACACTTGTAGCACCTGACATCAGCTAAACTCGGCTTAGAGCCTCCACCAACCTCTTTCTTCTTTCCCTTGTCCTTGTTGTACGGTTTCCCAAATCCATGACCTTTTCCTCTCTTATCGTTCACCGCCTTGTAATGGTTCGCCTTGGCCTTACCGACATCATCAAACATACAACACTTATGCACCAAAGTATCGAAATCTCTAATCTCCTGAACACATATATACTGAAAGATATCTGGTCTCAAACCGCTCTAGAACTTCACACACTTAGAAACCATCGCATCCTTGACATTAATGTACGGACAAAACCTCGAAAGTTCTTCAAACTTAGCTGCATACTCAGCCACAAACAAGCTCCCTTGCTTCAAGTTCAAGAACTCCACTTCCTTCCTAGTCCTTAAATCCTCTGGAAAGTACTTCTTCAAAAACTCACTCTTGAACCTAGCCCAAGTCACAACCTCTCCACCGGCCTCAAGTCTCCCCTTAGCATTAGTCCACCAAAACTCTGCTTCCTTAGGAAGCAAGTGGGCAGCCAATCTAACCTACTGGTCAGCACTAGTCACCATAGCACGAAAGATCCTCTCCATGCCTCGCAACCAAGTTTAAGCTCCCTCCGGGTCAAACCTTCCCTTGAATGTTGGCAGATTGTTTCGCAAGAAACGATCAAGCCTCCGCTCCTCAGCTTCTCCCTCACTCCGACGACCAACCGCCGCCTGCTCATTGGACTGAGCCAACACCTGCGCCATTGCAGCCAAAGCCTGTCAATCACCGCATCATCTCTACCACTAGCCATCTCACTTCTGCACAAAACCAACCAACAGATAAGAACAACAGCACAACAAAACAAGTATCGAAGGTAATCCAATACCATCCACGTACAAACAGGAAATTCAACGAATACTAGTCCGGACAAGATTGACCACGGCTCTGATACCAACTTGTAACACCCTATTTCTATTAAAGCGATAATACACGCGAATAATACAAATATTCAAGAAATAGATGTTACGTCTTCAACAAATTCCAAGCAACATGCATATATAAAAATTCTCAACAGTCACAGCGGATATAAATCATGCATCACCAAAGTATACATGTCATAAGAACAACATACATCCATACATAAAATCTCCAAAACCGACAAATGGGCAAAATCTCCATAACGTAAACAAATCCAAAAAATCATAAAGACTAACACCTAATCAGAGCCTAATCTAAGACTCTAACTGATAAACAGAGGAAGCTCCCGCTATCCTCAAGCAACTCACCAATCAAGCAAAACTACTTCTGCACTCCGTCTACCCATTCATACAAACATGTAGGCGGACGAAACCATTGGGGGTTAGCTTCACATCAATCATAATCAACATAAACAATTTGAACATAAATGAATCAAACCAAGTTCCAATTAATTAACATGAGCATTCAACTTCAATATACACATCAATACAACAATTCTACATGTCACAAGTATGTATTCATCAATCACACTTATCATCAACTAATCATCATCAACATATAACAATTACGACTCATGCCAATTATGCTATGCGCCTATTCACGACACATATATGCATGTGGTAGAAATCTCCTCAAGGTCGTCACCTTATGATGCAACAAACACATCATATGTAAGATTTCACACCCGTCTTACATTTCAACGAAGTAAAAGTTCACCACCCTTTTACAACACATATGACTCAATATGACTATGATGCATGGACATACAAGCAAGGACTCGACAATGCAAAATCACCTCATATATATTCAACACCACCAATGTAAGGGATCACCTCCATTTACATTGATCAACTTCAACAACAATTGCATTATCAAGTATTTAAGTCCACACAATCCATAAGTCACAATTCAATTAAGAGTCATCACCACATTATCATTAACACAATCATATCACAACTATCAACCAACATCACAACAACTTCATACAATTTCTCACAATTCAAGTAAAGGAGAAAATACAACACATTATGATAAACCTCATATTCAACACCTAGAAATCATTCATATATCTTCATATAATCATATCAAACTATCCACAAAAGATTTGCCAAGTATTTGGTCTTAAAGATTATTTTCGACAAAGTTCGTCTCTCACTTTACAACTTTAAAATAATTGAAAACAAATGAAACAAGGCCAAGCAACTAAGGTCCAATGCCTCAACTATGTATACTCCTAGACCACATATGAGTGCAGTAGAGTATACATGTGCGTTTCACCGGCTAAATACAACGGAATCATCAAAATCATAAGGTTCGTCTCTCTTTATCATTTTTCCAAACAAAATTCCATTTTCAAAGCAAAACAAGTTAAAACTCAATGAAACCAATCACAACTATTTTTAGAAATCATATAATCAGCATACAACCTTAACCCTACCCTTTTCCTTGGCAAAAACGAGTTTCGGAAAAATCGGCGTTCTTGGACATTTTTCAAAAGTTAAGTTCAAATCACAAAATCAAGTCCAATCCAATCCATAAGATATTCCAGTAGGTTTAAGAGTATAAACAGTGATTAAACAAGTTGAAAGAAGCATTTTAGAAAATTCGGATTGGTCCCTGAATGCCCGGAACGAAAATCAAAAAGTGTTGAAACTGGGCTCGTTCGCTTAAGCGACCATCTGTTCGCTTAAGCGACCAAGTTCTAGTAGCTTACAGTGGTTGTTCGCTTACAGCTCGCTTACTGTTCGCTTCCAACCCTTTTTCACCCAATAAACCCAAATTTTGATCTTCCAACATCCAAATTCGTTTCCAAAGGTTGTTTATAGGTTCATATACTCAAAAGGGCTTCCAAAAACACATCAAACATGAAATCAAATATCATTTCAACACAATTAATTAATTCAACCCATTTTTACAAAAACCTTCAACAACAACTCAATTCATACTACAAATCCGAAATTGTGAACACCCAAAGTATCAATTCATCGACAACACCCAATATTTTTACTTTAATGTGAACTACGATAAAGGGTGCCACTCCTCTAGGATTTTGTATATAGTGGTGTTGTTAATAAAGTTGGGACTTACACTCTCACATATAATTGAAACGAGGAAAATGTTGAATTTCTAATTTTTCATCTAAAGGTGCCACACTGCACACAAATCTTAGAACCTAATCACATACCCTTATGATCCCTAATAAATTATAGGCAATAGAATAAAATTTATATGTAATAGTTATAATGAAAGAAATACTTCAATCTTAAACTCTAATCTAAGTTCAATCTGCAGGCTAGTTATGTCACACTGCTAGTGCAAGAAAGCCTTAAGCACGAAAAATATAAAAATATATATAACTCATATCATAACTGAATAAACGACTTGCATTAATAAAATCCCAAAAATGAATACAAGTTCATCTTAGAACCCTAATAAAAAGGTGTTTAGTTGCTTGTGATAACAAAATACATAATAAAAAAGAAATAAAACCTACTTAAGAACAAAAGTTGAAGAGGCGTGAGACTTGTCCTTGTGAGACTTGTCCTTGATGCTCCAAGTGTTTTCCTTCCTCTTGAACCTCCAAGTTCTTAATGAATATTTTTTGTGGAAGGAGTTGTATTTATAGTCATATTTTCTGTTGTGTTTAGGTTAAGAGCAAAGTGCTAATTTTTTCTTGAATTTTTAGGGGTTTTAGATTAAATAATCAAAAAACCTTAAAAGAGAATTTCGAATTATATCATCTGAACATGGAGATTTTTCATAATACAATGGGGACGTGAGAAAAGAGTAAAGTGGGAAAATAAATTGCTCTTTGTTTTTTAGAAAAGGGCTAACATCAAACTCTTTAGAAAAATGTTTGGTGGACAGTTCAATGAATGTATATATCTTGAGAGAGACAGGGATAAGATAGTGAGGTTATTATAGATATGATAAGTTAGTGATGTTGAATGATGAAAAATACGAGGTGCCTAAATATTATTGTTAAACTCTTAAAATATGATGTGTCTAAAATATAATATGTCTAAAACTTATGATTGAGTCTTAAATCAAAAAGTAATCAAATAAGATTTCAAAATCTTTTCATGAATGAAAACACATGTGTATTTATACGGGCATGCATATTTATGTTTGAAAGATAAGTTCAACATTATATAAATGATATAATAATTTGTTGGATTTCAAAGTAACACACTAAGTCTACACCCTCTACATAAATATCAAAAGGTGAAACTCATTCGCAATCAATTCAATGAGAATTTGTTTCATAGATAGCTGTTTGTAAAAGAAATATATAGATAACAATTTCTAAATGGAAATGAAAAATTATTTAATTTTATCATCCATGTAATATAATACTACGACCATCAATTGTCCAATAGACTTAAATTATTTAATCCAAAATTACATTTTATTCCAACTTACATTTACTAAGAGAGTTAATACCTCTTAGCAAAGTAAACATACAACAGAAAATTTAAAATGTTCATAATGCAAAGAAGAGCATAAAAAAGGTCCAACCTAGAATGATTCAAATCTTTTCCACCAAACCATTCCTTTCCAAATCTTCCACTAACTGAATTGCTTAAAGTCACCAGCACAGAACTCATAAAAAATCCCATAGAACTTGAACACCAAGATAATGAAGTACAAATACTTCTCATACTTTCGGGTGCTTCTGAGTAGAAAAATTCAAGCATTCCTCCCAATGTAAGTGTATCAGATAACCCTAATAAAATGTATTGAAACAATAACCAAAACACAGATAGTGTTTTCCCATTCTTGAATGCTTCAAGCCTCTTTGATTCAACGATTGATGCCACAAACATTGATGTTGATACTAATGCCAATCCAATTCCCATTCTAAAAAGTGGTTTGTAGAATTTGTTATTTGTAGTGTCTTTGTGTTTGTTCATTTTTTTGAATTGTTCAAATATGATTATGAAAGTGAGTGATATAATAATTGGCACAAATGCTATAGATTGTGTGGGGATTGTGAAATTGCGTAGGGTTCTGTTCATGAGGTTTCCTTGTTGCACTGAGAATGTTAAAATTTGACATACACAACAGTTCATCATGATTGTGGTGACAAATATTGGGAGAAGGCCTATGAAAGTTTTTGTTTCCTTAACTTGAGCAACACCAATGTTTTGATCCATCAATGCTTTGTTCAGAAACCTGCACAATTATAATGGATTATTTGAAATTCATGGTGGATGATTTTTTTTATTGTGGGATGAAAAGTTAGAATTAGACACATCTATGTAAAAAAAAAACTAGTAATATTCATAAAACAAATGCCATAAACTAGTAGAATATAAAAAAATAAGCTTAAAACAACTATGGACATGTCATAAACTATTTATATAAACCCTCACAAACAGTTTCACATCTACTTATCTTATTAAATAAACTTATAATTAATCTAAATGGGTCGTTAATTCAATCATGTAATCAAAAGATAAAGTGCTTACTTGAATTTATCATGGGATTGCTCTCTAGCAAGTAATAGTTCTGAAACATCATGATTCGAACTTCCACCAATTGACACCTTTATATTCTTAGCTGAAGCAACAAGTGTCTTGAAACAGAAAATACAAAAAAAAAAGTTAAAATTAGAAATATACATCAATAAATAAACTAAACTTTTCGAATTTTTGTATAGATTTTAATGTAGATACATTGTTTATTACTGGAAAAAAAAAAGATTTTGTATAGATTTTAATGTAGATGCATTGTTTGTTACTGTAAAAAAGAATAACATTGTCAACAAAACACCTGTAATTTTAGTAGTTTTAATAGAAGTCAAATATTCATAGTAGTCCTATTATTATGATTGATTGACAATAGAAAAAATCTTTACACTGACGTTGTATATAAATTGTTTGCAAACATGTATATCACCTGAATGATCCGCGTTAAAGGACTTCCAGAAGGTCGTTTATATCTATACCAAGCAAAGCCAGACGCAAAAGTGCACAATGCTAAACTTGTAACAAAAAGCAATATAAAAAAACTTGTACTCCACCCATATTTTTGTTCAATTGGAACCATAACACATGTTGCCAAAAGTCCTCCTGTGCATAAACTAAAGAAATACCAACTGAAGTAAGAGGAAATGAGGCTCTTGTTGCTTTGATCAAGTTGATCAGCACCATGTGCAGCTAAGGTAGCTCTCATTCCACCAAGTCCCACAGCTATAGAATAAAGTCCAGTAAAAAGAAAAAGAGATTGAATATGGGATGGTGTTTTGTTTTCTGGTGGTTGCAAATTAGGGTTTGTTGCCTGGTATGTTAGCATCATTAGCCCCTGCATTACAAAGAAAAAAAAGAAGAATTATAAAATAAAAACTTGTAAACTAAGGTTTTAACGAAATTATGATTAATATAAGAATGTTGTAACTTATTTCTTAATTGGATATAAATTTTGAAATCAGGCAATACATGTATCTGGACATTCTTAATATGTGATATATTTTGTGTCACATAAATACAAGATAAAGACGACCAATGTTTTGAACTTATTACTTTTTATTTATATGTTAAAACCCTACCGTGATTTTACACGGACTAGTGATATGGCCAAATTGGTGGTTAGAAGTGGAGGACAATCATTGCATGAGCCAAATTTTGGGTTGAGTATCATTTAAACTCGAAGATTTTAAATTATATCTTACTAGGATATCACTTGTGTCCATGACGTGTCAGCTCTGATAGGTAAAGATTTAATTTTATACCTTCAATATATGTTGTTGGTTGTTGCATTTTATATTTATTGTTGGAATTTCCTTACATTTGGAATTTTCTATGGTATCTACAATTAGTCTGCTCAAACGACACACAACATAACCTTGACAAATTTGAAAATTATAATCTCAACTATTTGATCTTAATCCACAATTGAGATCACAAACTAACGTGACTATTAACTATAGATAATCCATTTATGTTAGGGATATGTGCTTCTAGGGATCTATAATTCTAGGTGTAGAGATAATAAATACATCATCTGGTCACTACTATAAGCCTAAAACAAGTTTTAGATTCATTGAATACTGATGTATCTGATCAATATTATAAATCATATACATCAGTTATTAATGTATCTAAAAAGTGATTTGTTGCTTATAATAGTGACCGAAATGTGTACAATTTTGTTATTTGAACATTTAAATATAGAAAACAAGCTACATGTGTTTGAACAATATATTAAAGAGAAAGTCATCGTGAGCTTAGCTCAGTTTGTATGGACAATGCATAAAATATGCAAGGTTTGGGGTTCGAACCCCGACCACCACCAAAAAATATATATTAAAGAGAAAATGAGATTTCCATACCATCAATTGCAAGGTAGCAGAAACTACGAATGTAGTGAATCTTGTTATGTAAGAGTCACTAATAAACCCCCAAATAATGCTAAGCAAATAGGCCGTTCCCAAGAAGTTGGTAACCATGTTTGAAGATTCAGCAACAGAATAATGCATTGACTTGAAAAAATAGTCAACTAAGGTTACTCCATTGCATGATGTGATCAAGCTTAGCATCATCTCTACAACTGCAGTCATAAAAATGGTCGTTTATTTGTTAATAGTGATCATGTCATTATCATATTTTTACTTTCTCGTGACTCTTTACTAAATGATTTAATTTAATCAATCAATAATAAAACTAGTGGTTGAATTTGTGAATAAATATGCTACTTTTTCATATTACTTTTTAAAGCTTACAAATTACAAAGCAATAAGATTCTCACTTAGATGGTGGAATTTGAAACCACATTGTCGTGAGTTATTTGTTGCTTTCTTACAAACAAATCCGACCAATATTTGGTGACCACAATCTTCAAACCCTCGTAAGTATTTGAATACCAGGAGTTATTTGAACTATCTATTCATTTTAGTTGCCACTGTGCTGTGCCACATAAGTATATAAAACATTGAAAATAGATAGGTGGAAAAGATGCAAAAATTTTGAATACCAGGAGGACAAAATTGTGAATTAAAAATATGAACAGACTAGAATTGGAGGTAAGGTGAAATGGTAAAAGGTAAACATTTGAGTTTAGAACCGAGAGAAATGCTAATAACATACATTTTTTAATACACTCTTTTTGATTGGTTAAAATTCACATGAGACCCACCAAATTTACATGGGACCCACATGATTTGGTGGGTCCCATGTGAATTTTAATCAATCAAAGAATGTATGTTAGAATGTGCTTTGTTAGCATTCCTCTTAGAATTAAATATTTCAAATCAAATATTCTATTTTATTGAGTCTAAAAAAAATTAATTAATTAAAAGTCATACTAAATTTATTATACTTCAAAAGAAATAGTTATTTATACTATATATACCCCCACACACACATGTCAATAAAATACATGAGTTGAGTTTGAGTTGGTTTTTTCATTACTTATTTTACCTTTTATTTAAATTATTTTATTTACCATTTTATCCTTTAATAAAATTATTTTAAATTTTAATAAAAAAATTGAATCACATTAAAATAGGAGATACCCCACTACAATAGGAACAATATTATCCATAGTATATACCGGAAGAGATAGTTCCTCAAAAAAAATATATATATATATATGAAGAGATTGAGATTTTGAACTAAATTTTTATATAATTACAACTATACCCTTATCTATATGTGTTTTTTTTGACAAAACTCTTGTTTATAACCCATCCACTAAACTAATTGACAAAAAAAAAATAGTAGAGTAATATTTGCAATATGTCCAAGATTTATCTTATAAAAAAAATAGGAATTAGAATGAGAAGACAATAATCCCAACTAAAGAAGAGACTTTTCATCAATCTTGCAGACCATAAAGATATTTACATGCTCAATATTGTAAGATTGGTCTCTCGACATTTTAAACAATATTTACTTGAGATTGATTATTCCATTTCCTATTAATTAATATAATCCAAATAATAAACTAAAGAAACATGTAAGGAATCAACAATGAATTTTCGCTTACCACATGCAATGGAAGCAGCTCTTACTCCACCATGCTTTCTTTGATCTGCCTTCTTGCCTTTGTAGTCAATATAATTGTCACTTCCAATAGTGCTAAGCTCTGGGTCCTATACATATTTGAAATCAAGTCAAAGAAAATAAGAAAAAAATTCACAAAATTAAAAATAAGAAACCATGCAGCAAAATATCAAATGATACATTAGAAATAATTCCCTATCACTTTTGCTGTATAAGCCTATTTCAACGCCAAAGAAAAGTGGGATATGAGGTCTATTGTGTTTTCTGAAACATACCATGGATGAATGAAAGAGTATGACTGTTGTTACTCACTATAGGTTCTTTTATGAAAGATCAAACCAAAAAGTGACTTAATAAGATTGGTATTCTGATTTAAATATAATATATTGATGCCTCTACAAAAGGATGAGAGTTAATTAAATAATCAAAAAATATTTAAAAACATTATATCAAGAAAATTCATTGTACCAAACAATTAATTCCTATCTTTTTTATATTATTTTTGCTTTAATGTTTAGTCAAAAAATACAAAATGTACATTTTTTCTTTACAATTTTAAAGAAGAAAAAAACTAGAAAATCAAGTACTTTTGGCTTTCTACGGTAAAAACATAAGTAGTTACGAGATTTAATATATATTTGGATATATCCTTTCTAAAATTTATAGTATAATAATAACAAAAAAAATAATTCTTTATATAGTCAAATCAAATTCACAATATATAAGGTAAGAGTGTAAAAATAATTCTTTTATAGTCAAATCAAATTCACAATATATATGCTAAGAGTGTAATATATATGCTAAGAGTGTAATATGATTTTATCAATATTTTTTGTGGTGGTCGGGGTTTGAACTTATCAATATTTTTTTGTGGTGGTTGGAGTTTGAACCTCGAACCTTACATATATTATATTATCTATTGTCCATACCAACT
>Ga0315914_1002957_pt1 | contig 26024 bp, 12 predicted proteins | sample MpolenodulesMG_FD_203920 | JGI IMG/M metagenome (GOLD analysis project Ga0315914, IMG submission 203920) | Medicago polymorpha root nodule microbial communities from Los Angeles, California, United States - elongated nodules | ecosystem: Host-associated > Plants > Roots > Nodule | place: USA... | reverse complement strand
TTGTTTTTTTGGATTGTTAATGATGTAATTAGTTAGAATTGTGTTTGTTAATGTTGATTATAGTTAATTTGACTGCAATGTGGTAGTTTATGGATTTAAATGACATTGTCGACATTATAGTGTTGTTGTTGTATTATTAAAGATGACATTGTCAAAATTTTAAGTCTGTGTGAAAATGTGTTAAAGATTTTTTGCTTTTTGTGCAGATATGTCTGAGCAAGAGAAGACTGACTGATTTAGGGCAGGGAGGCATGCCCGTACTGGTAGTTTACGGAGGGAGAAGGATGCACTACGCTCTCCTCCTGGTCGAGGTCGAGGGAGAGTGGGGGGCACGAGACTTGCTACTATTGATGTTGCGGGGGGATCGACGTCACAGACGGGTCCATCCCAGATTGTGGACCCACCACAGTACCAGCATGAGCATCATTATCAGGAGTAGGCGTATGAGGAGCAGGCGTACCAGGAGCAGCCTGAATTTCAGCTGAGTTATCAGTATCAGGAGGGGTATGAGTAGCACCATGGGTATCAGGCTCAGTTTCACGAGGGATATCAGTCTGAGCAGCCTCCTCAGCAACAGTATGTCGAGCCTCCTCAGCAGCAATAGTATAAGCAGCATATGCAGAGGCTGATATGGAGGATGAGGATGGGGGCTTTCCAGGGGGCCTTACGACTTGTCTCTTTTACCGGACTTCGGTAAACACGTGGCATTCATGCTTTGGAACCATAAAACAGTAAGTATAATTGCTTTATTTAATTTAATGATATTTTACTATTCTGTCAAGTTTATTTTACGTAGAATATGTCATGTTTATTTTACGTATTTAAGATTTACGTAGAATATTTATAGTTTATTATTATGTCAAAATAATTTTACGTATAATATTTATAGTTTATTGTTATGTCAAGTTTATTTTACGTATAATATTTATAGTTTATTATTATGTCGAGTTTATTTTACGTATAATATTTATAGTTTATTTCATGTTTATTTTACTTATTTAATATTTTTTTTTTTGTATTTCAGTTGCAAACAGATCGTAAGATGAATGCCGTCTCGCACGGGAGGAAACTTAAGTTTTCTGCCTTGTCACTTCCGTTGTCGGTAGAAGATAACCCTTGGTTTTGGGGCCCGATGGATGCATCCGGTCTAAGGCCCCTCCTTCCGACTGGGTACGACAACATCTCCCACGGGTTAGTGTGTGCCATGGCTGAGAGATAACATCAGGAGACCAGCAGCTTCCATCTGCTTGTTGGGGAGATGACCATCACATTGGACAATGTTGCTTGTCTTCTAGGCATCCCCGTCGCTGGACGGCTCATTCAAGAGGATGATTTAAATCCTGACCATGGTGTAGAGCTGATGGTGACTCACCTATTGTTTCTGGTGGAGGACGCGGTGGAGCAGGTGAGTAATAATTCAGGTGTCTTTGTCACTTACACGGCCCTGAAAAAGCGTTATGAGCACCTGTTGAATAGGTGTAACCATTTGCTGGGGGAGGATTTATCAGAGGAGGAGGAGGAGGAGCTAAGTCGTATTAGGCCCGCCTATGTCAAGGCGTTTTTGTTGCTCTTACTTGGCTACACCCTTTTTGTCGGCAAGAACAGCGAAACCATTAATCTGCTGTGGATGCTTGCGATTCAGGATTTGGCTGAAATAGGCACGTGGTCATGGGGTGCGATGGGACTTGCTTTCTTGTATGAGCAGCTGAATCTTACCTCCAGCCCACATGTTGGCTCCATTGGTGGTTACATGAGCTTGCTTGTGGTAATATATTTTTTCTTTCTTTTGTTAAGTTAAACGTAAATGTATAGTTTCTTGTATGACACTTGTGTGCTGATATAGATTTGTCTCTTTGTGTTTGTAGGGATGGGTTATAGCTCACTTCAGACATGTGGTTCCGAGGTCGAGATATCAAGATTACGAACGGGAGAACCCGTATGTGGGTAGATGGATACCTCAGAGGGGGTTTAAACATATATGTTGATCACTTTAGAGGCTTGTTGGATTCGATTGAGCATTGTCATGTCACCTGGAGGCCGTACAAGCACCGACGAGACGTGACGCCTTTTCAGGACGTGTGCTGGTACTCCGGATGGATCATGGCTGGGAAACAAAAGATGGTGCGTCACTTTCCCGAGCGGGTTGTGAAACAATACAAATATGTTCAGAAAGTTCCCCGACCTCCTACTACGATTATGCCTCTTGCCCCAGCAGACGTGGTTGCTGCCTTCTTGGAGTTTGCTCTGCATGTCGTTCCCCAGCAGTAGAGGGGTCACCAAGTCCCTGACGACGAGCCTTGGAAGCATTCAGATAGGTACATTAGGTGGTTCTACCGTATATCCCATCCTCTTATCGTCAACCCTGCTCCAGAGCCTGACATTGTCATCCCGAGACCCGTCTACCAGGATATTCTTGTTGACCAGAACTGGGCCAGACATCTTCCCGATCCATTGCAGGTCATTAGCAGCATGAGTGACAAAGTGGAGCATGCGATGGAGATTCCAAAGGTGGTTTCAAATCCATTCTTCTTCAACATTTTGGAGGGCCTCCAAACCGACTATAGCGTGTTTGACCATTTGCAGGTTCCACGGAGGAGGTATAGGAGTCATAGTCCACAGGAGTAGCAGTAGTGTCTTATTTTGTGACTTTTTGGATATTTGTAGTATTTTTCTGACATTTTGGTTTACTATATTTACATTTGCGCGATTGCGCTTATTTATGACATTTACGTTATTTTTTGTTAATATTGTGTATCTAAATTATGAATGAATGCATGTGTTCTAAATTATGAGTTTTGGTTGAATGAATGAATGGTTGTTCCTATGTATGAACGAATGAAGGAACGAAGCTAAATAGGGAACAACGCAGTGACCACTGCCTGCCTATTCTGGTGCGCACAGAACAAGTGTAAGTTAACTTACGCTAGTGTACGTTAACACTAGCGCGACTTAAGTCACGTGGCAGTCTGTACTAGCGTAACTTAAGTCATGTAAGGATAAAAATGGAATTTCACTTGGGAATGAGCAAAAGCGTTGGGGTAAAGAGCAGATCTCAAATGCATATGCTAGGTAGCATTGGTTGGCCCATACCAAAGTAAAAAATTGGAAGGGTTCAAATAAACAAAATAAATAACATCTAATTATTTGTAAAAAAAAAGTAACATCTAATTATGTTCCAGTTCTTTGATATTGTTTTCCAATTTAAACGAAATAAAGAAATTGTGAATTTCTCTACCCAAAAAAAAATTGTGAATTTGAGATTGGGCCAATTTAGGAACAATGTGACTTATAAATGGAAGGTTTTCACTAGTAAAATATAACTTTTTTTCCAATTCCTTTTTGTTGGTGTTAATTCAATTTCTGAAGAAAAAAGACATAAAAGTAAAGGAATGCAAATAAAGAACAAAAGCTTAAGAAAATTGCAAGAACTTGAATTCAACTTTGGAGTGAATTGCAAGTTTTTTTTTCCCTCTTTGCCTCAGAAATAAGGTCTATTTATAGTCTAGCACCATAGACAAGAAATTCAATTTGAGTTACAAGCCATAGACAAAAGAATTGTAGAGGTTTGGAACAACTTTTTTTAGTTCTTCATAGGGCACACAGACCGGGTGCTTCATGTACACGCACCATGCTACGCAAAACTTTAAGAATTCTGGTAGAGCATAGGGCACACAGACCGTGTTGATTGACACATGGACCGTGCTAAAGTTACTAGAACTTTGCATTATCTTCAGGAATTGGGCGTACAGATAGGGTTGATGGACACATGGACCGTGCGAAAGTTATTGGAATCTTGGCTCCTTTTTCTCTGTTTCTGCTCCTTTAGCCTTGCACTTTTGATCTTTGCTCTTAATTCACCCAAACTCTTATTTTTCTTCATTATTTGATCCTGAAAATAAAAACTATCACTTTGTGGTAAATTGGCTCCAAATAAGAATTAAAATCCCACAAATTTTATTTAATTCAAAGGCTAAAAGCACATTAAATTAGGACTTATCACATACAAGTAGATATGAATCTCTTCTGTCGCCTATTTCATGAAATACTTGTGGAAAGGGGGTTTTTGCTTTTAATGTTGAGATTCAATATGAATGGATGCCAGATTTTAGTACCCATTGCAAAAATATTGGCTGCAGCGTTTCTAAATGACGTTCGTTGGCTACACCCTCAACAAAATGGGATGTTAGGTATAATGTTTGAATACTCCGAACACGGTGACGTATTCGGATACGTATCAAATATTGATAATCAACAGATACTCGCAGATACGTATTTACTAAGTATTGAAATTAATTATTTTAATTTTAAATCCTTCAAAAAAAATTATTTTAATTTTAAAAAAATGTTTTATCGGATATTTATAAAATACTTCACAGATACACAAAGATACTTATAAAATATTTCACGTATCCGTATCCTAGAAAAGATGAAGGTAAAAAAGTGAGACAATGTTATAAAAATTCAATGGAGGTGGATATGATTCATTTTAGATATGCATTAGTAGAATTGTTTCTTGATTAAAATTATTTATTTTTGTGGATGAAAGTAATGAGAGAGAAGATTAAAATAATCAACATTTGACAAAATTTGTGTTGAGTTCTTTTAATGATGTTTATGTTGATATCCTAACCTATGAATTAAAATATAATATGATTTATACGAAAACATTACTTTTTTTTTTTATTTTGATCACATGTATTATTTTTTAAAAATTGTGACTTTTATAATGATATAATAATGAAAAGTAATCAATGTTTATTAAGTATTTTACATGCATATAAGTTTTAGTATAAAAAAAATTGTTAACATATCTTAATCGTATCATATCCTAAATTTTAAAAAATTTGTGTATCCGTATCGTACCCGCACCCTTATCCGGACTTCATACGGTTAACCGAGTGCCAACTTTTATCACCTTTCATGGACCTTGTATTTTCACCTCATTCAATTTCTCCTAGGGTTCCTTCAATAATTTGAAGTCCAACTTGTGCAATCGGTTTAGGTCTGATGGGAAAAATGGAAAGTTGTGCAACAATATGCATAAAATTGCAGACAACAACAGTTTCAAATTTCAATAGTTTTTGACATGAAAGGAAGTTCAGGTTATGGTTGTTATATCTAGAACAGAGAAAGCATTTTTGTGAAGGCCCTGTCTGGTCTGTACGGAGATGCAAGTTTATGAAGGAGAAGCTCTAGCTCTATTATATGCATTAAGGTGGGTGCAACATATAGGTATGCACAATGTGGCGTTTTTATCGGATTCTCAAATTCTGGTAGATATCATCTATACCGGCACTTAAGGGGTCTATAAATTAAATGTTGTTATATTTACTAGTATTAGGAGAATCATAGTTTTGAATTGCAACTTTGAGGTTAAATTTATTTGGTAACAAACTAATATAGTTGTCACTCATTGGTTAGAGCGACCAATTCTTATGGTAATAATAGCCAAGTTTATGATTATATTTCTCTTTGTATTCATCCTATTTGAATACTGAAATCATGATATCAGTTAAGTTGGTTTGATTAATAAAAAAACAAGATAGGATACATAAGGTGCAAATAGCTCGCGTCATATATTTCTCTCATTTCATACTTATCTCTCCATTAACTAAGAGAAATCGACTCTCTTTCTTACATCTCTATTTCTCTAGTTATATAGATAGGACACCTTGGTTTTAGATTTTTGAAAGAAAAAAAATATTTTTATGTTTTAGTTATTTCTGAGTACAAGTTTTTCTCAAAATTCATTTTAAAAAAATCATTTATTTTGGTACAAGGAGGGAATTATTTTTAACAGGAGAGAGAGATATTAATAGTTTATGGTATTTTTATTTTTTTTAGGGAATAAATACCATAAACTTTTTTTTTCTTTCTTAAAAAAATAGTTTATGGTATTTATTCCCTAAAAAAAAATAGTTTACGGTAGTTATGCTTTTTTTAGCCATATTAATGAAAAAACTATTTTATAGCACACATAGTTTTGAAATTGAATGTTTTTTAACAATATAATTTATTCATTTTTTTACAAATAATTTATTTTTTCTTAAAATTCTTAAAGAATAATCTTTAATAAAATCTATTTTTTTTGAAGAAGCTAAACTAATTAATAAAATCTATTTTATTTTAATCTATACAATGTGTAGTCGATATCTGTCAAATTAATTTGTTTTTTCTATCCTACGTTTGTGATTTTTCTTTCTTTCAATCCTATGTTTGATTGATAACATTTTTTTTTACCCCATGTTTGATTGATAGTTAATAGTTCTTTAATTTATTTTAAGGTTAAATATATTTTTGGTCCTAATAAATATACTAAATTTTTATTTTTAGGGACAAAAAGTGGTGACTACAAATTTTATAGGGACTAAAACTCGAAGGAAAATTTTAGACGGATTAAAACGAAAAAATTAATATGTTCATAATTCATAAAGATAAAAAAACATATTTAACCCTTCATTTTATTCTACACAATCTCTCACTTTTTTTCGAATGATACTTGAACTCTCACATTTTGAAAATTCAAACAAATCCAAAATCATATGAACCATATGATATGCTAGATTAAATCATTTGACAATTTTAGATGGATCCTATAAAAGGACAAACAAAATCGCATGAGCGATGAATATGAACACTAACGTCTGTTTAGCAAAAAGAATGAATCAATGGAAAAGAAAACACTTACGTATGTTTTCCTTCACCTATCAAAAATTAAAAATAAAATAAAATAACGTACGCTGTGATGAATATGAACAGTGTTGCAAAAATGAATGGAAAAGAAATGATCACGATCTGGTTCTTATCCTTCTGGCACTGTTCCTTAATCATACTTAAGCTAAATAGTGGCTATATATCTTCTATAAATATGTACCACTTCACTTGCCCCATCATTCATTACATATAGTTGTGGTATATTTTTCATGGCAATGCAGCGAGTTCTTCGTATGAAGGGTGGTGCGGGAGAAACAAGCTATGTAAAAAACTCATTAATTCCGGTATTACGATCTTCTCTTTCATTTTTGCTGCAACACAACCACCACTACATGCATTAACAATGATAAGTATTTTTTAGGTTCACAAATTTGACATAAAACTGTGGTTGTTGCGTACGATATAGTTTTTGATTTGTGTTTGTGTGCGAGTTGTATAAGTGAAATATTATGGACAATCTGTTTTTGACACTTTTTTTAACATTAATTATTTTATTGATTAAAATCAACTTAAATCCTACTACTTTGTGTGAAAGTCAATTCTAAAGTGTGAGATATCCACATTAATTTTATCCAATAAAAAAGTAAATGTTTAAAAACGTGTTGAAAGAGATTATTTTTAAATATCTAATAGTTGGTCTAATAAGTATATGTATTTATTTTTTTCTTCACGTTCGCTCGCCTATTTCACTTCCTTGTTCAACGCATATTTTTTTTTGAAGGGAATATGATTATAGCATTTCATTAGATATTAAATTGTTAATACATTTGGAACATAATCAAAAATACGGAAGCTAGACTCGGAAAGGGTTGTCTTTGCTAATTCATGGACAACCTCATTCGGTTGCCTCCTAGAAAACTCAACATGAGAGTTTGGTAAATAAAGAGAACAATAGTGCCTATTACTATCCATAATGACCCCAAATTCTGTGATATCACCATTACCTCGATTAAAATAGTCCGCTACACGCTTTGAATCTACCTCAAATTCCACATTTTGTAGTTGTAGCTCATGAACCCAACTGATAGCGTGATGCAGCCCCAATGCTTCTCCAACGTTTGTTTCGTCCACTCACAGACACACACCAATATTATTCAATATATATGAAATAATGACCCAAACAAATTTTTTGTGCAGAAAAAGGCAATAATGAAGGTGAAAACTTTACTTGATGAGAATTTGAAACTGATGATATCGGAAACAGCTTTTAATAGTTGTTGGAAAGTGGTCGATTTAGGTTGTTCATCAGGACCAAATGCACTTATGGTAGTCTCAAATATCATGAAAGTCATTGATAAAATTAGCTTAAGCTTAAATCATGGGCTACCAGCATTCCAAATTTACCTCAATGATCTATATGAAAATGATTTCAATACCATCTTGAAGTTGCTACCTGATTTCCACCAAAGCATACACCAAGAAAGAGGAGACAATCCTGGAGCATGCTTCATAAATGCAACACCAGGGAGCTTCTATGGAAGACTGTTTCCCAATAATTACATAGATTTTTTTCATTCTTCCTATTGTGTCCATTGGCTATCACAAGTAAGTTGCACCAAACCAAATAGTCTTAATTCATCAAATATTGGAAAAATTGAGTTACTAAGGTAATTAGAGACATAAATTATAATGATTTTTTTTCAAATTTTTCCATCCCAATTTTTTTTATTTTTTAACCAACAAATAAGAATTTTATTAGAAACTAGCATCAAGACAGACATTGTTTTAAATTTAGTTAAATATGTCTAATTAGTTTAGATATATTTAACTACCAAAATGATTATTGAAATAAAAAATTTGGAGATCATAAAAAAGGATAAGAAAATCTCTTTTGATAATATTGTTGTAGTATAAATATTTATAGACTCGGCATTTTGAATGCACTCTCATAGTCACTTAGAAAGGGTTGAAGAGGAAACTCAATCATTTAGGTGTATTTATACATTTAATTTATATTGTTTTATTTTTTAATGGTATATTAGGCACCAAAACATTCAACCAAGAAAGCAGAACCACTCATCAAGGGTAATATCTACATAACAAGAATGAGCCCTCCATCAGTGTATGAGGTTTATGTTGAGCAATTTGGAAGAGATTTCAAGAATTTTCTGAAGTCACGCTCCGATGAACTAGCATTGGATGGTGTGATGGTACTAACTTTAATTGGGAGAGAAAAAAATGGTGAAATTACTTCTTATGAGGTACTAAGCATGGTACTCAACGAGATGGTACAGGAGGTAAATATGATTAATATATGTTTGATAATTAATCACTATAAAAGCTTAGTTAAACAGTTCAAAATAGTACGCACTTATAAATAGTCTATTTTTTTTAGAGAAAAGAAACGACAAATAATCGTTGAAACTCACACATATAAGTCAACTCACACATACAAGTTGAGGTCGGAGTTTAAACCTAGATCACAGCGTTTGGTTTAACAATTTTGAAATTTTAATCGGACTCGTGGACAAGATAGTACACACACTTTAGATGCCCCAGCCGCTTCTTACAATTATTTTACCTTTGAAATTTAATAACGATAGAAGATATAATACAACTATATAACTTGACCCTAAAAAAACTATATAACTTGACAATTAATATCATATATAATTTTGTAAAATAAAAATCATATATAAAGATATTAATTAGTATCTTTGTTAATATAGTATTTATGTTTTCAATTGATCATCATATTATTGGATGATCTAGATACCGGAATAAAAATAATGTTTTGTTTTAACTTATGATTTGCCTTTTCTATAAAATTACCTTGTAGGGTTTAGTTGAAGAAGCAAAATTGGACATGTTTAATTTGCCTCTATATCATCCAACTATAGAGGAAGTGAAACAAGTGATCGAGGCAGAAGGATCTTTTACCCTTCAAACATTGAAGACTTTTAAAATCGGTTGGGATGCAAACCTACAAGAAGATATTGTTGATCATGTCGTTGATAGCAAAATGAGAGGAGAGTTCATTGCCAAGTATCATAGAGCTTGTTTTGAATCTCTTTTAGTCTCTGAGTTTGGTGAAAATATCATGGATGAATTATTCTCAAGGTTTGCAAAGCTAATTGCACAATTCATTGAAATAAAGTCACCAGATTTTTTCAATATTGTGTTGTTTATGACCAAGTGTCCTTAAAGAAGGTCGATGAATGTTACCACATTAATATGAATTAGAATAATGGATAAAGATATTTCCCAGACATCAAAGAATAAGGAATAAAAGTACTACTTGGTTAGGTAAGTGTTGTCCAAGTGAAAATTTTCTCAATGTTGGAGAATATCTTATTCAACAAGAAAGATTTCAATGTGAAATCATTAGAATGTGAATATCAATATGAAATCGGTTATACTTATTTTCATCTCCTTCAACACTTTTCTACTATAAGTTTACGCCTTGTAACGAGTACATTATATTTTCAGCTATGGAGAATTGTGAGGTGTTATTTGGTCACTTGATAGGAATAACCTAATTGGTGAAACATTTTTTTAATTAAGACTAAATTGAAACATATAATACGCTAAGACTAAAACAAAATATAATTAATTTTTTATTTTATATAAAATTAATTTAGGGAAATTAATATTCCCTAAATATTCGGAATTCTACTAAAAACAATTAGGCAAATTTTTATTTACCCATCAACAAAAGGTGAGTAGAATTATCCATGTTAATCTCACATTAATGAAAATCATGTATTTGTTTTCAACAACGTTAATTACTTTCATTATTTATTTATTTATTAAGATTGATATCTTTCTTTTTTTCATCAAGAGTAGTATATCTTTATTTTTTTCATCAAGAGTCTATAAGACAATTAATTCAGTTATTTTGAAGTTAGTGTGCCAACTTCTTCAACAAAGTGAAATAAATTACACACTTATTTTTTGATAAGACATCATATATAGACTGAGAGAGACATTTCTAGCCAAACTTCTCAGATCCAAAATTATAATACACTATAAAATTATATGTAAAGTAATGTAATGACACAAAGTATGCATACGGCCGCTCGCACGCTCACGCACACACATACATGTGTGTCCATGTTTGCGCATAATTCTATAAATTAACATATATGTTTCCTTCTCTACTCAATATGAGGGGGATCCCACACTACTTGATGCTTTGTTATTTAATTTTGCAAGTTCTATAAAAATTAAAAGTACGTTCACAACTTGAAGGGTTCCAAGAAAGAATTCCCATCAAAACATTTTGCATAAAAAAGTTCCATAAAATCTTTTAGCGTAATATCTTTGTAGATTGGAAGGTTTTCTTCTGACAAAAGTTCTTTAATTGGACCATAAACCCTTGATTCATCTTCACTTAAGTTAGCAGAATTCACGAAAAAGCTTGCCATAGAAATTCTTGGGCCAATTTTTTTCGGTAGGACTCGACGATATACACTTACAAACTAATCGTTTGTGATAAGCTGCAACAGGATAAAAAAAAAACTGATGAAACTATATTCACAAACTTTCAATGCATAAGAAATCACTTATTTATATTTTTACCTGTAGAAGGTCTTCGATATTTACAACAAGAGCTCCGTGTAGTGCAGGAACGTCGACCCATCACCTCATGCAGAACTTGAAGACCACCAAGTTGGTCTTGGAGAAGTAGTGTCATGACGTTACCATCTGTGTGCTTGTTGGTACCCATGGTTAGTTCAGGCTCAGAGCAAGATGGATAATAATGTACTTGAATGAACGGTCCTTCAGCACATGTCAAATTTTTTAAGTATGAAGTCTCCAGCCCTAGTGCCTTGGACAACAGTTCAAATATTGTCATTCCCAAATCTTTAATTTTATGAGAGTATTATTGAATCATAATGTCCCTGCAACTAGACAATCAGCTTATCAATAACTATATCTTATCTTATATAATATATTATGATTAGGATTGTTTTCCTTCTTTTTCTTCAGGAGTCTATAAGACAATTGATTCAGTTATTTTGTAGTTAGTATGCCAACTTCTTCAACAGAATGGAATAAATTACACACCTATGTTTTGACGAGACAACACACACACACACACACACACACACACATATATATATAGTGAGAGAGACATATCTATCCAAACTTCTCCGATCACAAATTATAATATACAATGAAATTATATGTAAAATAATATAAGGACACAAAGTACGCATACGATCGCTTGCACGCTCACACACACGTTTGTGCATAATGTTATAAATTAGAGTGGTGATAGATGAACCACCATAGGTGGCACTACCACTCATGTACCACCCTTATGTGGCACATTTAATTAAAACTATAGACAACTAAATATTTGACGCGTGTAACCACGATTTTACAAAGGCGTAACCATGTTTTTTTTCATGCGTTTAAAATTGGTTGTCTATAAGTTTGTCAACCTCAAAACAGAAAACTAATGCAATTAAAAGTCCAAGAAAAATAGAATATCTATCACTTTTAATATTACAGTGATAAATTGAATTAAAATGATGTTGTTTTCATAGCAAAACTATATATAACCAAAAAATTTAAGAGCATAACCTAAATTTTACAAAGGCGTAACCATGTTTTTTTCTTGCGTGCAAAATTGGTCGTCTATAAGTTTACCATGCTCATAACAGAAAACTAATGCAATTAAGAGTTCAAGAAACATAGAATCTATATCTCTTGATATTTCAGTGATAAATTTCCATATAATGGTATTGTTTTAGCAGGAAAACTATATATACCCAAATATTTAAAGTGTGTAACCACAATTTTCCAAACGCGTCACCATGTTTTTCCCCGCGTTCAAAATTGGTCGTAAGTTTACCAAATCACGTTTTATCACAGAAGTTAAGGTATGTTCGACCGTTAACATAAGTGATTAACGACTGCTAACCATGACTTAGGTGATTTATTTTATATTCATGATGGTCTTTAGGAAAACTAACCATATTTCTGATGCATTTAACCACTAAATATCAAAGACGTAACCACACTTTCTTTCCCTTACCAATTTGTCTTTCTTATTATTCCTCCACGTGATATGAGGGAAGAGAATATATTTGGACACACTTGTGAGTAGACTAATGTTAATAAAGTGATAGGTGTAGTATCCTGTAAGTTTGACAGACTTTACAAATACTAACCAAATTGAGGAAGCATTTAACCCATATTTATCAAATGTGTAACTACAATTAGTTTTCAAGAAAAATTTAATTTTGTGGCATACAAATAGTAAATCGTAAAACTTATGGGTCCTCCATGTTTCTTGGAGTCTAAATTGTGTCTTTGATCTAATCTGAGGTTTGCGCGCTTAAAGACAAACACTTCGAAAACCTGGATATAATAATGGTGACGCCTTTTAAATATTGTGGTCACATTGTTCATTGTTTTGGTATCTAAAATTTTAAGATGGAAAAACTTAGTTTTGTGCCATACAAACATAGAATCACAAAACTTATGGGTCATCCATGTTTGTTGGAGTCTAAAATGCGTCTTTGATCTCATATGTGATTTGCCCGTAAAGATGAACACTTTGAAAACCTAGATAAAATAATGGTGACATCTCTTAATAATTGTGGTCACATTGGTCATTGTTTTGGTTATCTAAAATTTTAAGATGGAAAAACTTAGTTTTGTGTCATGCAAACAGAGAATCACAAAAGTGGTCACTACTAATATTTACATGATAGGTTGACTTAAAATGATATAGTTTTCACAGGATAATTTGAGACAACCAAATAATTAAAACATATAACCACAATTTTACAAAGGTGTAACAATCTTTTTTTCCCGCGTTCAAAATTACTCATCTATAATTTTACTAACCTCACAAAAGAACATGGTGACAATCATGGTATTTCTCTGTCGCGACCCTATGTAAATGTGAAAATCTAATATTTAGTCATGTCACTCATGTGTTAATAGTAAAAGAAACCTAAATGGAGCACACTCGTGGTTTTTTTTACTGGTAACAAAGGAACAACCATTTTTTTTTCTCTGTTTAAATTATTGATTGTGATTATTTACTAACCTCATAACATTAAAATAAACCTAAAAAGCACAAGAAAGATAATATGACTATTTACTGATTAAGACTGTTTACTAAGTATGTGATCAAACAAGCTCCTAATTTGAGCTAATAATACATGGTTACACTTTCTAGTATGCTAATACACCATATAGAAGTAACCGATAGTACACATGTAATGCTAAAATAACACAAGACAAGTGCTTAAACTAACACCATTGTTTGCAAAGCTACTTCAACTTCTACCCTGCATAAACCAATTCCATAGAAACACCTAACAACATTTCAAATTAATTGTAGCAATGCATATTATCTACAAGAAATCAAATCCTCATGCTCAGGAAAAACATAAGTGTTATTCCATTTGTGATCCATGCATTGTGAATTTATTTGGCCTTGTAGACAGCTAGATCATCATTAATCACCGAAAAACTCCACCAATCCAGCATAGATAACTAGTTTCGTCTTCGCTCAATCTTCAACATACGAAACTCAACTGCAACTTCTAAAATGCGAAAACTAGAAAGGCAAAATCCTCAATATATAGATTAGAAAATCATCACATGAGCACACCACCTAATACTTCAGCCATGCACTTCACAATCCAATGGAGTTAGCATTGCAATACCAACATCCCAAATTAAACATCTTTCATTGTTTTAACAAAACACATACAAACTTTATTGGTTGCTAACAAATTTCATTTTTCATAAGTCTTCGTGAGTCTTGTGGTAAAACTCTAGTTGGTCATCATCAAAGTGTGTAGCAGAACTAACTAGTATGTCAACTACAAAGAAAAGTTCATGATTATGCTTTTATAAAGACCAAGAACGTAACTATTTGACCGACCACAAAATTAATGCAATAATAAATAATAAATAAACATAAACCTCTTTCACTAACCAGAACTATCTTGCATCCATGCCATTTCACACACACCATCCTTCCATTCACTAGTACCATCTTCCACCCATGCTAGCTACCATGACATTCCAAGGATCAATCTCACAAGGCTATGATCATAACAAGTCACTTGAAGCTTTCATGAGAAAATCAATTCCTCTTCTAAACATCAAAAGAACAACATACCATAAGGCGATCCAGCAACAAAATTTCAATTCAACAAACAATATACTATAATCCAATAAAAAACAAAGAAACATAGCAAAGTCAAATAAATTACATCTCTCACTGCACTAAAATATAGACAACATTATAACATCAGCAATTATACTACACTAAATTCGCAAAAATAAACAACAACACATCAATAAATTCAACAAACAATATACTATAATCCAAATCAATACACTAACATACTATAAGTTCAACACAACAAATGGACTAGCCATTTCACCCTTCCAACCAACTCCACCCTTCCAACCAATTCCACCACTAAATGCCTCTATCCATTACATAAATATCAGACCATCAAGCAAGATGAGTTTCTATTGTTGTGTAATAAAATTATCATCTCTAAATAATTACTCCAACTCACTAGTAACTTAATAAAAAAAAAATATTCTCGCTAAAACACCAAAAGTAACCTTCCTAATATAATTATTAATTTACTCTTACTCATCAAATGAACAAAATACCCCTTACTCTAAAAATGACTAAAATACCCTTTTAGGTCAAAAAAACCACTAATCTCAAATTAAATACGCACAAAGACATAATAAATAATTAAAATAATTCTAACTAAAAACGGACTGTTACACAATGTACGCATACGACCGTTCGCATGCTCACACACACGTTTGCGCATAATGTTATAAATTAACATATATGTTTCCTTCGCTACTCAATAGAGGGGGTCCCACACTATTTGATGCTTTGTTATTTAATTTTGCATGCTCTACAAAAATCAAAAGTACGCTTGCAACTCAAAGGGCTCCAAGCAAGAATTCCCATCAAGGCTTTTTGCATTAAATATGACAAAAGTCCCCACTTTTAAGGCAATTTGGCAGTTGATGACTATGCAATTTTGGGCACGTGGCGTTAATGTGTCATATCTATTAATTAATAGAAAACAAAACAAATTGAAAATTTTGAATTTTTTTAAAATAAAAAATCTGAAAATATATTTAATAAATTAAAAAAATCAGAAAAATTACTTTATACTACCAGTGGAGTAATCAACAACGTTAAATCACACACATGTGTTATAAACATAAAAAAAATAAAAAAATAAACTAAGTTCTAGTATTTATACTAACAATTTAGAGTTTTTAAAAATAGCCTATTCTAAAATCATCTCCTCTAAAGATGTCCACATCATCATAATCCTACTTGGCATTTGTTCCAAAAATTTCTCCTAATTTTTAAATACAAACTTAATAATTATAATTATAATTATAAACCATTTTTTATTTAACATTAAATTGTACATAAAATACATAGTTGGTTACAATCAAATAATTATAAATATAATTATTGTTCCGATTAAAATTTATATGTTACATTAAAAAATTGGTTTGTTACAAACAAATAATTATTAATATAATTATTGTTTCGATTAAAATTTATATCTTACATTAAAAAATTGGTATGTTACAATCAAATAATTATTATTGTAATTATTGTTTCAATTAAAATTTATATATTACATTAAAAATTTGTATGTTACAATCAAATAATTATTAATATAATTAGTATTCAATTAACATTTATACGGTACATTAAAAATTTGGTAGGTTACAAAATTATAATAAATAACTTGAATAAATTATATTTTAAATTTTGGTCTATTACACTATGACAGTAACCTACTAATTAAAATTTTAATTGTAGTAATTAGTTTTTAAGGTTATATAATTAATTTTTATTCGTTACAAAATTATATTACTTAATATTAATAAGATATTATTAAACTTCAAATGTTATGAAGTTAATTTTTTGTAGGTTACATGAAATATAATATAATCGTTTATTGCACATTTTATAATATTAAAGAGGTTGGTAATATTAATTTTAAAACGGTCAAATTAATAATTAATATATATTAACCGTTATGGTACTATTTTTCTATATAAATAGTAGCGCTTTCGGTTACGAGTACACAACAATCACAAAATATAGTTCTTTTTTTCTGTTCTCTGGTCCTCTGATATATGTATTTTAAGTTATTTATGTAATTTTTTCTATTGCAAAGTAAAATGTATACGAAACACAACTTCATCTCTGATGTTTCGTCAAGAAAAACAATCGTGGACATCGGTTGTGAGGGTTGTTCATGCTTGATTTGTTCAAGACTATAAAAATAAAAAACTATCACCTCTCTATGGAGTTGGTTCTAATGGATCGACAGATATTTTTTTCATATCGTTTTAATTTTTTGTATTTTTTTGTTTTAAAGTATAGTGTTTTAATCTTTGTTACGTAGGGGGACCGAATTGATGTGTCAATACGAAGAACATTGATCTATAAGTCTAAGGACTAGCTCCAAGAGGGAATGATGTTCACGATTTCCTCATTTGATGTTGCTTGCAGCAGTGGTTCGTATAAACCATCACGCACCGAATACAAACTGAATTTCAAAGTCAACACAAAAGTGAAAATATCTAAAACTGTTTTGGTCCCAACAAACATGCATTTGTTCTCACCTGCATCTGATGTTTTCAATGATTCTTACAACAACTACTTGGTTGGTAAGTGACTATCACTTTATTCGTATCAATTGAATTATTTGATATTGTTTATTTACAATAACACAATAATAAATTAATTACTTTTTGGTGGAAATAGTTTTATTTTTCAAAATCAATTTTTTTCAACCTTGATTTTTCTCATTCATATATTTTGTTTTCTAATGGTATTTCAATGTTACAAATTATTTTTAAATATTGTATAATTACCTTAAAGGTTGAATTAATAGGTTTAATAATTAAGTAACCGTTTAGATCTGTTTTTTAATGCTAATAAAATATTTTGTTTAATATGATTCAAGTATACATTATATTCTTATAATATTAAATTGAATTTAATCAATATTTTAATTGGAGTCATGACTGGAGTGGGTGTTGAAAGAGAATATGAAAGAGATGGTGGAAAAACTAAAATGAATGCCATTGAACTAGATTCAAATGGCTAAGCTTAATTTTTTGTATGTTTGTTTTTTAAAACATGTATTATGGGTAAGCTTAAATATATTCTTTTGACAAATTTTATGATAGGATTTAATGAATAAGTTTTCTGAAACAAATCCCACAACTCCACAGGTGTGAACTCGAAAGATGTTGTTGACTCAAATTCTTAATCATTTGCACCTACTAAGAAGATAATGTTGCCAATAAATGAAGATTGCGGGACATCTGACGCAATTGTTCAACCGATCAAAAAGATTGTGAAGATAGAGAAATAATATTTTCAAGTGACTTAATTAGTTTAAGTTGTTTATCCATTATGTCAATGTTATGTGTCTGTTTTTAATGTAGTAGAATAAAGTCCATGCCATAGACAATAGAATTACGATTTTCAATTGAATAAATCACTATTGTTGCATGTATTGACACTTCAATGAAAAAATATTTCAGTTTTCATATTATCAATTTACAATTTACTTATGTTTAAACTTTACACAAATCCAAAAATAAATATAATGATTAAATTAAAGATTCTATGGAAAAAGTTATATATTGAATAAGATGCACATTATCTCTCCTAACCCACTTAACCTTTCTAGATTCCTTACTCCCTCCACACAAAAACAAAAACAAAAAAAAAACATTTAAGAATTTAGTGGAAGAAGTTATACTTGTGGGAGCCTTAAAGAAGGGAATAAATTAAACCAACTGAGCTGGGTATTGAAAGAGAATACAAAACATACAATACAAGAACTAAGAAATGAATGTCATTGAATTGAATTCGAATGAGTGACTTTTATTTGTTTTTTCAAAAAAATTAATATGTAATATACTATGGTATTTAATTATAATTTTAATCATTTGTCAATTCATTTTGAAGAGATATCGGTTTGAATGTACTCTCTTCGGATATTATGTTGATGAATTAAACTCTTTGTTTATCTTCCGTTGAATCTGAAAAGGTGATTATGGCAATTTTGTTGGCAAAATTTAAGTTGCTCTAAGGTAAGTGTTTATAACTATCAACTTGATTGTTTAATATGATTGGAAAGTAAAAATCTATTCATTTACTTAAATCATTTTATTTGTTTCTTTAGGGCTAGGAAAATCAATGTTACAAAATATTTTTTCATCAACTTGGATCACGTTCAACCCTGAAATTATAGAGACAAATGAACTAAAAAAATGTATTATTATTTTGGTAGAGAAAACTTTTTGGTCACACTTTACTCATGTCTTTTTTATGCTCCATATTTTGGTCAGGCTTTAACTTCAAAAGGTTCCATATAGATGATATTAGATGAGTTCAGTCTTTATAATGGAAAACAATTATACATTCAATCGAGAGAGTTGGAACATATCTTATACTTTTTTATTCCACGCATTTGGGTTCGTTCGTTTCGATTAGGAACCTTGAGAAAGAGGGATGGTTCTTTTTGAAAAATGGAAAATAATGATTTGGTAATCAGAATCACGGTAAAGTAAAATGACATTAATTTAGAGTGTTTTACTTTGTGACTCTTGATCTCCAATAAAATAAGATTGAAGGAAGATATTAAAGAAAATTGTTCATTTTTTCTCTCTTCATAGATAATTTGTTTCCGAGAAAAATACTATCTCCAATATTTTTTTAGGGACTCTTTCCAATCTTAAATATAAACAAACAAATAACTAATTTCTTTAATCTCAAATCAAATATAACTTACTTTGTTTCTATTTAATGTTGTTTATCCTATGTGGTATTGTAGAAATAATTAGATTCAATAATTTAAGACTTTTGTAACAAAAAAAAAACCCAAGACTTACCGGAAATGCAATTATTGCTATGATCACAACTCAAGCTTCTCTATCTGGTAACCTTACAAAGCTAACAAATGGTCCAACTATCTCTGATTTTGTTATTTTGAAAGCATATAGAATGGATACTCATAATCAAAGAAGACTAAAATTATTGAGGTTATTTGACAATCACCTATCCATAGTTGGATAAAGTGTATTATTGAGGTTATTTGACAATCACCTATCCATAGTTGGATAAAGTGTAACACTGATGGCATAACTTAAGGCAATCCAAGATTAAAAGTTTATGTAGGCACCTACAAAAACAATATTGGAGATAGTATTGGTTGTTTTGTTTCAGACCTTGCAATTTGTAATGCTCTGTTTTCTTACATTATGGCAGTCATCCTTGCAATGGAATGTGCTTACCAGAAAAATTGGCATAATCTTTGGATTGAAAGTGATTTAAAATTGGTTACCTTAGCCATCAAGTAATTCAAATTGTTCCTTGGCTTATCAAAAATAGATTGCTTAATTGTCTTACTCTATTGCAATTAATGAATTTCATGATATCTTATATGTTCAAATAGGAAAACTATTGTGCAGATATGTTGGATACTTTAGGCCTGCCTATCAATAATTTTATTTAGTGATCTTTCACGCATATTCAGATTAGGAAAGATTTAGTTAAGAATAGACTAGGTCTTCTATGTTATAGATTGTTTGAACATTTTGAGGGTTTGGTTTGCCCCCCTCCTTTTTTTGGATCCTACTTTTCATTTTAATACATCTATGGTGTGTCATCCATAGGCCGTCAATTTATAAAAAAATATGTTATCTATCCTAAAATATATATTTTAATTCATATAAGTTTATTTTGAATGGCTTTTATATTCTCATGAAAGAAAGTTTTAATATATGACACTTTTGAGAATGTTGTATTATTTATGAAACCGAGAATAATAATTGATACAACTAAATTTTTGAATTTAGGTATTTTTGTTTATAATTGAGATCAGAGAGAGTATTGAAATTAAGTAATTTTTTTTTATTAAGAGTGGAAAATTAAAACATAGGTAATCATATCCATTTGATAAATGAATATATAAACAAAGCTAATATGAACTCTTACTAATTGGTTAATTTTTTAGGAATATATTAATTATTTATAGTGTTTTTATCTTTTAGGCTTAATTGTACTTTTGTTAAATATTTTATCAGTTTCACAAAAATAATCATCTCTTTATAAAATTTAACATTTTTTATCTCAATAAATGATGATTTATTGTTTCAATTTTAAATATGAAGATAAAATATACATAACACCGAAATTATGGATGAAAAGAAACAAAAACAATGATATTTAAAAAATCTGTTAATATGTAAAACCTGTTAAATAATTTTAAATAAAATGTATCATGTGCTTGGTATGGGGCGTTACACTAGTATTTAACACATCCGGGTTGTATAATTTGGATGTTTAAGAACTCTACATAGATTTTTTTTCATAGAATTCTACATAGATTTTCTAAAATCTATTTCGAGTTTGCAAAGTAAATCCAACTACAATGGATTCTCTCCATTTCCTAAATTACTATAGTTTGAAAATACAAAAGTGTGACAATAAATAAGTTAAAATCTCTTTTATAAACTCAAAAAAATTTAAAAAATTTAATAATAGAGAGGATAAATGAAGAAAGAAAATGGAGAGGATCACATAACTCAACTACAACAAGGCCAAATTGATTTTAGTGAAACAAGTTTTTTGTCGGTTTCTCAATCCACCTCTTTTTATAGGCTCAGATAATTTGGAATTTAAACCTCAATCCTTACAAATTTCAACGTTCCTCCATAAAATTTTACTTTTACTCCTTTTCAATATGATATTTTTGCAGATTGTACAATATGACATCTTTTAATGAATAGATTTGATCTGAATCTCGAAACTTATAATTTTTTTTCTTAGTATTTTAACTCAATTTTGACGGGCTTATGAGAATATGGAGAGGCGAGAATATCAAGTTTCTTTTGCTCAACGATAGTTTCTTTTGTTATGTGCAGCCTTTTCATTCATATTTCATATTTATCAACAAGGAGCAAGATAATTTTTTTACAAAGAAGGTAAAACTAAAAACTAAACATTAAAAAGATATCAAGCTGTTGAAATAAACCAAGACAAGAATGCCATAGCAGCAGAAAATTAATATCTATCACATAATTTTGTAGGATAATGTGATCTGTCGGCTTCATGCAGAAGATCTGTGACACACTCTATTTAACATGTTGCAGCTAATAGATATGGCATTTCCTGCATTATAAAAATTATATCATTAATTAAGTTGCAAATTCACAAATCTAAGCTTTGTTTCTTCTTCCTTCTGTAGATATTAACCTATGAATTTTCTTTATGGACACACAATTATCAAAGACTTGTGTAAAAAAAGTCTTCTATATATTATATATTTAAAACACATGAGAGTAACATACCTTCCATAAAGATTTATATGACCAATAGCTGCATAAACATACATTCCATAAAGATTTATATGATCAATAATTGTTAATTGTTTGCCTTTAATATCTTTTGAGTCAATCATAAAAAAAAATATATAAATTTTCAAGTTCAGTGGACATTTTGCACATAAGTGCAAAATTTCAGGGGGGTATTTGATCATAACTGTAAACAGTTAACAGAAAAATTTGACGGAGGGGGTAAATTGATTAACGTTATGCAATTTCAGGGGGTAATTGAAGTTTTGTTAATTTCAAGGGGTAATTGACGAAACTTACAAGGGGGAAATTGCCTATTTACTCATTATTCATCTCTATTCTCTGTTGTTTGGGTCCAGTAAGTATGTGCCCCCACACCAGTTTTTATTCAGAAGCATTCCTTTTCGCACCCCCTACATTTCTCCAATTATCAAATTTAGGGAAACCATAAATATTTGATTTTTTTTTTTTAAATATTAATTTTGTGATAGTTAGATGTATATTTTTAAATAATGTATACCATTCCAAAGTATACTATAAAAAAAATAAAAGAATTTAGTAGCGATAGTGGTAGCATGTAACAAGACATAAACCACTTTTTGTTGAGGTAACACATAGACCACTTGACCCAAAGAGAGACAGAAAACACTTTTGACCAAAACTCACCGCAGCGTAAACATTGCACTTTACATTACATAATATATGTTACACAGATTAAACTAAACAGCAACAACAAAATCTCATGCCCCTAACGTAAGACAATTTCCCCATATATTCGCAAAATATGTCCACAAACAGTTTACACATTCCACGACATGCACAATTGAAGAAAAAAACAAACACTCTCACACAAAAACATAAAAAAAAAATCTCAACCATGAAAATGAAATAGTACATAATTTATCTCAGAAGAAAAATGAAGAGCTCCCAAAATCAAAAGTACCATTAACAGAACCTGCCATAATATTATTGTCTGTAACTGCAGCTCCCATATTTGTTCCCAACATTTGATTATTATAACAATCCTCTGCTGCATTATGCTCCCATGATGAATAAAAATAACCATGATCGCCTCCGTTGAATACTGAATCACCCTGACTATAACACGCGGAGCTAGTAATATCCGGTGGCAATGGAGGAAGCTCAACATTGTCGTTGTTAAAATAGGAATTTCCATTATTATTAATACTAGCCTCCAATGTATCAAGAGGAACTTGATGAGGAAGACTATATTTATTATTGAAATAATTATTATCATTTCCCTCACCGTAACCGTAACTCCCAGAGGAAGTTATGATTGAAACCGGGTCAATAGACAAAACCGGGTTCTGTTGAATAGGAACCGGTTCAGGTTGAAGAACAAAAGAAAGGTCGTAAAAACTTTGAGGTTGTTGTTGTTGTTGGTCAGGGGAGAGGATAGGAGTAACAGAAGAACCAGGAGGGGTATCATGGTAAACAAAATTGGTTCTTGCACGTGAGCCACGCATGCCACGTGCGGCTCTGTCGTAAGCTAAAGCAGCTTCTTCAGCAGTGTCGAATGTTCCTAACCAGTGTCTTTCTTTTGTTGAAGGATCACGAATCTCTGCTGCGTATCTTCCCCATGGTCTTCTTCGTACTCCTAGGTATCTTCCTCCCCATGCTGTTTGTTGCTGCTGCTGTTGTTGTTCTTGTGTCGTTGTTGTTGTCGTCGTTGTTTCGTTGCTGGTTGATGTTGTTTGTTTCTTTTTTCCTTTCAAAGGACTCATTGTAATGTGAGAAGTTGTTATGAGATTGAGAAAGAAGAAAATGGCATGTAATGCAAGAGTTTTGTAACTGTTGTTTTGTGATGTTTCCTTTCTCTTTCGTTGGTTTGTTTTTTGTTGTGGGAGTTTGCATGTGAATCGATGGTTTAAATAAGAGAGACTCTGGTTTTCTGAATTCTCCCTTTTACCCTTGTGATTTTGTTTTCTTCCATCTCTACCCCTCTTAGAATGAGTGTTTTTTGAGAGGTTCTTAGAATGAGTGTTGACACGTGCTGTTTTTCTTTTTATTTGCTCGAAACTTTATCCACGGGAGGACACCGTCTCGTCCCCATCATAAGCAAAAATTCATATTTTTTGTTGGTTGAATAAGTGATGTATGTGGCCTATAATATAGACCGCATACATTATTTATTGAATGAACATAAAAATAAAATTTTGTTTATAATACTGATGGGTTGACGTATAATTTAAGTTTTCTTTGTTGTAAGTTTGATCAAGTGTACAAGATATGGACACCTTAAACAAACAAACAGTCGCATATTTAATCTCTAGCTCTTAAGTATGAAAAGAATTTAGGAAAAGTCTTGTTAACGAGTGTTTGGACGCTTTCTAAACATTTCAAACTAAACAATTATTATTTGAAAAAGTCAAATATTTTGATTTCTAAGACATTGATTAGATGCATTTTCATAAATACTTACTACTTATGTTCTTTAAAGAGTGTCTAGAACACCCGTTAACATTTTCCCTTGCGAAAAGAATTTAATCGAATAAGAGTAATAAGTCATTGATGAGATTAATCTTTGTTAAACAAACCGTGGTTACTTCAATCTATAAGATAAGATGATTATAAAAATAGAACGTAAGCTTTTTCATAATTATCTGCATCACTGGTCTCATAATAATTGAGTAATCTAATATATCAGAAAGGGGAAAAGAACAATCAAGGGTACTGAGCAACAGAATCCATCACTGACTCTTCAAATATTTTATTACGTAAAATTCTATATATTTTTTTTCTTTCATATAAGTAATTTTAATCTTTTATTTATTATTATAAGTTCATTTATTTCTTCTACCCTTCTTTGTATGGTATGAGAGATGAGTTTCAAATGATGGGAGAAATTTGGGATATGTAAAATAATTTATATATGATATGATGATTGTTATTTATGGAGAAGAAATAAAATTAATATAAATAATTAGTGGGTGGCATAATTAGAAATCAAAATGGCCCACGATAAGCATGTTCTCTTAGATACCCCATTTCATGATTATTCCCCAATCAAATTAGTTCTGCATAGTTTTGAATTAGTTAAACTTAAATAAACTTCAACATTGTGTCCATAATGGGGAATAAGCCCCATATAGTCCAAAGTTGCTGCATGTGACTTTTCTATCAAATCATGGGATTGTACATGAACGAGGAACTAATCACACACAATCTATTAAGATATAGAATATCTATATATAATTTTATTTTATCTCCAAGTCTTTTTTGATTAAATTTGATTATGATCATTTCAAAGGAAAAAGGTTCATATGAATTGCACATTCTGATGATCATTACAGGTGAGAGGAGCTCCATGACTTTTTTTATGATTAGGCTATAAACTAAGAGCTTTTGGAATAAACTACTTAGATTGATCATTAGTAATTATGTGGGTGATATGTCCAATCTGCTCATTGCTCTTCATTTGGCTTCATGCTTAACATGCATATACTCTTTTTTTTTTAAAATCGTGCATCCATATTCCATACTCTGTTATGATTTAACATTTTGCCAAAATTTTTTTTTATAATTTTTCATGTAAATAGAATTCTAATTTTGTTTACCAAAAAAAAATCGACTTCAAACCCGAGACTTTGTTGAATAAAAAAAGAGGTTATAGATTATAGTAACAACTTTGGCACTACATATGAATATTTATTTATTTTAGTAAAAAAATTGAACTTGTCAAATCATAGTTTTAAAACTCGGCTCGGCCATTGACTCGGCAGGGGTACTGGGTCGATGGGTCAATGGTCGAACCATTGAGTCATCAGTTGAACCGCATGACTGAACCGGATCAACTCGGATGACTCGGTAAGATAACCCGGTCTTGAGATTAAATTTATATAGATATTTAAGCGGATTAAATCTGATTTAATTGGTGACTGAATCACTTTAAAAACTATAAACCTACCAATTGTCAACTCATCAAAATT
>Ga0315914_1002956_pt1 | contig 26028 bp, 17 predicted proteins | sample MpolenodulesMG_FD_203920 | JGI IMG/M metagenome (GOLD analysis project Ga0315914, IMG submission 203920) | Medicago polymorpha root nodule microbial communities from Los Angeles, California, United States - elongated nodules | ecosystem: Host-associated > Plants > Roots > Nodule | place: USA... | reverse complement strand
TATAAAGTCATGGTTTAAGGTTTGTTTGTGAAGGATTCGTCACTACGATGAACCAATAATCCCAAGGCGCCTTTTATTTTTATTATTTCTTTTAATTAAAAACCCAAACTTTTTAACCTTTGAAACTTTCATTCTAATCATTATTAAAAGTTAATTAAATTCATAACTCCCTGTCGGAACGATACTCTATTTTTACTACTTCGGTAAAACCGTGCACTTGCGGTTTTGCTCATCAAACGTTAGGGATTATCTTATAAATCACTTAGCAACAAGATATAGAGCTAAAGTTATTAATAGACGTAGCATTTGGTATTTTAGGAATCAAAGTCACACAAGTATTGTTGATAAGTATAGGCATAAATCTAAGTTGATGGGGTGTGCAACCGATTCTTTACGTATCAATTTCTTAAGAAGAAAAATATACATATAAATCAAATCTTCGTTATTACATTTTTGAGACAAACTCTTTATAATTACTAGTCGATAGACGAACACAAACATGTTTGTCTTTCCCTTTTTTGTTGCACTTTTTTTTAGGGGATTGTTTCTGTTGCACTTAATCATTATATATATAAAGTTAATAAAATATTTTGACATATAAGATTAAGGTAATGATTTTATTTTTATGATTTTTTATAATGTTACTTTGTGGATTTTTTTTAATAAGATTTAACTAATTTTTCAATTGACAATTTAACTAGCTAATAGAAACGGTAAAAGTAATAAAATATTTTAAAAAAAGGTTTAAAATTGTAAAGAATAAAATTCCATCCAAAACAAGAGTGTATTCCATTTATATATTCTTATGCATAAATTATAAGTACTATTCATATCAATAAAAAAATTGCTATTTCAATTTAAATTTTAACATGTACAGATATTTATTGAGATAATTTGATTTTTAATAGTGTGAAACGATAATATGATATAATTCCTTATGTGTATATTCTTTATATAAAAATAAAAACAATTTATTCAATTAACATCGGTTCAATCTGAGTTGAACGCAGATCTGACCTTTAAACCCTTAATCCCTTATCTAAATCGGTTCAAGGTTTGGTCTGATTCTGATTACCTTTATTATGGTCACACACAAAAATAAATCATGGACCTTCCCTTATTTATATGGTGAAATTTAATAATGAAATACATATGTACTACCATTTAACCATTATGTAACTTTATTATACTTTATAGAATAATATATAAATAAAAATGAGCCTTGCAAGTTAAATGCATTTGGTTTAGAATTTAGAACCAATACATTTGAATTTTTAGAATATTTTTTTTTACATATTTCATTCCATAGTAGTTTTTATATTAGGTATTAATATTATTTCTGGTCAACATCTTTAATTAGGCTCATTTATATGGTTCAACATCTTTAATAAAATTATTTATATCGGTCAAATGTATTTACAATCATGAAATGACGGTTTTGGTATAACTTGTACTATATAAGCAAACAACTAGCCAACACCAATACACACCAACACACTTTGAGAATCTTTGAATACTAATAATTACGATTTAAGCATTATGAAACTCCAATTTGTAGTGTTTCTCCTTCTAGGATTTCTGGCCTCAATGTCTGTGAGAAATCAAGCCATCGCGGGGGGTTGGGAACCCATCAAGAATATCAATGACTCGCATGTGATTGATATTGCCAACTATGCTGTTACCGAGCACGACAAGCAAGCTGGGTTGAACCTGAAATTGGAGAACATCATCAGTGGTGAGACAAAGGTTGTCGATGGAATAATCTATTGTCTCAACATTACTGCTGGTGATGGTTCGGCTTCAAACAAATATAATATTGCTGTGTTGGAGAAATTACAACAACACTTTAGAAACCTCACTTCATTTGTACCTCTTCAGAATTAATTTAATAAATGTTGTTTGATTCTAAGGTTTTATTGAATAATTCTCTTGTAAATTTATTATTATATCAATAAAAAGACAATGTTTTAAACAGACTAATGGATTGTGCATCTAAATCAATGGTATACTATTATCTATATGTTCACAAACTTTCTTGTAGATATCATTTTCTAAAAATTTCATATGGATTTGTGCGTTTTGACATTTTGATTCGGTAAATAATTTATTTTGGAAAAAGAATAAAATTTCATCATCATCACTATCATCGTTTTTTTTGAAAACGTATAATGGTTATATAAGTTATAAAATTAGTCATGAATTTTTATTGATGATATGTTTTTCTGAACTTACTCTTGATGATTTAATATTTTTTTTTATTCTTAGTCTTATTAATTTTTTAGAAATACAACCATAAATATAGTTTACACTAAATATATATTTTTATTTATTAAATGAGTGTTGTTCATAGGTTTCAAACACACACACCCTTTAAAACACACACACACACTTGTGTGTTTGTTACATTTTATATTCGTTTGCAGAAATAAATAAAATCTCTTTACAACACCCAATATAAAATATTTCTTAAATATTATTAATAAAATTTATTATTTTTTATTAATTGTTTATATATATAATAGTTTTTATTTTTAATAGGTAATTAAATGTTTTTTTTAAAATTTTGATAGTATGATAAATATTTTATAAATATTTTATTATTGAGTACTTAACTATTATCAATAATTAGTTTTAAATAAAAAATATTTTATGTATTTATTGTCAAACAAGTGGTGTTCGTGTGTGGTATATGCACTTTGAAAATAACCAACAATAGGTTTAATTTCGTTTTTGCTACTCGACAACTAAAATCTTTAAATGTATAAAAAAAAAAAAGGGAAACATAAACGTAACTCATTAAAATAAAAATAAATAGGAGTCGTGTAAATAGTAAAAATTCACATAAACAATAAATATGATGGGATATGAGTTCGAACCTTTAATTCTTTACTTCTTTGCTTTGTGGTTAGTGTGCGTTAATTTCGTTGCTTATCTCTTTGAAATAGAATATAATCAGTTTAGAGTAAAAAAAAAAAAAAAAACTTGTCAATTAGATTATTGACACTTACATTCAATATTTATCGAGTAGTGTGGGATGAACACTGTATTCATTAACAACTGAAATTGAAAGAGCACAAGCAGAGAAAATCGTGTTTGAAAATGAAGAAATTATGATATAAATCTTAGGCAAATTAATGAAATCAATTTATGCAACCATAGAAATCATGGTTGGAAACTAAAAAAAATATAATAAATCTTAGGCAATAGTTTAACAACGACATTTCAGATATGGCGCATACTATTGTTTGTTGCCTATTCTAATAAGTCACGGTATTTTTCTTGAGAATAGGACACAATTGTAACAATGCTGGCTACCTCACTTACGATGGAAGAAACTAGGAACGCTCTCTTTAGTATGGATATCTATAAATCTCCAGGATATCTGATGGATTCCATCCAATCTTTTTCAAAAATCAAAAAAGCACTGTGGAAAATTCTATTCACAATCTTATCTAGGAATGCTTCCCTTAGATTAGATCCATTGCTTTATGTAATGTGAGCTATAAAATAATTTCAAAAATCTTAGCTCATAGAATAAGTAATATCATGTCTTATGTCGGTCTCACAATATCAAAGTAAGTTTTACACCAGGACGATCTTCAACTTCAAAGTAGTTTTAAGCTACTACAAGCTTTATGTTAATATATCGTGATTGGTCTATATCAATGAAACATAAAGCTTTTCCTAAAAAAAATGAAACATAAAGCTTGTGACGAATGAGATTATACAAAGGAGCTTTGGTCCAAGGTAATTAAAGAAGAACGTTGGAGTAAGTTCTTCGGTCTTGAACTTTTGTTTGGATTGAATGGAACTTGACGTGTAAGGAATACCTTGGGATTTGTCTATATTCTTTGAAGTTATGGTGTGGGATCTTTGGAAGGACAGGAACATGCTCATATTTTCTCATCGGTCATATATGAGAGATAAGCTATAAATTTCGGTTAACAATCACGTTAATGATATTATAACAGAATTACAAGCGCCCAAGGTATCTAGGGAATCAATAATGCACATCATAAGCATAATTGAATCCATCCTCTAGACGATTCAAACTTAATGTAGATGGATCGTATTTTAAGAACAACGGAAGCTCGGCTTATGGTGCTTTGGTTCATGATCAACATGGTAAATTTGTGTATGGCTTTATGTGTACAATCACCTCTTCAAATTTTCTTTCAACTAAATTGTGGGTGATTCCATCCGGGTTCAATCCCAGCACTTGCTACACGTGTTAATTGAATACGATTCTAAAGTAGCAGTGAATCTGATTCCAAAGTAGCAGTGAATATGATTCAATGTGGTTACACCAACATTTCTTATTTGTAGCTTGTACTTGCAGACATCCTTCATATTCTCGAGACTCCAAATATGCATCTTAAGTTATAACATGCTAACCTCAATGCGAATAAATGTGCAGGGCCAACCCTAGGGCATAGGTCGGGAGTGCGACGGCCTAGGGCTCAAAAAAAAATTAAGTTGGTAGGATGTATATAGAAATAATTGGTTTTTTGGGGGTATATATAGCAAAATACTCTGAAAAGGCCTCAAAAATTGGCATGAAGGGATGGGCTGAAATCTGTTAATGTATTTGGCCCTTTTGGCGCGATTTGCTATATATACCTCATGTAGCACAAAAATTTCTATGCACACCCTCCTACAAAAAAATTTAGTTGTTCTTAATAATATGCTAAAAAATTTATTATCGAAGAAATTGGTGATATTTTTTTGGGCCCTTTGTTCCTCATAATGTGTCTTACTAATATTAAAATATCGATGATATTTATTATCTAAGAAATTGAGATGATTTTCATAACAAAATAAATTCTATTTTAGTTGAAAATGGGCCTACTAGAGAAATTAATCTTAATCTTGTCTTTCAAAGATTCCAAAAAAATAAATCATATCAATATAGTAATGTCAACTTTCTTGAATTGATTGAAAGGGTTGCATAATTGAATTTGATAATGCAATATCATGCGAAACACATTAGTCATTATGAAACCGATGTGAGATCTTTGCGGAAAAAAACCGATGTGAGACACATAAGCTTTTTTGTTTTCTTGTTCTTTTTATCAATAACTGCATTTGACATACGATGTTTTGGGGTGCTAAAATTTTAATCTACTTCGCATCTCTACTTCTACGGTATTTTATTTTATTTTGGTGTCTATAGAGCATTTGATTTATTTTCAGATGTTGTCTAAAAAAATATTTATTTGGTAATGAAAAGCAAAATAAAAAATGAAATGAAGAGCTAATAAAAACACAACAATGAATTAAAAAATTTATGATGTATTATATAAGTGGTCATCTTCTCATATTATGTCTAATGCCCGTAAAACTCTAGAAACGACTTTATAAATGTGCATACTTTCTTCCACACCAAGCTCAATCTACCTTTTTTAATTTAGCTATAAAGGAATTTTCTTTTCCTTTATTAGATATTCTCATCTATAATGATTCCTGTGATGTGAATTTCACCAATTTAGGTAGCTAATGCAATTCCATTGTTAGAAGGAAAAAAAAAAAACCGTTGCTGCATTGCATGTTCTTTAAGCCATAAGCAAACAAATGTTGTCAATGCAATTTTGTTTTTCTATCCCTCTTATACATGATGTCTATAAGTTATAGTACCACTATTTTACAATCAATCCCACGTGTTACTTATACTTATTTACATAGATACAAATGTTGCCAACTGTTTTGGACTACATTTATATATCATCGACACATAATCAAAGAATCAATGATTAAATATAATCAAGTATAAATAATGTAACCATTCACTAACTTTTATATAGGTATTGAATAAAATAAACAAGACACTACCTAAAAAAAAATGAATAAAATAAACAAGAGTTGTTTATGACAATCCATATGAAAGATAGAATCCATTTTCTTTGTATGACAGTTACATGTTTGTTTAAGGCAACTTTGAAAGAAAAAAATTGTTGAAATATCATGCACTGTAATTCATGGTAGAATGAGAAGTTTAAGTGTGTGTTTGTTTTAAATTCACGAAAGGTGAAAAACTACATCCCAATATACAATTTAATGATAAAATGAGAAGTTAGAAATTTCAGCTTCACTTCAGACATGCGTCTAATCTTTTCAACCGTTATACCAAACAGACACTAAATAACATTTAAAATAAGTATCCATATTTAGTACATACACACTTTAAATAGAATTATATGGTTACATACTAGTGTAGCACCTTTTGGAAATCCAATCAAAGCCTGGTCCACCACAAGCCTACAGAAAGAAAAAAGAGAGGGTAAGAAAGTCAAATCAAGGTTATCAAAATGAAGGCTATGATTAATTTCAAATTGAAAATCATTTTTATTAACAATGATTAAAAGGGAGCCTCATCATTGAGTAAACTACTACTAATTCTCTACTGCTATATATATATCAGTTTATGTCTTGTAAAGATATCACACTAGAAAGTAGAAATGGCTCGTTATGGTTCAAGAATGTTAGTGCCCGTAGACTTAAAGAAGAAGCCATGGGAGCAGGAACTACCTCTTCACAATAGATGGCATCCAGATATACCCCCAGTTGCAGAGGCTACAACTGGTGAACTTTTTAGAGTTGAGATGATAGATTTCAGTGGAGGTGCTATCACTAAGAATTATACTGCTGAAGATGCCAAACATGTTGATCTCTCAGCTGTGAGTTCCTTATTAAATTATCTTGTGTGTGTTCTAATATACTTGTTTAATTATAGTTTTCAAAGTGTTTTCAATTTCATTAAAATTACTAATCAATAGATAATGAAACATATCACACATCACTGATTAACTATATTTTCCTGCTTTTTTATTTAATCAAATATGATTTTTTTTGTTAATTGTTATCCTTTGATTTTCTTTCCATATTCAAAAGAAAATGTTTTTGCTCAAAATAGTTGATACCAAAAACATACATAGTATATGATAAAAATGTGCTAATATGTATTTTTTTTTTAGGAGAACTAATATGTATTTAAGACCTATGTGAGTATTTTTTTTTTTTTTAACCATGTGACTAGTGTTCAGTATTAACATTTTGTCCATGGCTAATCTTCTTTGGAAATCTAGTTTACCATCCATAAGATTTGAATTCGAGACTTTGTTTAAGGAATTCGAGTCTAGTTTCACTCAGACTAATTTGTGTGATATTTTTACTCTAAATACTTTTTTTTATAAATAAAACGTAAACATTATTGAAGATTAAATATAATAATTATAATATCTACTACCATGGTACATAAGATTCAAACCATCCAAATCATCTACAACTATATCATAAAGTTGAATATGATAAACACAGCATTTTCAATCATTCACCGGGATATCCAAATAACAATTCAAGTCGGTCAGTATATGTGGTCCTTCCACCAGTGGAAAATCAGGCCCCTTCCTCAGAGTAATGCCAAACATTGTAATAAAAATATCTAAAGTCTAGACAAACTTCAACATAAGTTTCCAAAATCATTGTACATGTTTGTCCATGGCACCATCAACTCCAAGACTAGTTGTGCCAATAGACCTAAAAAAGAAGCCATATGAACAGAAACTTCCTCTTCATAATCGATGGCACCCTGACATACCCCCTGTTGTAGATGTTAATACTGGTGAAATCTTTAGAGTAGAGATGGTAGATTGGACTGGAGGTGCTATTAAAGATGACAATTCAGCACTAGATATAAAACTTGTAGACCTCTCAATTGTAAGTGTAAATTAAGAGTATGTTTGGATTAGCTTATTTTTGTTTATCTATTAGTATAAATGTTTTCAACATGGGCCAAATGTTTTCAAAATCATGCATTAGTCTACTTCAAGTTCAACCGTTAGATCAAGATTGTAAATCATGTTCTGTTAAGTATGACTCATAGAATGAAATATAACATAGTTTACTGATAAGTGGACAAGTCACTCGAGTGAGATATAATATGTGAAACAAACATATTTTTTTATATAATGTGTGCACTATACACGTTTTTTTTTTTTGGTAATTAATTTTGGATGATGGGGAAATGGGCCAGGTCCATCACCTTAGTGGGCCAATAAGAATTGTGGACAATGATGGTATTCCAGCCCAGCCCGGAGATTTGCTTGCTGTTGAAATATGCAACTTGGGTCCTCTCCCTGGTGATGAATGGGGCTTCACAGCAACATTTGACAGAGAAAATGGAGGTGGTTTCTTGACAGACCATTTTCCTTATGCTACAAAAGCTATCTGGTACTTTGAAGGGATATATGCTTATTCACCTCAGATACCAGGTTAAAGGACTAATACACCACTTTTTGTTTATATAACCAGTTTGGAATTTAAGGAACAAAAAGTCATGTTTTGTGATTTATAATATGACCAAAGCTTAACTAATTTTACCAAATTTAATGCTATTTTCATGAGATTAACTACTTTTCTTAAAGGATGTGAGGTAGTTTTCTTTTTGCTTATTATGTATGAGAAGAGAGGGAGTATACAAACTTAGTTAAAGTGGATTATACAAGGCACTTTCTAGTTTCTACATGTTTTGCCACTCATGTGATCATTTTTGTTGGATAGGAGTGAGGTTTCCAGGTATAACACATCCTGGTATAATTGGAACTGCACCATCAATGGAACTCCTAAACATATGGAATGAAAGGGAAAGAGATGTTGCAGAAAATGGTATTCAGTCTCTCAAACTATGTGAGGTTTTGCATAGCAGACCCTTGGCAAACTTACCAACAGAAAAAAGTTGTCTCCTTGGAAAGGTAACGAATAGATAAATATGTGTTGATCTCCGTCCTATGTTTTTTACATTAGCAATATGACGTGTCCGTATTCGTGTCGTAGCAGGTGTCTATGTCAGAGTTTATGCTTCATAGCTTATACAAGTTACATAGCTGCCCATATTATATTTGACCAATGTTTTGTTGGCTTGTTAAGAAATCAAACAAGATTTCATTTCTATTATTTTGAGGCCCTTTTCTTGAAACTCTTGTAGATTGAAAAAGGTACTGATGAATGGAAGAAGGTTGCAAGGGAAGCAGCAAGAACAATACCAGGAAGAGAAAATGGTGGAAATTGCGACATAAAAAATCTAAGCAGAGGTTCAAAGGTCTACCTTCCTGTTTTTGTAGAAGGAGCAAATCTCAGCACAGGTGACATGCACTTCTCACAGGGTGATGGTGAGGTCTCATTATGTGGTGCAATAGAAATGAGTGGTTTCTTGGAACTCAAGTGAGTATATAACTTAAAATTAATTCAAATCTTAGAAAACATGTTCCTTCCATACAATTAAGCTAATAATACCCTTCTATTTTTGTGTCATCACCAGGTGTGAAATTATAAGGGGAGGAATGAAAGAGTACCTTACACCAATGGGCCCCACTCCCCTTCATGTCAACCCAATATTTGAGATAGGCCCTGTTGAACCAAGATTCTCAGAGTGGTTAGTGTTTGAGGGCATTAGCGTGGATGAAAGTGGGAGGCAACACTACCTAGATGCAAGTGTTGCATACAAACGAGCAGTACTCAATGCTATTGACTACATATCCAAGTTTGGTTACTCCAAAGAACAGGTTCAATTACACAACACTAAAAAGTCCAAGATTACATGTTGTTTTTGTCCATCTGAAAATGAATTTAATTTATATGCACAGTCAACTTTTAAAAAAAAAAAATCACACGCGTCTAATGACATACATCTCATTATGTAGATATTTGTGGAGATATTTTAGAAACGAATAAAACAAAATGACATCATGAAGTGATTTGATTGGATTAGATGTCTGTATAAAAAAGTTGCATAGTGTTCGTGCATAGAAATTAATCTCTATGTAAAAAAGGATCAAATATGTTATATCACACAAAAGGCAAAAAAAAATGTAACCTATGACTAATTGCTATCCCTTGAACATTATTCAGGTGTACCTTCTACTATCTTGTTGTCCTTGTGAAGGAAGAATATCTGGAATTGTTGATGCCCCTAATGCTTGTGCAACATTGGCCATCCCAACAGCTATATTTGACCAGGTAAATATATATGTTAATTGTCAACTCCCCTAATGCAAAATAAAACTATGTCTAATATTACATTGGCTATTTATAGCAAAACTATGTCAATCATATTAGGATGCTTGATTGTGATTAATTAAATACTGCAGTTTTTTAAAATGATTCATTTTATATAACTTTTAATAATAGTTATGTGGCTTGATGTTTTTGCAGGATATTCGTCCTAAAAATAACAAAGTGCCAATTGGACCCCGCCTTGTAAAGAAACCAGATGTCTTCAAATGCACTTATGATGGAAACTTGCCCATCACAAAAAATCTCAGTGCCTCATCTTGATTTGTATTAGCTTGTATTTAAATCACATGCTTCTGTAACATATCCCATAATCTTGTGATTTAAGCCACAAAAATAAAATTTGTAGGAAACATTATGACATTTGTATTGTATGCAACTGTTTTCCAAAGAACTGCTGGAATAATGTCAGTAACTTATGGCATAGTTTCGTTGGGTTGAATTTATTTTTGATTTAGTGTCCGTTTGATTCTGCGTTTGTAAGCTGAGTTCAAATCAAAGCGCATTTTGCAGCTTCCTATTCACGACGCGTCTGTGGGTTTCAATGTGAAAGCAAACATATGCTTAAACTTGTGCTGGCATCGACAATTAGTGTCGAGGTCATCCAGTCGGATGCTTTGGAAGATTTGCAATGATAAAGTTTTGAATTGTTTTAGTAAAATGAGAGCTTTGGCAACTTACTAATAAAATCCATACCATATAACATAGGTACTTAGAAATGTTCTTATATTGAAGGACGAAGAAAAAGTGGAAAAATGTCTTGAAGTTAGGCTAGACAGAGTGGTCGTTTTGGTAGCCCTTATCCAACCAGTGTAATATTTGTTTTTTCTTCTTCTAGGTTTACGTTCCACAACTAAAATTAACGTCGAGTTATAAGTTGGTGCTCAAGGTCTTACTCTAATCCTAGGAGAAAAATGCTACTTGTAATTTGGACTCTCAAATTGCTTTGAAGATGATAGAGGACGATGTTTTTTCGGTTCATTCTTAGGGATGGATACTTTTGGAGTAATGGAGTAACTTTGGCTACCACAATAGTTTTATTTTTGTTGAATCACCAAGTACATTTTTCTATTTAGCTATTCTAATAGTATATTTTTAGTTCCCTTAAACAAGTCTATTTGTAAAAATTTGCATAAATAAAAAGTTAAAAAATTATTATTTGATTAATAAACTTATGAAGTTTCCATTGTCATTTACCATTGACTAAACTCGATCATTTGCAACCCTTAATTATTTATAATATGCAGATAAATAATTGATAATCCTTCTGCTAAACCAGCAAAAAGAAAAATTTCCATTACTTTTTTTTTAAAGAACATTGTAGCTAAACTCATACGCACAACTATATAAAATGTTTTACGGTCTTTCATCATTTAAGTTGTATTTGAGACTCCTTATATTCCTTTTAAATTATTGTTTTTGTAAAGAAATATATTACCCTCTCCGTTTTAAAATGAGTGTCTATTTATAAAAAGTAATTTGTTTCAAAATGAATGTCATGTTCACTTTTCAATGTAAACTTTTACAATTATGTCCTCTAATTAATTTTGTGTACACCACTTTCAAAGTCATATTATACTTTTGTGGAAAACACACCAATAGTTATTAGGGGTAGTTTAGTAAAATAGTTATTTTGCCTTTCATAAAATGTGTGTAGAAACCTTAAACTACACTCATTTTGAAATAGAGAGTATAACTTTAAATCACTTTTTTTAGGGAAATGCTAAGGCACAAGTTAATGATTCAAATGTAGAAATAATTTATTGAAATGTGTGCATTGCATTTAATTTTTATCCTTTTAATCAATTAAATACACAAAATTTTAGAGAATATTTTTTCTTTTAAGTTTCTTAACATGTGCCCTAAAACACAAGTAAACACTACTTTTTTTTACATTATTTTCAAAATCCTCTACAACATTAATGATTACATCATTAATTATTTTCTCCTCTCAAAAAACATTAATTATTTTCTAAATAATAGCCTTAATTTTTTTTTAGGGTAAAATAATACTAGTAGCCTTTTAATAATTTTCCCTTGACCCATTTTCCATTTATGGCCGTAAAACAATTGCAATTCCAATTCAACTTGTTGTCGCGCGATAGATTGGTCTTTCTCTTTCGAACATCTCAATCTCATTCTTTTTTTCCTTATAATAATAATAAATTCCCCGAATCTTTTCTCTCTTTCTTCCTTCGCTCTTCCTCAACAACTCCGTCACCGCCGAACAACCATCTCCGCCGTCCGCGGCCTCCTCCTCCTCCACCCGTCGACATGGCGCAGAAATTCGGAAAATCCACTCGCCGCCCCGGCGCTGCATCCAAAGCTAGGGTTTATGCTGATGTCAACGTCGTTCGTCCTAAGGAATATTGGGATTACGAAACCCTCACCGTTCAGTGGGGGTAATAATATTAATCAATTAATAATATTATTATTTTTATTTAATTTTTTAATTGATTTTGTATAGTTTAGGAAAATGAAATTCTAGGGTAGGGTATTGTTGTTGATTTGGTTATTTTGTTGATTTTATTTTTTTGTGCGTGTGTGTGATTTTTCAGGGAGCAAGATGATTATGAGGTGGTGAGGAAAGTCGGAAGGGGAAAATACAGTGAGGTGTTTGAAGGTGTTCATTGTACTGATAATGAAAAATGTGTTATTAAGATCCTCAAACCTGTCAAGAAGAAGAAGGTCATTTTATTTTGGTTTTTTTTCATGTTTTTTAATTGATTGATGAATGGATAAGTTATATGTTACAGTTAGGGTTTGATTTAGGGTGCACCGACATTTTGTGTCTGTGTCAGTGCTTCATAGCTGATAAATGATGATAGGGTAATGTAACAACTGTAGATTGTGTATGCGATGTATATATCGATGTTGGGTTTGAAACTAAACTTACCATCGTGAATATATTCTGTTACTCGTTGTGAAATAGAGAGAACAAATGTGACCCTTAATTTTGTCATCATAAGGTAGAGAAAATTGTGAAAAGCTCATCTAAATGAATGATGTGTAATCACTTATAAATGGATGTGCACAAGTACATGCTTAGATATCAGTTGTATCCCTAGGGAAAGTGGTTATCATAATCTGTTTTTCTGGAATTTCTGGCATACTCATTGTGTTCTGTCTTTTCATACATTGGGTGCTCTTCAACTTCTGAAGCCTTATGAATTTTAGTCCAATTTAGAGTAGCATGACATCTTCGAAACCAACTCGTTCCTAATATCATGATCATTATCTTCTATCTTTTTAACCAGCTGTCCATTATGGATTACACGCATCATCTTATGTTTAGTGTTTGCTTATATTTAACATAGACCAATGATGCTATCTTTTATGCTAAAGCCCTTTTCTCTTCTTTGAATGAATTTACTATTACAAAGTACTACCAAAGTTAAATAAAATAATAATTGCTTCCTCAGAATCTTATTAGTTAGTTCTGTAAATTTAGACTTGAATATTCCATACATTCACCACCATTGAACAAGATCAAAAACAAAGTTGAGAGAACTTAGAAGGCTAGGAGTTGTAGTTTTTATTTTGCAAGAAAATAGAGGAAATAACAGAAAAATAGAATCATAGAGAACAGAGAAGGAAAGGCACAAATAGCTGCAGGAAGTTACCTACGAGGATCAAATATCACAATAGTTGGGGAAAGAGAGGATAGAGGGAACACATAGAGAATGGAGCCCATTCAATTTCAGAGATGGATAATTTGCCAAAAGTGGCGGATGTAAAATCTGTTAGGTTTGCAAAGGTCTTTTGAGTGTTATACTGGTCGTAAACTCTTGAATTTCATATATACCCAATTTCACCATGCCACCATGGTAACTTGATGATAAATGGTGTTATTTAGTCTAGTCTTTTGAGTGTTATACTGGTCGTAAACTCTTGAATTTCATATATACCCAATTTCACCATGCCACCATGGTAACTTGATGATAAATGGTGTTATTTAGTCTATATAACTGACCCCATCGTATGGGACAAGACTATGTTAGTGAGGTACTTCAACACTTAAACTCCGTGCTTATGCATCTTCGTTCTATTCCACTGTTACACTTCTATCTGTGGCAATTTTTTCATATGAAAATAGAAAATGCCGTGCTGGGACTTTAATTCGTTGTTTTCTATGCTTTTTAATCATTTAAAATCAATTTTTTTATTTTAAGTGTTAGTTTCTTTGTACTTTTGGATGTCAACACCGTGCAAGTGGCCATAGTGCTATGCTACAGAATAGTAGTTAGCTCCATTTGTTCACTCTGAGAAAATGTATGATACAGTGGTAGAAGGGTGTTCATTTTTTTTCTCTTTCTAAACTATGATGGTTTCCCTTTCCGATTGTCATGTTGTATATTTAACTCCTCAGATTCTTCTGAATATTAATGCAGATCAAGAGGGAAATCAAAATATTACAGAATCTTTGTGGAGGGCCGAATATTGTAAAGTTGCTTGACATTGTTAGAGACCAGCAGTCGAAGACCCCTAGTCTCATATTTGAATATGTCAATAACACTGATTTTAAAGTACTCTATCCTACACTGTCAGACTATGATATAAGATATTATATCTATGAACTTCTGAAGGCAAGTTTAATGCTCTCCTTTTTGTTAACAAGCGACATGAAAAATGCTAAAATTATTGTATTTTTTTTCCTTGATCTTGTTGTACTCAAGATATACTAGATGCTTTATTATAGGGTTGACTGCTTATGTTTTTTGTGTATTTGTCGTTCAATTAAATTTGTAAGTGATGAATATTTAAACCATTTACTGCACATATTTGACGAATACTTCAGTCTTGGACATACTGTAAATGAACTGTACATTTTGGTTGGTATTTTTGGACCTGGTATCTCAGGAAGGGTTTGTTATAGAACTCTGCTGCATAGGTGCTTTTGCCGTCTTGAGATCTAAGGCATATCACATTGTCTTGACTATGCAATGACAGTTCGAAAACTAGTTCCTTTTTCTCTTGAAATTGCTTTTGAGTTTAATAAAGTCTTCTGATTAGGATGGCTTGTATTCTTGTTTAGTTTAGCCATTTATGTCTTCTGAGAAATTGTGTTTCAACTTTTATGCATCATACTATGATTGTTCAACTCAAAAGCTTTTATTTCTTAGTTTCATTGACTTGTATGGATAAAATATTCATAATTATCCGGTTATGATTGATCTAAACCAGCTCATTATGTATATGACTCACCATGCCAACTATAAAACAAACTTATTAGAAACACAAATGTGTCATTCAATAAAGACAAACTTCAATTGAAGGTCCTGTTCATTCAACTGTTTATTGTTCCAAACTCTAAAGTTTTGGCTAGTGTTTACTCTGCAAAAAAACAATGCAGCTACTACTTCATGTCTCTTAATGTATCCTGTAGGTTTCATTCTTAACATGTTAGTTATAAATGCTCATATATCCTGGTTAGTGTATGTATTATCACTGTTGTGCTGCTTTGTTCAGTTTGTAATGTATAATTTCGTTAAATTATTTTACCAATCCTGCCATTTCCAGTTTTTTGTGGCTATTTAAAGCGCTAAGTTATTTGAAACTTCTACCAGGCATTGGATTATTGCCATTCACAAGGGATCATGCATCGGGATGTGAAGCCACATAATGTAATGATTGACCATGAGCAGCGTAAGCTTCGCCTTATAGATTGGGGGCTTGCAGAATTCTATCATCCTGGGAAGGAATATAATGTCCGCGTGGCTTCAAGGTACTTGTGATCTTATGTGTCTTTGCTCTTTTTTATAGGCGCTCACAAAGCAGGTAGGAGTTAGGACTTTAGGTAATACCCACCAGGGACCCCATGGGTGGGGTGCTTGGCAAGGTGGTGTAGTGCTTTGCAGAGTTTGAACATTGATTTATTAGTTGTCATTACATAATTACTTAGGCAACATTTTCATACTATTCTATCTGGTTTTGATTTCCTTAAATCATTGCAACTATTCCTTCTATCTGCAATTAGGCTTGGTTAAACATACACTTGGAATAAACTCATCATTTTAAAATTTTAAGTTTAAAGGTTAAGATTATGGGGGGAAGGATATAAGGATTGGAGTGATTAGGAAGTTATTGGTTCAACTCCCTCACTAACATAACATAATAACCACAGACATTTTTGCCTTGAAAAAATAAACTACCAACATTTTTCTATTCAAGAAAAAGTTTGAAGATCAAGAGATATTTCATTTTGTTACACTGAAAAAATGATCATTTGTTATGCTGGGAAGTTTTTTGTACAGAGGGGGTTTGAGTCTTTGAACTTCACTTTCCAAAATCAATTAATATTGTACGCAATAAATATTAATAATGGCGGTTCCTCCATAAACATCCTTATGCCATCAGATTACAATGAGCAAATATGGTTTAGTCCATAATAGGTTGATACTTGATTGTCATCAGCTTGATGTTTTTTAACAAAAGCAACATTGAGATTTTGTTTACGTAGCTGAACTTATACTCTCTCTCTCTCTCTTACCCACACTCATTGAGTGCAAACACTTTTTTATCTCATTTATACATGTTTTCCTCGTAGATATTTCAAAGGCCCAGAGCTTCTTGTTGATCTTCAAGACTATGATTACTCTCTAGATTTGTGGAGTCTTGGTTGTATGTTTGCCGGGATGGTAAGCAACAGATTTTCCTTATAATGCAATGTTTCTATTGTTTAGTATTTAGGCACGGTTCTTCCATTGTAGAGTTAAACCTTAGAATCTTCAACTACATCATGACAGATCAATTTGTACTTTTAAAGCCAATGTGAAATTTGAAGTCTCCTGCTTCACTTACCTGTGTGTGTTGTTACAGATATTCCGGAAGGAGCCGTTCTTTTATGGGCACGATAACTATGATCAACTGGTCAAGATAGCCAGGGTAAGTGTAGCATGTGAAGTGGTTGCATCTGCACCAGATTGTTGGGTTATGTGTGTTTGGGAGATATTTCAATTCTGCTTTTACTCTTGGTTTGATTATTTATATCTGAATAATTCCACATTGGGAACTTGATTATGTTGCAAGTGCACACTGCTCTTGTATCTTGTGTCCTTTCTACATTGTTGGCTTTTCCTCTTCAATGATTTCTGTGTAATAGAGTTTGCCCAGTTGGTGGTCCTGTGAAAAAAAAACGCTTTTTGTAAAGAAATCAAATATTTTTGTTGGCTTTTGAGAACACATGCCTTATTTTTCTGCTGGGTTTTAGAAAGATGTTGCATTTGCCCTGTTTCCAACTTGTTGCGTTATTTTTCCTGCTACTTATCCTGGGAAACCACACGGCTTTCTTATTTTTATTTATTTGCTTGATTCTCTCCGTTACTGTGAAAGCAGCAATCTGAACTCAGTTGACTCAGAACTCCAAAAATGTTTGCTTAGTTTTAGAAACAACTTAGACGTTAAAGAGATAGAGATGGAATTTTTTTTATTGATAATGTTATTCTTTCTTCATGCAATAGGTACTTGGGACGGATGAATTAAATGCATATTTGAACAAGTATCGCATTGAGTTGGACCCACATTTTGCAGCACTTATTGGGAGGTTTGTTCTGTGCTTTCATAATTTTGGATATGTTACGTTTTTTAAATAAAACTGTTATTATTATTTCAACTAACAGAATACTCCCAATATTGTATTTGTAACAGGCATAGCAGGAAGCCATGGCAAAGGTTCATTAATGTTGAAAATCAACACTTGACTGTTCCTGAGGTAGTATGCATTATAGTTAACTGATTATGTGCTTTAATTTACGCATTGTCTAAACTTTCATTATTTTTATGAAGGCTGTTGACTTTGTTGACAAGTTACTGCGATACGATCACCAAGAACGGCCCACTGCAAAAGAAGCTATGGTAACAGCCCAATCTTTTAGTATTTTTATTACTGCACTTGGGCTTGATTTGTGTTTGGTCTTCATTTGGGGCCTTCGGGCTTCTTATCTGGCATTTGGCTTTAGCTGTTGCTCATCGTTTTTCAGTTAATCCTGCCTTGTTTGGATTTGTCCTCTTTTTAGTAAAGAAACTATTTAGGAATCAGTAAAAAAAAAAATGTTTAGGAATCCCTGTTTATTAGATCATTGCACTGTAAATTGATGTTTCTGACTGAAATTGATGGTGGATTCTAATTATCTAAGCTTCATTCTCTAAGAATTGTTGTAGTTAGGACTAGGATTTTTTCTTGTTTCTTTTCTTTCTTTTCCGTGTTTCAAAATGCTCCAAGGGCACTAGCTGAGAAATAAAAAATAAAAGTATTGAAATAGAAAATGGATTGTTTAACATATTAGGATTAGGAACTTTAAAGTATAGTTTTATATACTACATACACCCTCCTGCCACTATTAGTAGTAAAAAATCACTTTTTAGATTCATTGAATAACCGATGTATCTGGTCTGAAATATTGATCAGATACATTAGTTATTATTCAATGAATCTAAAATGTGAATTTTTGCTTATAATAGTTACCATATGGGTGTATATTTTATTAGGACATTTAAAAACCTTTAGATTTTCAAAAAAGAAATTGTATATTTATTTTTGTATTTTGCTGATTGTATTTGGTATATTACCATACAAGTGTTTGGTACTCATTTTACAGAATGTTTGGTTAATAAATCATAAATGCTATGCAGGCCCATCCATACTTCAATCCAATTAGAAATGCGGAAAGTAGCAGAGCTCGTGCACATTGAGCTGCCGATGCTTGTTGTGATATATGGTGTTCGCTCTTGATTGAAAAATCTGAACTTTTATTTATGTTGGAACTTGCAATTGGGAGATTCTTCCCCTTTCTGTTGTAAAATTCAATTTGATTTGCTCTTGCCCTATCCTTTGGTTTCCGATTTTGTTATTTTCGTGGAATTTTCAGGTCTCAGCAATTTCAATATTTGATTGCGTGCTCTACATTTAAAAGTGAAATATCGATTCCTTTTGAGTTAAAGTTTTGTATTTTCTTCTCTTTTTTCCGAAAAAATATACCCAACAAATTTTAGTATTAGATTCTCCTCAAGTTTTTGTTGCAGCATAGTACTTTAAATTTTGAACATGTCATAATCTTTTGTTTTGAAGCATCTCATTTAACTTATTTTAATCGGTAGATGTTTTTTGAAATTATTAGATGTATCGCCTAGTATATGTATTGCACCACAACAGTTGGCATTCACTAGCTTTTATTGTCAGCTGTTATCTATATAAAAATTAAATGCACTTAACCAAGACATAGTTGGATTTCATTTTTGCGTGGGCCAAAAAGATGTTTGTCCGAGTTAAGGGTATACCGCTGAAGAGGCTATGCATTGCTTAAAATTCAACCAAAACACCTACCGGAAGCTAGAACCCGATAGGCTTGTAAACACACAAAATACCTATTGGAAGTTACGTTCCTGGCAAAAACACATAATACCTATAGGAAGTTACGTTCCGATCGGTTGAGCAATGGAAATAATGGCAGAGGTCAATTGTCTAGATTTTTCTTTCAGCATTGATCCTACACTGCGTTATTAATTGTGGTACCAACATATCAAGATGCATGTATCTTTAATCCCAATCCCATAACTTAGGGTCGCTAGTGGTTATGCATATCCTTCAATTCTTTATCTCATCTACACAACCGAAAGTTTGCTGGATAGGTGACCGATAGAAATTGAAAAAGGATAGTACAAGTTTTTATGCTATGTTACGTATGAAAGTTCAACCATTTTACGCAACTCAATTTATGGCTATCCGTTTAGACTCCAATATCTGTTCTTTTTCGTGAATGTGATGCGTATCTTGCTGTTCATTTTCAGCTCTAGAATGCATTGTTGGATAATTATTTTTCGACTTGGTAGGAGGTTCCTTTCATTGTGGAACTGGCTGACCTACACTCCGTTATTCATCCCCTCAATAAAGGTCATACAATTGATTGCATGCATTCATATAGATTTGCTTACTCCCACTATATAAATCACAATGACAAATGATGCACATTTTTTGTAAACAGCAAGATAAAATCCAACTACGTATATATTAGATGTGTCTCACTCATCTAAATAGTAGTATAAGAAAAAGAACTACAACAACTGGAAAAGGTGGGGGTTTGAGTTAAAGAAAAAGAAGTTGGAGGTCCTAGGCTGAAATCGGACAAAGAGTAAAATATTAATCTAATAAACTAGGTATTGACATTTGCCCTTAAATTCTTTTATTTCAAAGCGAGTGAAATAATAAATAGCAAAAAAAGAAAGATAATATTTCATTGGGGCATAAAAATGAGGTCTTTTTTTTTAGTAACATGATTTGTATTGTGGGAAAGATAGAGTATTTTTTTTTAAGATATTGGGAGGGGATTACATAGTAATTTGTTTTTAGAAAAAATATAAGTTTTCGCTCATACCCTCTTGCCTTAATCTCATTGAGGTTGATAACTTTTCCCATCTAGATTTTCTTAGAGATAATCTTATTTAAGACATTATCATACACTATACATTTTTTTTAATGAAAATTTGAATAGTTCGTCAGATCGTGAAAGACTAACCATTCCGTTACACCCAACATTGGTGAAGTTGATGATTTTATTTGGCTTTATATAAGATGTGTCTCATTCATATAAATTATTGTGTATCAATAAAATTTAGATTGGGATTTGATAAAGTCATAAAAAGAAACAAGAAAGTGGATGGAAGAAGTATGCATCTTTTTGGTACTGTCATGTCATAATTATTAAAATATGAAAGTGAGCAGACCATAGATGAATATGATAGTGAACATACCACTTTCTACTCACTCTTGGGTTCACTTTCCATGAGAATTTCTATGAGAATCAAAAGATTGAGATCTTATAACTTGATGGATTTTTATTTTGTAATTTTTAAGGAGAATTATTTGGTATTTTTTAGTTCTGTTTGTTACTAGTATTTTTAAAGTAACATTAATTGAAAATTTAGATTCACTTTTAAACAATTAAATATAAAAATAATAACGTGATATTAAATAATTGGATGTTAAATATCATACAATGATTCAAACAAACTCTATAGTACCCCCTTCCCCTGGTGTTCATTTTTTAAATATTAACAATACAACACTTTTCTAAAAAAGAATTATATTTGGCACCTTCCTTCCTAAGATAAACAAAACTTCATTATGTACTGTTATTATTAGCTTTATATTAGGTCTAATTGGTTAGGAAAGAGAGAGCTCGACATTCTAAAGATAAAGATCCCAAACATTAACAGAAAGTGAATAGACCATGGTCTCCAACCCAACTAGACCTATGTGGACCAAGTGTCCTAGCGTTTTCAATTTTGTTGGATTCTTGTACCCTCACCTATAAATTTTCTTCACATATAAACATTACTTCAATATTGTTTTCCTGGCACAGCCTCCAAACCGTTGCCGTAAGTATTTGTCTATGGTTAATTAAGTTGTTCTTGTCTTCCCACATGACATATCCACTACTTCAAGGGATGTGTCAAACTTTGTTTCATCCACCTAGATTGCCCTGCTACATAATAGTTAATGCCACACTCCTTAAGCATAGTTCTACAAATCTAATCATTTGATTAAGAAGGGTTTTCTACTCATCACCTTATATAAGTGGGAGTAATCTCAATTATTGAGGATATGGAAATGAAGTGCCACATAGTAACTGGAGACAAAATTAAGACATGTGAATCCCGGAATCTTCGTGTTAATGGAACATTTGGCATATAATCCGATTTTATGGAACAAGTCGGTGGGGACCATATAACTCACATAATAAAAATATTCATAATTAGAATCGATCATGTAAAAACAAAATAGTGATGAAAAATGTAAAGGATTGTTATTGTTATGTTACTCCCACGTAAAATTAAATATCAATTTGCAACATGGACGAGCATATGATGGTATACCACTCACCTTTTTATGTCAACTTTTTTAAATGGCGACATTTCGAGTTTAGCCACTAAGTGATGAGAAACTTGGAGAAGGAAAAGATATACCTAATATTGTAATGTGTAGTCCCACCAAAAATATTAAGAATAATTAACAAAAGTTAGCTGAGATATTGAAGTTTAATTAAAAATATATATTGAAACTTGGATGCATGAGAAAAAGCATGGCTAATTAATTTATTGTGATATGTTACGCACCAATTAATTGATTATTTTTGCTTCGTAAGCATGACTAATTTATTAAGATATGTTATGCACCAGTTGATATCATTTTGGTTTTGTTTAGACGATAATTAAGAGCTTAGGACTAAATCGAATGATGTTAACAGCAGCAAAACCCTTTTATACATGTATTATTATTAAGGAAGATGTTTTTGTAATACTATAGAAGTTTGACAAAAAAGACAGAAAATCATGCATGATGGCATATTACACTTATTAAGAACAATAATCACTTCTCTTTCATGTATAGGTCGGCCAAAAATCTAATTAATCAAATGTCATGTTTTTATGTATTTCCTTTTATTGTATAAAATCATGTTGTATTATTAATATGTATAACTAGAAATATTATTAATATGTTAAACTAGAAAGAAGCTTAGTGGGAATTTTGTTGCATGCTTGTTAGTGGGTTCAGAATGGATTCTCTGATTTGATTTTTTAGTTAAGCCTCCAAAGTTAGTGTTTAATGGTCTTTTTCTTTTCAAATAATCATTGCATGTTCTGTTTTGGCCTCATACTAAGATTTAATTATGAAATTAATTAATTAATATGCAATATGATCAAGACTCGAGTCGAGAGCACCATATTATACCCATGCATGGGGCCATGTATGTATGTATGTGGATCAATATCATGGATGATGTGACACATGATGAAGTGGCAGGTTTTGTGAATATTTAAATATTTGGGATACAGTTGTGAGTTGTGAATTTTGTTGTTATCCAGCATAAACCCGACCCATGCTTTCCGTTTCAGTATCCTTGTCTTTTTCTACTTGCGTTGATGAACCATGAACGTACAAAAAAGGTTACGAACATAACAGGAAAGTAAAATAGAGTCATGAACGTTATCGTAAACTCGTCCTACATAGTTGACTCAACATGCTCTTGTCAAATACAATGATGCTTACATTCGTAGAAGCTCCCTATCATTATATTGATTATTATTTTATGTTTCATATTTTGTTTATTCATTGTGTGCATGCTTGGACACTCAACGGTATTTATTTTAATTGGATAAAAAAGACATTTGAATTGTATTTCTATCTTGTATTTGGTCAAAATAATGTTCATATTATACCAATATTATTATTTTGTTAAATTAATATTCAAATTATAGAATGAGCTACCGAAAAGAAGATGCATCTTATTGATATAGATAGTACCAAATAGTTCTTATAAGCTTTCCTTCAACCTTGTAGACCCATACCTACACGGCTTCGTGGTCCTTCTCATTCAAATGTGATTCGGTTTTTGCCTAGAAGCTGCCTAGAGCCAGACCACTACCCGCCCTCATCAGCTCTGAGCATTACATGCCTACCAAACGGATGCGTTACTATATATATTTATATATTTAATGGAGTGAAGATGTCTCAAATCAAGAAAAAAAAATATTAAACTAATCATTAAATTGAGAGTAAATTAATTCCTTTATTACAACAAGTAAGAAACTAATTTGAGTACTATTTTCGTAACTAAATTGAGTAACGAGAAAATTCTTAAATATGACAATGAAGTACTTAAATTATATAAAAATTCTTCAATTTATTCTTAACATCTTAATGGCAGAGACTAAATTAATAAATTTTATATAGTATAAAAACTACTTACATTGATAGTTTAATGAGTAAATTGAAGGGAAAAAAATGATAGTTTATAATGGTTTAGATTCGACGGTGATGAATAATGACATATTGAGGGAGTGAAACGAAAAGTGATAATAATTTAGAAAACAAGTACAAAAAAGGATGCATGTTCAAGTTGATGAGCACGTGTACATAGTGATAAGATGAACAATATGCATGAAATGTCATTTCACAGAAAAATGAAAATACTACGAACATGGATGATAGTAATAGATCGATACAGTAGCTAGATAACATAAGGTGGAATGAGAAGAGGGATGGGTCATTAGGTAAAATAGGAAAATTGAGGGAACATGGTGCTCAAATTTTGGACAATCATAAGAGCAAGCTCCTCACCTTTGTGTCGGACTCTTACCATACAAAATGCCCAAAACATACATAAAACAACAAATCCAAGATATGACACCTCTTTTAACAGTAACCTCTCCCTACCTCGAGTGCACATCCAAATCTATCTCTGCATTTTGTCTCCTCTTCTTTCTTAACCACACTGCCAAGCCAACAATGTTGAATTGTATTCCCTCAACAAAAAAAAAATGTTGAATTGTATGTCACCTAAGGTCCTAAACCAGCGAGGATATGCTATTGGCATTAAAAAGAAATCCCATATATGGTAAAAATTTCAATTCCCGTTCAACTAATAGTTGATCTTGAAGGAAAGTCAAACAGCTAGGGAGAGTATCTCAATGATTAGGAGCACAAATTCTCTCGCACGCACGTATACTAAAGGATTAAGTATGATTATATAAATTTTAAATTTTGTTTCTAGTTTTTGACTCGTATAACCAACCGACTGACCATTGTGAAGACAATGTCTACGCCTTAATAGGTTTGATGTTTAATAAAATATGAACTCATAAGCTCGTTTCCTATGATGATTAAACGTTTACACCTTAACTACCTTAAGATGTTTGGTGGATTGGTACAACCGATCTTAACCACATGACCTATTATTTAGGTCCAAATTCAATCTCTACATATAGGGTGCGTTTGGTTTGTAAAACAGCAAGTACTGTACATAACAGTACAAGAAAGAACAACACAATACAAGGGAGAACAACACAGGACAAATTTTTATGGCATTGAATAATTTTTTGTTTTATACGATTTTTGGGGGACGGAATGCTATTTTGGTATTTTAGACAACCTATACGTGGGACAAAAAGTTGTATTGTGGTTTGGTGAGGGACAAAAATATCAGTTTTTGTCCTGTCCCTTGCCTCCACTTTGTCCTATACCTGAAACAGTTTTACAAATCAAACACTGGACAACTGGTGTTGTTCTGTCCTGTCCTTCATTTTTTAGCAAATCAAACGCACCCATAGAGTTTAAGGAAGAAGTACATAATTTGATCCATGTTGCTAACATTTTCTCTCCCCTCGAACAATATACTAACGAATTAACATTTGTTTATAAAAATATATGGGCTATATTTGTTAGCAGCTAACCGATCAGTGGACAATCAAGTCGGTATCTTCAAACAAGTTTGTTTTCTTTTTACATGGTGTGTATGGATGAGGTAATTGAAAATTTTAAAGATTCAATTAAATTATCTTTAGTTTTAAATATTTCTGTTTGGATTGTGTAATAAAATATTTCCCTGTAAACAATTTTGCGTACTTATATACATTTTAAAAGTTCTACGGCAAACTTGAAATTTGAACAAGAAGAGATAGGGTTGTTTCGCTTGGGGTCAAAGAGATCAACCAAGCGTAATAGCTGCAACCTCTCGATCAAATAACGGATTCTAGCGTATTAAACGATATTATCGCAATCACTCGACAATATCATTCGTGTCCAAATGACATCGTTATTTCTAAGGGATCGTTTAAACATCGATTTCCCAAACATTTAAACGATCATAAAGTCGTTTGGATAGTTTAATCGACGATTTCCCAACCGATTAAATTACCCAAAAGCATTAAGTTCTAGATTAAAAGTGATTATCAAATATTACCATCCATGTCTAGAGTGATAACTTAGGATAGATTGCTATTCTATTTCTAGATTCAAAAGTATGTGTCCATATCATTTTCAATCTCAATAAAACAGTAATTGCAAGAATAACAACAATATTGAATAAATAGCTAGAACCATATATTAAATGATCAAAAGATTACATAATAGCTTGTTTGAATACCTCAAAACCCACAAGGGTAGATGTAGCTACATATGTCTATGAT
>Ga0315914_1002953_pt1 | contig 26044 bp, 16 predicted proteins | sample MpolenodulesMG_FD_203920 | JGI IMG/M metagenome (GOLD analysis project Ga0315914, IMG submission 203920) | Medicago polymorpha root nodule microbial communities from Los Angeles, California, United States - elongated nodules | ecosystem: Host-associated > Plants > Roots > Nodule | place: USA... | reverse complement strand
AAAATTATTTTTTTGAAAAATCTGAAGACCCCAAATGTCTGATATCAACTTCCCATATTCAAGTCAAGAGTATAAAATGTGAACTACCCATCATTTGATATTGCATTCTATTTTGGCAGAATCAAATTTCTAACAAAAAAATCAAAATTAAAAAGAAATAAAAGATAAATTATAGGCTAAAGAAGTGATTGGGTGGGGAAGGAGGTGTTCCTCCTTTTTTAACACATCTGATCCGAAGGAAATAGAGCAGAGAAGGGGAGGAAGAAAACGAGAACGAAAAGAATGAAGTTGTAATTCAGTGTATACAGGGTATAATAAAAAATTGTGTATTTGATTAATCAAATGACTCTTAATTATTGTTTAAGATGGTCCACCGGTGAGGGACTTAATTGAGCCCTCACCCTAGAATCCACCCTTAATTAATACAAGAAAGAAGATTAATTTATAGTATATCTTAAGTTTATATATGTTGTTGGTCTCCATTAATACGCACTTTATTCTTATTGTCCATGCATCATTTTTTTTTTTTTGTGGAAATAGCTCTTGAAATATCTAAAACATTTGGAAATAGTCCTTGATTTTAGGTTTTGGTACAAAAACTACGATGTGGCAAACGACAGCTGAAATGTCATTGTTGAATCATATTAATTCGTATATTTGGCATGCTGACTTATATTATCATTATTTATTTCATAAATTTTTTTATAACCCCTTGAATGGAAAACCCAAAATGTCATGAACAAGAACAAAAGAACAACTGCAATTTATTCTTAAAAAAAATGTAATAATAACATCAACAACAAAATTTCCACAAAAATCTGAAGGCCTAAGAGTTACAATTAGTCTCCTCATATTGAAATGATGAACAATTGTGAATCTTGGATAATGATGAACAATTGTTGGTCTCTATAAATACGCACTTTATTACGATCAATCCTACAAAATCAGCTTTTAAAGTGAGGACTATCCTCACTTGTAAAATCATTTCAAGTCTCTTTCATCAATTATGAGACTCTTAACACACAATTTCAAACTCGAGACTGGAAATCTAGAGTGATCTGAGTGGTCTGGTAACATGAGACCAACAAGTCTTAGGGAAGACTTTGATCATGTCATTTTAGAGTTACGGTTGAGTCTAATTCATCCTAACAAATCAAACTTGTAAGGTAAAGTCGATTTTTACTTATAAACTAATGTTCAAGCCTTATCCAATTTAATATGATACCTTAACAAGAGACAAGATCAAAGGTTGGAGCCAATATACAGTAGGCCGATTGATTGATTGTGTGTATCTAGGAAATTAATAGTATAATAGTAGTCGTAACAACAACAACAATAATATATATTATATATAAAGGAGATACATGGTTTTGGTCTGATTTTTTATCTTTTAATTGTATCCTTTATTTAAATTATTATTCTAATAACAACCTGATCTTTTGTATAATATTATTTAATTAAAAAACTAGTTAAACTTCATTATAAATATGAACAATTGCACTATGGTAGGAACAATAAAATAAATCTTGACTTAATTATATTATATTTAAAAATAGGGTTAATTAAGTTTTTAGTCCCTATAAATATTCACAGTTTTGTTTTTAATTCCTACAAAATAAAATCGCATTTTTTAGTCCCTGTGACATTTTCCTTAAGCATTTTAGGGACCAAAAATGTTGATGAGAATTTTGTAATGGGACTATAAATGCAGATGAAATTTTTTTATAGGGACTAAAAATGCTGATGGAAAATTTTATAGGGATTAAAAAGTGTGATTTTATTTTGCAGGGACTAAAAACAAAATTTTGAATATTTATAGGGACCATTTACTTAATTAACCCAAAAAAATATTATAATAAAATACGATAAGCTAAACATACAGTTAGCTCACGTGTTCGTCTTGACCAATAATAATGATGATGATGATGATGATGTCGTCATTGCTAAGAAGAGTGTCTTCTAAGGAGTTGCACGTGTCGTGCCTCTTCCATATGGTTCAATAGATCTTGGTTAGGCACAATCATCTTAGAATTAGGCTTGAACTTAACTCAACTCTACAAATCTTAGTTGTAGGATGATAATTATCTCCACTTATAAATTTTATGTTTTTATCTTATTTTATCTAATTTGAGATTCTTTACATACTTCCTCATGTTTGAGACTTGACATCTGAAGTATGATCCAATGATTCGATAACACTGACATGATAATAAACGATCCAACAAATTCTGAACATCCTTTGAAACCATATTAGACCATGAGTTTGACCTGACCAGTTCATCATTACAAAATTGATTTATAAAATGATAAATATTCGTATGACATTTCATTCTCATTCAATGATACTCTTAACAAGATACATAATCAAATTAAAGGGGGACCACAAAGAAAAATTTATGGAAAAATGTGTGAAGCAATATATGATATGACCAATTGCATGTATAAGAAATTATAGTATAATAAACTAATAATTAAAGGAAAATTCTAAGAAGTGCCCAAAAGAAGCTTAAAAGAAAAAGTTTATTTTGGAAATGATGTATTCAACATCTTAAAATTTTAAAAATAAACTTTTTCTACATCAAATTTATAATTTATTTCTATTTTTGAATTTTTAACTAGTGCCCTAATAACACTTGTTAGCACAACTCATAATTAAAACATATGTGGTCAGGGGCGGAGCCACCCCCAAGCTAGCCTAGGCACTAGCCCAGACTCAGCTTCTACTTTCTTTGTTTTTCCTGTGGATTTTGGTGTAAATTCCGCAAAAAACTCGTTGTTTCCTGCGGATTTTGCTAAGGATTTAGGTTCCCAGGTAAATGTAATACTTTTGTGGGTAATTGTTTTATTAGGATTTTAGAATCTGCAGGAAATGTACAATTATCTGCAGAAAATGTACAATTTTTGTCCAGATTCTATAAAATTTCTGACTCCGCCGTGTATGTGGTTGCTAAGATGAGTGACAAAAAGTGCTTTTACTGTACCTCTTCCACCAGTTTGCCAACTGCGGTTGTTAGGAATGTTTGACCTTCACCTGTTGTGAATTGGGATTAATTCTGAAATTTTGCATCATTTGATATATTATTATTGGTAAAATTTAATGTTGGTATTTATCCTTTACATTATATATTTAATTTATAACTTTTATTAAAAAAAAAAGAATGGGAAGCAAAATTGATCCTGTACCAGTCAGTCATCTCGTGTCTTTGTTGTAGTTCTCAAACTTTCTTTCTTTGAACTGACAATATTCGTTTTGTGGGATCCACACTCCCAAACAGCATTGCCTCACGGTCACGGACGGCATCAACCCCACCCTTCTCTCCCCCATCATTTTCACGGTACTATTCCATTAATAATACAATTATGGCATAATCATTTTCATAATTGGCGGCATAAGCCACCCCAAAACCTACGTGTGATGCTCTGATTGTAGGATTTGTAAAACAATTAAAGTTATATCTTAAACATCTCGAGGGTACTTCAAAAACATATGGACTTCAAAAGCTGAAGTATTTATCTTTTCTAATTCATCTTTAAGTACAAGAAATACTCAAACCCATTAAAAAAAAAAACAAGAAAAAGAACACACAATAAAAGGGTAACAAAGAAAGAAACTTAATACTTCCTTTAAAAAGGAAAAAATTTACTTTTTAGATTAGTTATACTGTCTATAATATAAACCAAATATATCATTTATACAATGAATCAAAAAAGTTAAATATTTCTTATAAATAGGACCGAAGAGAGTATAATTTAGAGTTAGAATCTCGACATTTATATATTATAATGTTTCAATCAATTGAGTTATGTCTACTAAACAAAAGAGGGAGTATTTTAACATGAGAAGTATTGGCATAATATTATATAACTTATATACACCGACTCACAGTTTTTCATTGGTTAAAATTTAAATTAATCTCACTAATTTAAGGATCCTATTCTTTTTTATTGTGGAGTATCTATGTTGGCTTGGTTATGATTCTTCATCTCTCACTGGTTTAGTTTGTATTTGTTATTAACCATAGAAGGGAAACAACCTTTATATTTTGGGTTGTTTCCCGTTGGCTTATATTTAGTTTCTTTCTTTTGTTACCCTTTTATTGTGTGTTCTTTTTCTTGTCTTTTTTTTTTTTTTAATGGATTTGAGTATTTCTTGTACTCATTTCTCAATTACATAATATTTCATTTGTCATTAACAAAATATTAGTTCAACAAACTAAAATATTTTAAAATTTTGATTATAATTGAATTATGAGAGAGTTATATATTAATGATCAACAAAGATATTTTAAGGATTTCATTCATCATATTCTTGGATACTGCATTTTTTTTTACTATCAGTCAATCATTTACATTGTCCATCAATCATTACAATTCAATCATTAAAAAATATGCTAAATGTTGTTTGTGATTGATTGGAAGTGTAAAATTTTACATAAGACGGTGCATCAAAATTATTTTCTTTCTTTAATAAAAAAGTGAAAGAATAGTACTTTTGTGCTTTTTTAAGGTTAAATATGTTTTTTGTTCATATAAAATTGAAACTTTTTAAGTTTAATTCTTACTTAATTTTAATAGTCTTTTTAGTCCCTACAAAAAATATTTACATGTAATTTTAGTCTATGCTAAAACAAAGTTTGTTTAATTATCCTTAAACTCTTAAATTTTTGAATGATTTTTCTGAGACAAGTTTAGAACATTACAAAAGGTTCATTTACTAAAATTTAGAATTTTTGAACACGAAATAAATTAAATATGATTTTTTTAAACGACAAAAGTTCAAGATAAAAACAACAAAAATTTGGGCATAGAAATCAAATTTTGAGATAATTTTTTGCGGACGAACTTTTAGTAATGTTCTCAACATGTATGCAAAAAATTGTTCAAAAACATAAGAGTTTAAGCATAATTAAACAAATTTGAATTTAGTAGGGACCAAAGTTGAGTGCATAAATTTTTTTCAGGGACTAAAAAAACATTAAAATGAAATAAGGACTAAACTTAGAAAGTCTCCATTTTATAGGGAACAAAAACATATTTAACCATTTTTTTACATGAGAAAGGAAAAAAGAAAGGAAAGAAAACTAAATCCTTAAAACGGACGCCCTAAAGCATTGTCTAGTAAAATATGTGATAGACTCGAAAGATGCTCATTAAATATAACAAGATGGTCTGAACTATTAGCTCCCAACTTAACAAAGCTATTAGCGCGGTATTACACAACTTAATACATAACTTTTAAATCCCATTTCGATGCTTTATTAAATAATATTAGGGAAATATACTAACACATGCTCTTAAAGTATTATTTAAGGAATAAAAGAAAAGGTAACACTTGTATAGAAAATGATAAATTTATTATTTTAACACATGTTTGTGTTTGACTTGTATTTCAAAACAAAATTTTCTTTTATGGGATGTTTAAGTGATGCAATTAGAACACTTACTAACATGACTCTGTAAAAAAAATACATGACTCATATTACACTTTCTTATCATTTCCACCTAGGCACCTTAATACTCTCTATTGCATAGATCATGTGTACTTGCTATGAGACTAATCCTTAGTCCTTACTTAATAGCATGACATCAGTTTTATTGTTTTTGTTTTTTTACAGAGGTATCTAACATAGTCTCTACTGTAGATTACAAGGTGAAGCAATGGTCCATTAACTTAGAAAGATACACTATGCATGAAATTAAGTAAGAACTTGAACCAATATATGCAAGTGATGATCAGTCCAACTGAAACAACAGTAGCAGCTCATTTGATAGACTTGGTACGTAGAATTACAATGTTAATTTTAGTTAGCTTATGCCTTATAGCTAGGTCCCTTCAAAAAAGGAAGAAGCTTATAGCTAGGTATACTAGTAGTATACTATTTTTGGAGTGAGAAAGTGAGAGACAGAGAGAGAAAGAAAGAGGGTATACGTGGTCCATCATACTATACTAGTCTATGGCTGACTGACAGTACTCATAGTCACAGCAGCCGCGTTGATAATTATCAGAGAAAGAAAGAAGTTTGTTTTATCATCATCTTCTCTCTTTTCTACCTCCTTCTCTCTTTGCTTGTTACCTCCAATATACTCTCAACTCAACTATATCCAGTTATATCTTCATCCAACTAGGTTCTCAAGTCTCAACTCTCAAGGCTTTTTATGCTACCTAGCTGTCAGCTCTATTCACGTGTAACACCTATTTCAATAATATATAGAAGTACTTTTGTCTCAAATAGCAAAAATCAAGATATATTTATAGATATAATTCTACTAATTAATTGTTATTTTGTTTTAATCAGTAGAGTTTTCATTTCAAAGATGATGTCTGAAGAAGCAGTTTCTGATACTTCCAACTTCAGAAGCACCTCAAACTCAAACCCTAATCTTCCTAACCCTAATTCAAATTCAGTTAAGAGAAAAAGAAGTCTACCAGGAACACCAGGCAAGTTGTTCACCTTCTTTTGTCTATGTAAATATTCTAAATATATTATCGTAGATTTTCAATATTAAATTTTGTGAAAAACATTGATGAATTCCTTCCTAGATAACAAATTAATATAACCATGCTGCAGATCCGGATTCAGAAGTGATTGCTCTATCACCAAAATCACTGATGACATCGAACCGTTTCATCTGCGAAGTATGCAACAAGGGTTTCAAGAGAGACCAGAACCTACAGCTACATCGACGGGGACACAATCTTCCATGGAAGCTTAAGCAAAGAAACAAGCTAGAGGTGATAAGGAAGAAAGTGTACGTTTGTCCAGAAAAGAGCTGCGTGCACCACGACCCTAGTCGAGCTCTCGGAGACTTAACAGGGATAAAAAAACACTTTAGTAGAAAGCATGGTGAGAAGAAGTGGAAGTGTGAAAAGTGCTCAAAGAAATATGCAGTTCAATCTGATTGGAAGGCTCATAGTAAGATTTGTGGCACTAAAGAGTACAGATGTGATTGTGGCACACTATTCTCCAGGTATATAACCATGATGCACTATTTAGTGCTCGTTTGATATCACATAAAGTTTGTTATGAAATTACGGTGAGCCACCTTGATTATGTAAAAGCTACACTTTTGTAACTTTGACAAAATCAGGGTGTCACACCGACTGTAATACTAAACATGCATATATTTGGAAATAACAACATTGAACAATAACATATATTGTTGATACTTCTGTAAAAAATGATCATTGTCGATCTAAACATGCACTTAAGAGGCTACTATACGATTTAATCAGGGTGTCAAATGATCATGGTCGATCTAAACATGGGCTTAAGAGGTCTACTACATGATAATTTTACAATAACTTAACAATCTACATGCTAATTAATGAAGTGGGATTAGATTATATAAATATACACTTTATATGAGTAAGTTTGCTGCTTTAATTTTTGCCTTTGCATTAATCTCATGCTTAGTCAATTTAATAACAAAATTTTTGGTATAAATAAATTGAGATTCTGCGCTCAACTAGTTGCACTTGCATGTTTTGAATCAAGCTGAGTTCGATTTGTTGACGCGCAAAAATGCATTTATTTTCTTTCAAAATTACAGTGACACACCGTGATTATGTATAGTGAACTTTGCACTCTAGACATGTAATAATTTTGAGAGTATGATAGGACCACTTTGTTAATTATTTTTTGTGTGATGATTGACAAATCAGGAAAGACAGCTTCTTAACTCACAGAGCTTTCTGTGAATCCTTGGTGGAAGGAAGTGCAAGAATAGGTTCAGTTCCAGCAGTTATATCCAACTTTGGAAACAATCTTTTGATCAACACTCAAGCACAAAGAAATATTCCTCATGGTTTATTTGGGCTTAATCCGGAATATGGTGGGCCATGCCAAGAAACATTCATGGGAAATTTTCCCAATAATAACATCCCTCATCATAGTTATCTTCCAAATTCTAGTGCATTCTCATCATCAGGAGCAAACTCTGATTTAGAATTAGTCCATACATTTGGTTTATTACCACAAGGACAATGGATGAATTACAGATACAATGATCAGCATGCAGAAACATCATTTACAAGTAGTGGGGTTCTAAAGCTAGAACAACAACAAGAAGAAGACAAAATGCATGATTTGTCTCATTTGTATTCTCAGAACCAATTACAAGGATGTCCAAGTCACGTGTCAACAATGCAAACTACAACTACAAAGCTTATCAATGGTAATAATGATGCAGCTTTTAATAATATTGTTGAAGTTAAGAAATTGTTCAACCAAGGAAACCATGCTGGAAATTTCAATGAAGATCAGTTGAGCTTAACAAGAGATTTCCTTGGTGTTGGAGATGACTCGTTGAAGAGAACCTTGTTGCAACAAGAAGTGATACCTAGGTTCAATCCGATAGGATCTGTCACAAACTTGCAAAGTGAGTTTGGTGGACACTATTGATAGTGAAGTTGTGTACGAGATATTATTCCATACATAGATATATTATTATTACTTTGTTAGCAGCAGCAGATAAATACAATACTCGTGATGCCCTGGTATTTAATTACTAAGTTAGAACTTAGAACTATATATAAAAGATGAGATAGTGTTAGTGTTAACTCGGATTCAGAGGCATGCATAATATATTGAGATATCATTATCAAGTCACGTGATATTCATAGAGAGACATCCCGTGATGGAGGTAGGGGCCATTATACATCTGTCGTAAGAAACAAACAATATACAATCTCTCCTTTTATTTCTTAAATTATCTCTTCTTGTTGTATAATTATTCTTATGTATATTTTATGTATACTGTACAGTTTTTCTTTTGAATCTTTTGAAGGATATATACTATACAGTTAATAATTATAATGTAGGGCCTCTAGAAAAAAATTATAATGTAGGACATATAACTTGAAACAGAAATAACGCGGTTTTCCTCCATGCTTTACAGTTTGTATAAATTGATAGACATGGGCCACTGGCCTACTTCATTTGTTTTTTTAGCCATTTAGATTAGATTTGTATATTATGCTTTCTACCTAGCTTGCTTTAGTTACATATATGAGATGCTAATATATATATAGCACAAGAGTTGGCGATGGATATTTAGTAAGTGTATCAAATCGTTTTTAAGTAATAAAAATAAATTCGTATTCACATAGATTCTTAACCTCTACATCACAATTATGTATTAGGGATGTAAAATCCAGGGTTATATAGTTTGAATTAGCAGAAAATAAATTACTTTGGATAAAAATCAGGATTTAAAAGGTGATTAGGTCTTTCAAATTCTTTCTTTTTCACTACTTCATGCAAAAACTACAATTGCTTGTATAGAATTATGATGAATTAACAAATAAATTAAAGGTTAAGATCAACATCTTGACTCAGACCATTCCCTTTTCTCTAATCACAACACCTTAATATTTTAGACGAGTTCGTGTTTATTGAAAGTTTTATTGAACATTAATTTTATTTATCACAATAGATAATTCAATATTTGTAAAATCACTATGGATTGAACATTTATCTTAGATCAAATTCCAAAATTAGGGTTAGTAATCATTTGTTTCTTGAAAACAAATCACAAATTCGTCAACTATAGAAATCATTAAACACATAGATAACCGAATAATTAGGTTTGCAATTGCATATATAAATGGTATCATTTGGCCTTAATAATGCTATCAAGACTATAATAAGACTAAATGGTATCATGCAGAATTAAGAAAATATAATATTTGAATCATAAAATAAGTAATAAATAATATTATTTTTTTAATCAACAAATTTTATTAAAAACTAGAACCCTGCTCAAGACGAACAGAGATCGGTGAAACCGAAATACAAACGAAAGACACCGTATATAGGCGGAACATCCAAAAAATAAACACCATAAAAAACCCCTACGACATCACCACCTAAGAATAAACCCCTTCACGAAACCACCATTGAAAAAACAAAATCCATAACCGCTCAAAATCCATAACCGCTCATCGTCATTACTCAACCCAAAATAACCCCCTCTAAATGAAACACTCCTACCACATCCCATAAGCTGAGCCACTATTCCAAAGATCAATCAGCTTCCACTACCTCACAACCTCCGAACCACCGAAAGAACACCATAAAAGTCCAAAACCAAACTTGAGCCAAAGAACCGACTCTCAATCTCGAATCAAAAGTGATCGGCCCTCAGACTTCAGGACCCAACCAGACGGGCACCCCTTACCCCCGATACACCAGAGAATGCCAGCCAAACAAGAATGCAGCTAAACGCCAACTTCCGATCTCGAAGCAAAAGTAATCAGTCCTCCAGAATCCAACACACAAAAAGTAAGACTGCGGTGGTTCATACATCAATCAAGAAGGAACAAAATGCTTAGCTCAAAGGACACACAACTTCAAAAACACCCTAAACACCACAATCACCCAAAACTCAAACAAGAAGTAGCGACAATGGATATGGACCCGAATAACAAAGGCGGTCTCCAAAATGAATCACCCACAACAACCACCACAAAAGCACCCACCTCTTCACCTAAGAATACCAACCCTAAGCAATACCAACCGCCCCTTTTACTAAATCTCCACCACCACCACACTTCAACACCACCACCACTACGCATCACCACAACCACCACCACCCTTACAACACCACGGTTAAGCAGGCACAAGAGCAATAAAACGAGGTTGAAGTCTCCAAGGCAAGCAGCAAACATCACCATAGCATTTCGAAGGAACAACCACGGAGAATAAACCCACAAACCATCGAACGAGACAAAGGCTACATCGTCAAACCACCTCGCCAAGAAACATGCAGCAACCCATAACCAGACCAAACGACGATGAAACCCAACAACAAAACACGGGCAGCGACGCCGGTTTGAAGCGGAAAACAACCTAGATTGAAAACAGTTATCCACCGGTGACAAGGTGGAGGCGTCTCGCGCCGGAGTAAACAACAACCAAGCCAAAAAGCAACAAGAGCCTAGCAACACGACCCAAAAGATGCAACCACCATTGCTAAGCCCAAGCAAACACCCATAACACTTCACCACCGCACTTTCAAGCTACCCTAACAACCCCAAAACACCTATAATATTATTTGATGTTAATAAAAAAAAGGCAAAATTACACCATTCGTCTCTTAACTTAATTTTATAATATTTTCATTCTTTATCTTTTTTCTGTCCTGATTTAGTCCTTTATGTTATAAAATGTCAACATAGTTATCTTTTTTTTTTTTTTTAAAAAAATTAATAATCAAAAACTCAAAAAAAAAAACTCATCACTCAAAAAAAAAACTCATCAAACTCATTAACAAACCCAAATCTTTATTATACAAACCCAGAAAATCAGATTTCATTAGAAAAATCTCATATATCATTTATATTATTTGATGTTAATAAAAAATAAATTCACGCCACAACAACAATTTAAAACCACATTTGAACCATTTTTTTCATATTAGGGAAACCGCAAAATGCAAGGTAGGTTGAAGATGCTTTAAGCTAAAATATTAAGATTGCCAAATTATAGTTAGCTACACGAACATGCATTTGAATCAAATATTAAGACTCTTTTATATATTAGAATGAATTCATACAAGAAATACAAATATTCCCATAATTTCCCTTGCCATACACAATCATAAACACTCAAACATCAATGTAACATAGTGTAGCTTGTTCAATATTGGTATATTTAGACATAGATCATAAGACCTAGTAGTTTTTGTTGTAAAAACCTCCCATGACGACGATTCCAACAACAAGTGCCACCCAACTTCCACACATGTCAATCCTCATAGCACTTGAAGTCACAGCAGGAACAACCTGCGACGTTGTTGAATCTTCTGATGATGATGGTTTTTCTTTTTCTGGCTTCGGCGCCTTAGCATCAGCAATAGCTGGTGCTGGCGCCAAAGCCGGAACCTCAGCAACAATTTTCTTAGCAGGAGAAAACTCCGATGGAATGAGCACTTTACCAACTTTATAAATAGCAAGATGTTTATCGGTATATATGATTCCATTAATTGTTGTGTTAACACTTCCGGTTGAAATGTTCACATTTCCACCATAACTAATCACGTTAAGTTCAACTTTTCCAGGTTTGTTACCAGCAAGTGTTCTCACAGGGTTGGTTAAAGTATCAAAGTTAGAGCTAGATACAAAATCAGAAATAACATGGAATTGAAGTAGTTCAAGTTTTTTTTCATTGGAGAGTGAGTTGAGGAACCCTGGTTTGAGTTCTGAGAAGGCGGAATCGTCGGGTGCAAGGATCGTTAATCCACCGGATTTTATGGTTAGGAGCTGTGAGTTGAGCTGATTGATTAGTTGAGTTGTTTTCATGAGACGGAGGAAAATGTTGAATGAATTTGCTTGTTTAAGGATTTGAACTATGTCTGTTGTGGGGGTGGGAGTTTCAGGGGTAGTATTGTCATTTGGTGGGAATGTGGGGACCAAGGGTTTTGTTGGGGATGAAATTGGTTGGGTAGGGGGTGATTGAATTGGTGACGTGGCAGGAGATAATGCTGCTAAAGTGTTGGAACAAAAGAGGGAAATGACTAGTAGTGTTAGTGAGATGCATTGTTTTTTATTTGTCACCATTTTGGAGTATATTGAAAAGTTTTGGTGTTTTGAAATGATGGAATTGTGCTTGTAATGAGTGAAGGTTTGATGAATTTTAGAGATATGGAGTTATGTTGTTTTTATATTGAGTTTTGTAGACAATTATTGGCTGGTGAGTGGTTTGGTTAATTGTGATTTATGAACTTAATAATATTGTTATATGATTAGGATACTTTGGTGTTGAGTCTATTAAGATTGATAGGTAGAGTGAGGTGAAGAGATCCATTAGATGTGAGAAAAATTGGATGTGTGCAATGTGATTTTGTTGTGTATATCTCTTTATTTGGTAAGGATATTAAGATGGCTCGTCATAGAAGATTGAATCAGTGGAGCTATTTTAGTTTTATTTACTATTTTTGCTTGTGAGTGTACTCCATATAGGGAAAATAGAGTGAGAGGTCAATTTGATGTAGGGGTGAGATGATAAAATATGAGTTAGATAGATGCATGCATGTGTTGCTTTTAGTTAAAAGTTTATAAATCAATCTAAAATCCAATTATTTTTAAAATTCTTTTTGCCATGAGATTTTAATTGAAGATGTTCAAGTTAACAATATCGGCATTGCTATTTGAATTAGATTTTATAGGCTATTAAAATTCTGAAATAAAATTAAAAGAACATCCTTATTTCAATGTGTCATTTTGTTTTTTTATATTAGTAGTTTATAAGAGAAACAAGTATAGTTGTGGATGAGAAAGTGTGGTGGTCGATTCAGCTCATCTTATAAGAAAAATCAACTCCTAAATATTCTATTTTACACATTTCACAAGTTTCTCACTATATTTTCTTAACACAAATATTATTGTAGTGTTATATATCACTCTTCCATTTTTTTAAATATGTGTTGGAAGTTGCTCCACCAATTCTTATACTATTTAAAATTTTAGTTTTTACTAGAATTTTCTTTAATTTTTTATGTCATGAAATTATAAAATTTGCCTTTATGGCAAAATTAAGTTCAAGACAAACTATATTCACAATCTCCACTTTTCCATTTCCGCAATTGGCTGAGACAATGATACAATGATGTAATCAATGTCCACTCAACAAAAACAAGAGAAAATGTATATAAATTGAATTTTGAGACAATGATTCTTTAACTTCTCTTGTTTATGTTCTATCAACATTAATCAAATCATTGTTTCAACCGTAAAACCTGTGTGAAGCTCGTAAATGTAGCTCAAAACTCAACTCAACCTATTTTGAGCAATTTTCAATTGGACCTCTATAGATGGACCTAGATTTCTTGTAGTGAAACATCACCGGTCGTCCGATCTTGATCATACGATTTTTATTTTATGACTTCAAATATGTCGAGATTAAATCAGAACCATCAGATCTTGATCGGACGGTCAATGATCCTTGACTATATGTGACTACAACAAATCCATGTCCCTCTATAAACTACTGTAATACTCTCTCTCCCTCCTGTAATTACCCGAAATCAATTTACAAAGAGAAAACCACCTAATGCAAAAAGGAAGACATTCTTGTGAAATTGAGAATGAATTCCTATTTTTTATTTTTTAAAGCTTTGTACTAAAAGAATTAACTAGTCAATGAATAACACAATTCCCAAATTATATTTGTTAATGTTAAATATGAATAATTTTTTGCCGACATGTTTAAAACATTATGAATATATCCCTCAACAAAAATTTACAGTCTTTTTAACAATGGATGAATTAAATTTGAAGTTTTTAAGCGCTAAATAATCAAGAAACAAAATAACAAACTTGTAGATCTAAAAATCAAATTTTGAGATATTTTTTGTAGAGGCTCCTATCATAACACATCTTGTATCCACAAAGTTTGGTAGTATTCCAATAAAGCCTCAATTTATGTTAATTTTAATAGAGACTAAAAATGTTGATGTAATGTAATGTTTGTAACTAAAAGTTGTAGAAATTTTTTATAGGAACTAAAAATAAATTTCTATAGAAACTAAAAACATAATGGTTGAGCTTTACATTGGACTTCAATCAATGCTATCCTTAAGTTTCTTTTCATCCAATATATCCATAAAGTCATAGAGATTGTTTCAATTTGATGCATATATAGATTAAATCAAATTACTCAATGGATATTCAAATTTAAACATTTTTACAAGGAATAAAATGAACATGGTTCAAACCAATAACATAACAGAATGGGAAGAAGAAAAAAAAAAAGATTAATTGTTTGAAATCATTCATATGCAGCTTCCAAATGGGTGATGTATGATGATCTTCAACTCCATAACATTGCCATTGCAACAAAAGCTACTCCAATAGATATATAATCTGTTCCTTGAATTCCAAGTAAACTCACTGCTCCAGAACTTTTTTTATCCTGTGTTGTTGTATCATCCTCATCTTCTTCAGAAGAAGACTTTGTCTTATCAGCTTTCGGTGCTATTGCTTCCGCAACAGGAGCAGCAGCAGGTGCCTTAGTCCCAAAGAAATCAAGAGGAAGCAAAACCTTATCCAAACGATATATAGCAAGCTTGTTATCTTGATAAACTACACCAGTAACAGTAGCATTAACCACACCAGTTGAAAGACTAACACTGGTACCAAACGATTCGATGTTCAATGGAAGCTTTAAAGGGTCTTTACCAGCCACTGTCTCAACAGGGTTACTAAGAGAATCAAAGTTATTGCTATCAACAAACTGTGGAAGAATGTGGAATTGTAATAGTTCGATTTTTTTGTTTTCGTTTAGTGAGTTGAAGAACCCTGCTTTGAGATGCGAGAAAGCTGAGTCATCCGGTGCCAAGATTGTTAATCCGCCGCTTTTTGGTGATATGAGTTGTGAGTTTAGGTTGTCCACGATTTGTGTTGTTCTTAGGAGACGGGTTAGTATTGTGAATGTTTTCGCCTTTTTGAGGATTTTTGTTATGTCGTCTGGGGTGGAATCTGAGGTGTCTGGTAATGTCGGGACTAATGGTTTTGTCGATGTTGGTGATGCTGCTTTTGGTGCCGGGGCATGTTTCGGTGACGCTGCAGGTGCTGTTGCTGTTGCTGCCGTGTTGGGAGAATACAATGAGGAGAACATGAGTAGAAAGAGTGAGAAGGAAAAGATAATTTGATTCATATTTGGCTTGATAATTGAATATTGTGGAGGAATGTAATTATGTAAATGATTGGATTTTTTTGTTAATTTGTATGTTGGATGTGTTGATTGGAGGGTAAGGAGAGGTGGATTTATATATTGAGGCCAAGGAAATGATGGGTAGGTGTAATGTTATAGTTCTATAGTTGTGATTTTGGTGGTATCAATAATCTGTCATGGTGAATAAGGATATTTTATCTTATTATTATTGGCATTGCATCTCTTTTGGTTACTTGAATTATTGTGTGAAGTTTTTATGTGGTGAGCCGTTAGCTTTGAAGTGAGATTAACATTATTGTTTCTCAAATCATAGTGCAATAAAATGTAGTTGGAATCGGCAGTATAGATCGAGGTTATAGAAAATGTATAACTGACCTGTAAGATTAACTTTTTTTTGGACAAAAATTGATGACTTGTGATCTTATCATCACTTGCTTTGTATATATTGTTAGAAATTTAGATCTAAATAAAACAGATTTCACAAAACATATTTAATCGTTATGAATCAATAGCGGAAGCAAATAAAACATTGAATATGAATATGAACGGATCTAAGACACGTTTGATTTATTAAGGATATTAATGATTAGGTATTAGGAAATACATGGATCAAGCTTTGATGACAGCCCTCTCGACAACAACGATAAAGAGAGGACGTGATCTGAAACAAACATCAACATGGTTGGTGGCAGCTGATTTGGTTCTTCTTCAACCGGTACTTTTATGCCTTAAGTTCTCTTTAGATGGGGAGAAGAGAGAGTTTTGTCGTTATGGTGTATTGGGGACCATAGTCTCTATTATATCGGATGGTCAATATGGTTTCTCATTATTCAGTTAATGGGTCATCCACATCCACTCATATTGAGTCCATATCAATTAATTAAATATTTAATTAATTATTCAATTAAAAATCTAATAGCTTTATTACTTAATATGATCACTAATCAGTTAAGGCTTTCAATTGATAAATAGTTAATATAACTATTATTACCCACATAATGATATCAGAATATAATTAAACAATAAAATATTTCAACAATATCCCACTTGGGCTACATATCTTAATAATTATACCAAAATTCTATAGGCGCGCGTACAAATGCTATTTATCTTTAGATTTTAACTTTACAATTTGGTCCACCTCATACATTAATAATGGGACCATCGCGGCTGTCGTCATTGACGTATAACATGACGGAACCCCGACGACCAGCATATCAATGCATTTGATGACATAGATCGATATGGATGAGTGACATGGAAATTTCATGCAATGTGATCTCTAAATCATGTCTATTTTCAATTGGTCCAACAAAAAAATTTAGTGAGATCAAAATTGAAGTTTGCAAATTCAATATTTGCAGAAATGATATAGAAATGGTTATAACAATAATAACCTCGTGAACTTTATTTCTGCAGAAAATCGTAACATAAAGTATGTATCAATACCAAAACAAAAGTATATAACATAAAATAAAAGAGACTCCCACTAATCCAAGACATCCTTAATGACAACATCCATATGAAAGACCTTAGGTGTCATGTCTTTGATTAGTGGTATAACTAGCATAAAGTTTGTCTCTATATGTTTTACCATTTAACAACAATAATCTATAAGGTAATGAACCTTATGACTTTTGTTGTTAAATAACTATACGACTGAATTATGTCACTATATAACTTGAACGGTCTTTCAATACCTTTAACGTTATGCAACCAAGTGGCATAAATACTTACAGTAATTTCCTAACTTAAGATGTGTATTATATACAGACATCCAAAAAAGAAACAGAGTCTAACACACTAATGATCTCCAAATTGTTAGATGTCTGATGTGAGCATAAGATCTCTTGTTCTCTTAAATAATCCTTATTGTTGCCTTTTCAACAATTCAAACTTTGAATTGCTCAAGTATCAGCCAAACAATCTTATTATATACGCTATTTCCAAATGCGTATAATAAGATCATACATAAAAATCCTATATGCAAAACGTAGGAAAATACTTAAATATTGGGATTCATAAATTTTCTAATGGGTAATATTTGAGACTAAAAAGTCTCTCGGTGATTGAGGGCATCCATAATTTATTAACTTTAATGTCAATTTATTTTTAAATTTATTGATATAACTCTTTTGTGATATCTAAATAATACCTTGAGAAGAATCTATAAGTATCGAAATACCTAAAACAAAAGAGGTGACCCCAAGATCTTTCATCGCCAAACTCTTGTTAGAGATTTTCTTGGTCTCACATAACTAACATATATCATAGTTGACTAAATAAAATAATATCGACACATTAATCTAGAAATATAAGTTTACTCTCACCCAGCTTACTAAATCCACAACTCTCTATAATATTTTCTCAAAACCAAATGAGACAAATACTTTATGAGAATTTGCGGTAACAATAAAGAGACAAATTTCTTAACTCGTAAGTGGATTTCATGATTTTGCAAACCATCTACTTTGTATCAATTGACACAAAAGCTTTATTCAGTTGCACCATATTGTGTAATTAATGTCACCATTAAGAAACACTATATTGAAATCTAGCTTATGCAGCTCCAAAATTATAATAAGCAAACTAATATCATGACTGTCCTAATAGAGTCTTTCAATTAAACTAAATAGAATTTCTCTTTTCAGTCCATTCTTAATGACACTAGAAGTCGTAGTTCTTGAAGGTGTTGAGTTTGTACTATATGAATTAATTTCTTAATTTGTGAGAGGAAGAACAATAATCTCCTCATGAGGATCCAAATATATATGGTAATGGCCCAGTTTGTTTTACTCAAATCACCTAAAGGTTGTGTTGTAGCACCACAGTGCACTACAATGTTTTTATGTATCAGTAACCTCCATATATTCCAACTTCTTGTTTATATGCCTGCCAAACAATCCATAATACAGAATTGCACTCGTTAACTCATTGTTACTTTGTACAAGTTTTCGATTTTTTAACGAGTCCAAAAAAATTTCTTTATTGGAAATATTTACTTTTAGGGCCTTATTATTAGTCTCAGACGTAATAATAAAGTAGTGAGGTTAAAGATATATAAATAAAGTGAGTGAAAGTTCGAGAGATTTAGACTACTATAGAGGCCAATGTCATCCTAAAGGCTCGACACTCTTGAATTCAAGTCCAACTAATGTCGTAAAATTATGCCTCTGAGACTAGGGTTTAGACATGGATCACAAGGCTAGACGATAAAATTGGAGACATGTGTGACTTAAGTTTTGAGTCTCAACTTGAGTATAAGCCTATAAAAAAAATACAACTTCTAAAGCAAGATGATGAGGACCATATGACAAGTCTTCAACAAGACCTGACAATGATGCTCAAAAACAACTAAGGAGCAAAATGATCCCTGTCATAAGTCTTTAAGAAGACAATCAACACTTTTCATTTCAGAATTAATATCAAATTGCAGTCCTCAACTCCTTGTAGTTTCTATAGATTTTTATTTTTTTTAACAATTCCCTTATTTTCTTATTGAAAATATTTACTTTTAGGACTTTAAATTTAATATTATGAAGGAAAACATATATAATAAGAAAAATATAACGAATTTTTTTTCCGACCCTAATGCCAAAAAAATGAAACATTTGACCCCCTTCCAGAATTATATACCTAAATGACCCACTTTAGGATTTTTTTTTTTTGTTTTTGTTTTGTCGTTTTCCCCATTACGACCATTTCATCTGGCAGTAATGGGCTGCTTTTTCTGACCAAAACGCAGCGTGCACAAGGCCATCACTTCTTGTCTTTTTATTTTATTTTTTTATTCATTACAGCCATTTGGTTTGGTCGTAATGGATTTTTAATTTTTTTCGTTTTTCTTTTTTTTTTGGAACAATATATGTATTTTAAATGAAATGTAAATAATAAATAAATAAATATTAATGATAATTTATTAATTTAAAAACACTAATTATATTATTCATAGTGTTAGAAATAAAAATAAAAACTATTTTTTCCGTGGTATCCATTTACGCCAACCTAAATTTAAATTATGACTTCCCGTAGCACATAATTTATCTTTTTATCTTCGTACGGGTCGTTGGTCTTGCTCTTTCTCTTCCTCTTGTTGTTCCTCTTCCACCGCCACATTTTTAATTTCAGCTTCATTAGTTTCCATAGTGACCTCATTTTGCACTTGTGGAACAGAGTTCGTCCAAATTTCATTAACGAAATCATCTTCGTTAAATCTTGTAGCCAGATTTTCTATGGTACTAGTATATGGTTGTGGTTGTGGCCATTGGGTTACGTAGTTTGTTTGGGGATAGTGTACATTGTTTGGAGGGGTTGGTAGGTTGAAAGAGGAGTATTGTGATTGGTCCGGGAAACTGGTTTGTGGGGTGTTTTGAGTTTGACTAAATTCATCAACTGAATAGTTTGATATTTGGGAGCTTTCTCCATGATGACTATGTTGAGAGTAGGTTGGAAATGGAATTGGGGAGTTTTGTAAGAATTGGTTTGTGGGTTATGGTGGTGATTGGTAAGTTTGGCTGTAGTTGTAGTTGTAGTTGGTGAATGGGTTAAAGCTTTGGGCAAAGTAAGGGGGTGAAGGTGTAATGAACTAGCTGTTAGGTGGATGTGTATCTGACCACATGTCTGCATCTGGCATATATTGGTTTCTGGTGCTGCAGGATAATATGATGGCAAGTCTTCTAAAATAGACCCACAGCGTGCCATTAGGTTTGCCAATAGTGCTTCTCTAGAAAGATACATACATTCTCCAAAAAAGTTCCAATACCATTCAAAGTATATACGATTTGGATGAACCTTATCGGTATATCTGACTCCTGGTAGTGCTAACTGATGGCGTTGGTTCCACTTAAGGAAATAATACTGATGTTGATCTCCCCACGAGCCTTTTATTTTGTTCTTATGGCAACAAATATTGTGGAGATCTGTCAAATCATCTGGTATGCAAGGAGGGATGGAGTTTTTTTTCTGAAAAATCTTAGGAGGCACGTCACACAAGGACTTTCCGTCTGCATGGTCTCCGACAGACATGAATCAATTAAAAGCGCATTCAATGACCCACAAAATGGTTGGCAAGAAACTGGTTCAACTCATGTGTATTGCATCAGACACATCAAGCAAAATTTCATGAGGGCAATCAAGGATGGAGATCTTAAGGATATCGTCAATAATATGGGTAAACATACTATCTTACAACTTTTTTAATTCGAGTAATTATTAACTATAATATTTAACTATTTTTTTCCTTAACATTCAGGATATGCCCTAAACATACCCTTGTTCGACTACTACCGTGGTATAATCCAGGAGGCAAATCAACGTGCATTAGATTGGGTGGACAATATACCGAAGGAAAAATTGACTCAAGCATATGACGAGGGTCGTCGATAGGGCCAAATGACAAGCAACATCGTTGAGTCGTGGAACTCTGTGTTTAAGGGAACACGCAACCTACCTGTTACACCTATAGTCCAATCAACCTACTATAGGTTGGCGTGTCTTTTTGCCGAAAAGGCTCAAGGTGCATTTGTAAGGGTAGGTTCTGGAGACGTGTTCGGTGAATATTGCCAGAATGTGCTTAAGGATGACATTGTAAAGTCCCACACCCGTCATGTCGAACACTTTGACCGAGAGATGTATACCTTCTCTGTTTGTGAGACCGTCAACTATAGGAAGGGAAGGCCAATGAGAACTTTCAAGGTTGATCTACAAGCAAGGTGGTGTGACTGTGGGAAATATCAAGCCTTACATTTGCCTTGTTCCCATGTCATAGTCGCGTGTTCTTCTTTTCACTATGACTACACAACCCTTATTCCAGACGTGTTCAAAAACGAGAATGTTTACGCGATCTGCAACAAAGCATTCAAAGTAGTCCACGACAAGAGTTATTGGCCCCCATACGAAGGTCATAAGCTTTTCCATAATCCAAACATGCAAAGACTAAAGAAAGGTCGACCCAATAGTACTCGCATTAAGACTGAAATGGACGAGGAAGTGGAAGAAAGGACATCGACACCGAGACTGTGTGGGTTGTGTCGGCATCCCGGTCATATTAGGAGAAATTGTCCGACCAATAAAAAACGCTAGTTAATATCGTTATGTATTATGTGTTCAACCAATCTTTTATAAGTATTTATGACTTCTTTTTTTACCTTTAATCAAATTTCGTCGGTTAAAGAAATTAAGCTGTTTTGTGATTTTAATTTTGATTTTTATTATATTAATTAAACAAAATAATATACGAGACAAATTAAACACGAAATGTTGTTTCATTTAAAATCAAATTAAACATTCAAACACTACTCAAATCAAGTAGACATGTCATCGTGAGTTTATCTTAGTTGGTATGGACAACGCATAATATATGAAAGGTCCGAGGTTCGAACCCCGGCCACCACAAAAAAAAAAACAAAAAAAATTCAAGTTGACATGATTCAAAAGAAGTAGAAATGTATGAAAAAATAATTGTGAATTTGGATGAATGGTATGGCGAATTTATAGTGCCAAAAAAACAGAAAAACAAAAAAAAAATTAAAAATTCATTACTGCCAAAGCAAATGGCTGTAATGAATAAAAAAAATTTAAAAAAAAAGACAAAAAGTGATGGCTTTGTGCACGCTGCGTTTTGGTCCGAAAAAGCAGCCCATTGCCGCCAAATAAAATGGCCATAATGGGGAAGAAAAAAAAAATCCTAAAGTGGGTCATGATTCTGAAAGGGGTCAAATGTTTTATTTTTTTTTGGCATTAGGGTCGGAAAAAAAAATCAAATATAACTTGACCCTATGGACCCTTGGCACATAATGAATTGAGTATTTTCACAAGTTCATCAATTGCAACTAAATAGAAGGGTACACAAAATTTCCCATTATAATATCAGCTTTTACTTTGTGAAGGAATGACAACAACCAATTGCAACTTACTTGACTCTTAAGCAAAAGGGAAAGTAAAATAAAAATTAACAATCATTGGAAAGTGCTACAAAATTCCCAACCAATCCATCCAAGTCCAACACATAAAAATGAAATTCATGAAGAAAACAACAATGTATCCCCCAAATAGCAGAATTTTCTGCACACTGAGTTGGTAAATTTTTTCAAACTTCTCATAATAGTCACAATGAAAATAAAGTTGCAGCAACGAACGTAGCAACTGCAAATATGAACATCATTCCATTTTTGTCCTTCAAACTCATAGCAGAAGATTTGTCATTATCATCTAAAGATGCAGGACCCTCTGCAGATTTTTTCTTAGAATCCTTACTCTTTTCTGGTGCCGGAGCCGGTGGAGGAGACTTGGGAATGAAGAAATCCTTAGGAAGAAGAACTTTATCAACTTGATAAATAGCAAGTTGATGGTCAGAAAAAACACTACCACCAACAGTAGCATTAACAACACCAGTTGTTAAATTCACTTGAGTCCCTGAACTTGTTATATTCAATGCTAATCTTTCAGGATCATCACCAGCTTGTGTTCTAACTGGATTGCTTAAAGTATCAAAATTTGAGAGTGCAACAAATGAGGGTAGTTCATGGAATTGAATAAGCTCATTCTTTTGTTGATCATTGAGGGAATTGAGAAAACCAGGTTTGAGGGTTGAAAAGGTATTATCATTTGGTGCAAAGAGTGTTAGTCCATTGTTTGAGTTTAGGAGTTGGGCATTGATTTGTGTGGCTACTTGTGTGGTTTGGAGGAGGCGGATAAGGGTGGTGAATCCACCGGCTTTTTTGAGGATTCGGATAATGTCTGTTGGGGCTGATGATGGTGATGGTGCTGGTGATTCAGATGCTGAATTTGTGGTGGTGGGATAGAAGAGGACTATTAGGAGAAGTGAGAGTGTGAAGAGAGGATAGTTCATCTTCACCATCTTGAGTTTGTTGAGAGGGGAGAAGAGAATGGAGTAGTAGTCCTTGAAGTGGGAATGAGGGAGTGAGTGATCAAATTTATTGAGGATTCAAAGGGGTTATCTTAAAATTAGGTGGAATGTTTCATTAGTGGAATTTAGCTGTTATAATAATTCTTTTCCAATCGATACTAACAAAAGAAAAATTGAAGCTTATACAGTATACTCGTAAATTGAAGTGTATCGGTACATTTGTTTTCTAAATTGTTGAATTAACGACCATTTTATGAAATAAAAGCGATTTGTGAACTTTTATATTTTAGAAAACATCATTTTATTATTTATAAGAATCATACTAAATTTTTACATTTTATGGTAAAAAAATAATCAATATTCATTATTATGAGTAATAAAAATTCAGAAAACTTTAAATTTTATTTCTTCGACACCTTTGGTAAATAAGATTTAGCTATAATAATTGTAAATGATAGACAATAAAAAAAATAAAAGACAAAATCAATTAACTATTAATTTAATTATCGGGTGTGTACCAAATCCAAATTATCATTTTTTAAAAAATCTATAACAATGGAATCAAAACTTCTATTTTTTTTTTAAAAGTAGAATAAAGGACTCTAAATACTATATGTTAACATTTTATTTTAAATACGACCCTACATTAAATACTTTAAAAAAAATAATGAGATCCACTTATTTGGGATAAATATATTGATATTGAACTTTTTTTTTTTGAAACAATATTGATATTGAACATGTATAAAAGTAAAATAAACAATCAATACATTTTAAAATGTATGACTTTTTTTCGTATAATTGGAAACACAAAAAAAAAATTCAAACATTTTTTTTAGGGGACGGAGGAAATACTATTAGTATTATAGACATTTGGTTGGACATTATTAAAGGTGGTGTGTCAAATGAGAGATATGAGACATTTCTGTAGTAGCCACTTGGATTTTGCTTAGGAAGGTAGCAAAAACAGAAGAATCTCAAGTGGTTGTGTGGGCAAAAAAGATGAGTATGATTGCTTAGCATTCACTTATAAGTTGAAATTGTTCTGAAAAAAAAAAGTGAAAGAATCAAGTATTTGCTGCTATCTTAAGGAACAAGTACCATATTTTATTTCTTTATTTATTCTTTGCTAGTTTTAGGAAGTTTGATGATGATATATTTTGGGTTGGTTGAGTTGGTTTTCCGGATCAATTATTTTAACCCCTTTTGTTTAAGTTTTTATTTTATTGCATTATGTGATCAGATAAGGTATAAATATTTTGGCTCATTTGAGGTTCAAAATCACAAACCATATGGTACTTGCATTGCCATCAGTCTCTAAAAGATTAACTAGGCTATGCTTAAATTGGCTGCACGCTTCAACAAGCTATATTAAACTTAGCAAATAGTAGTAATATTAAATTTAAAGCCAACACATATACATTTTGACTTTTCAGTAATTTATCCTACTGGCATGAGTTGTTGAAAGGTCAAGTTTAAGGTTGCTTTGAGATAATGATCCATTGTGAAAGATATAATGGATCACTATTAAACCTAATAAAATTGTAACATCTAACGGCTAAAGTTTAAAAATAAAAAAAAACAAAGCTCTACCATAAATTAATTACAATGGTGGTTTATGTTGGAACATGAAAAACAACAGTTTATTAGCCAGCCACATTCTCTTTTGTTCATCGGTTTCATTTTCTTTTTTTTACCATCAAGTATTTTCTTTTACTTTTATATATTTTTTCATAAATATGATAAAATTAATGAACTATCCATTGATAAAATAAAATATATATGAGTAAAGGGGCAATGTTTTTTATAAACAAAAAAGTATAATTAAGATGATTCACTATGAGATAGAAAAACTGATGATTTTCTCCACTTTATCTTCTCAGCTATGTGGCATCTATCCAACAATGTGAGGTGCATTTTCGTCATGTGTTGGTATGGTCTATTTGGTATGGGCGGAATCAGAAGATTTGGGAGGGTGTTTAAGAAAATTCATTTTCCATTATAGCTTGTAATATAAATAAATAGTCTTGAAGAATATAACACTTGAAAAATGGAGTATGAAACTGTTGAAACAAATGTTGCTTGAGATCATGAATACCTATTTGGTTAGTAGATGAATGTCTATTAAAACTGTTGTGAATTCGGACAAAATCACACCAATGAATAACAAAGATATGTGGAGCAAAGGAAGTGGTAATCAATAGATAAAGTGTCTCCAAGCAACAACAACAAAAACAGACCAAAATCTAAGTGTGGAGCAACACCACAAGCATAATCAAAGCAATAAAGATAAGCAATGAAAGAAAGGAACAAACACGCCAAGATGGTAACGCAGTTCGGTCCAATATGACCTGCTCTGGGGGAGAGAGCAGCCCTCCAATCCACTAAGATGAAAGTGATGCAAATGAGTTACAAGAGATTAGCTTAAAAGCTCACAAAAGAACAAGACCTAATTTCTACCCATTTTCATGTCACCCACACTCTCAATGAATCCTAAGAGAAA
>Ga0315914_1002951_pt1 | contig 26047 bp, 10 predicted proteins | sample MpolenodulesMG_FD_203920 | JGI IMG/M metagenome (GOLD analysis project Ga0315914, IMG submission 203920) | Medicago polymorpha root nodule microbial communities from Los Angeles, California, United States - elongated nodules | ecosystem: Host-associated > Plants > Roots > Nodule | place: USA... | reverse complement strand
TCACACCCCCAGACTGTCTAAAATTGCTACAGACTCAATAAAAACATCAACACAACTGTTTCTTCAAAATCTTCTATTTTTCTTGCTTTCCTTGTTGTTTAAGCTTGCTTGTGAACTCAAAACATCAGGAAAATGACACTAAAAATAACGTAATGTCTACTGTCATCACATTTCTTATAAGTAGGTAGTTGAACTAATCTCCAAGTATCATTCTTTTCTATGGAGTCTAGTTCTTCAATCACTGCTTTCTTCCAATGATTTTGTTTGAGAGCTTCCTCAAAAGACACTGGTTCAACTTCAACAAGCATTGCCAGCTACACAAAATCACCTTCATTTGTGACTGCTTGATTAGGAAACCTCTCATAATCTCTCAACCTGACTGGTGGTTGAGTATTCCTTGTTGGCCTATTAACAACACCTGCACCTCCTTCATCTATATCACCAACTATTTCTTCTTGTTCTTCAGTCTCAGCATCTTCTGTTTCTGAATTAGATAGATAGAAGTGACTGTCAAAGTTATTTGATGCCTTGTCTTTCCACTTCCAGCACTTTGTTTCATCAAACTCCACATCTTTGCTGAATTTTATTTTCTTACTATTTGGATCATATAGTTTGTAGGCACTAGTTGAGTGATATCCAACCATAATCATTACCTGAGATTTATCATCTAGTTTTCTTCTCAGTTGATCAGGTACATGTCTGAAACACAATGAGCCAAAAACCTTCAGATGTTGAACACTTGGTTTTACTCCACACCATGCTTCTTATGGTGTTTTGTCTTGTAGCTTCTTTGTGGGACTTCTATTGATGAGAATGCTGCAGTAGCAGCTGCTTCTCGCCACAAATAATGAGGCATCTGCTTTTGCTTCAACATACTTCTTATCATATTTACCAATGTTATATTCTTCCTCTCTGAGATTCCATTGTGTTGAGGTGTGTATGGTGCAGTAACTTCATGATTTATGTCATTTGATGAGCAGAAATCATTGAACTCATTGGAAGTATACTCACCTCCTCCATCAGTTCTTAGCCTACTAATCACTTCACCACTTTCATTTTGTACTAGCAGTCTAAACTTCTTAAACACACCAAATACTTCACCTTTCTTAACCAATAAGTAAATCCATAACTTTCTGGTAAATTCATCTATGAATGTCACAAAGTATCTATTTCCGCCTACTGATTTTACTTCAAAAGGTCCACATACATCAAAATGAATTGCCTCAAGTTTTCTGGTTGCATTGAATAGTATTGTTGCATTGTATGAATTTCTGGCTTGCTTTCCAGTGCAACACATATCACATACTTCATTAGACAACTTTATCTTTGGTAAACCTTGCACCATTTTCTTCTCACTAAGCATATTCAAGTCCCTGAAATTGATATGCCCATATCTCTGATTCCATAACCAGTTTTCACTTTTAACTTCTGATAGCAGACATTTATCTTCAATAACACTGATATTGATTTTGAAAGTTCTTTGTTTTGATAGAGGAGCTTTCAAAATTAACCTATTCTTGCTATCAAACACCTTCACAGTTTGTGCATCCATCTACATAGTGTAACCTTTTTGCAATAATTGACCAATACTAATGAGATTGCTTCTCATGTTTGGTACATACAACACATCAGTGATGTAAGCTTGCTTGCCATCCTTCCTATGAATCATTACTTTCCCTATACCAGCTGCACAAACTATACTATTGTCTGCAAATCTTATTTTTCTATTGACTGAATCATCTAATTAAGAAAACCAAGATTTCTTACCTGTAATGTGATTTGAACACCTAGTGTCCAAATACCATTCATCACTTCTTTCTTCTTCCTCCTTGACTGTTGCCATCAAGAGTACTTCTTCAGCATCATAACCTTCATTTTGAGCAAATTGTGCCTTATCTTTGTTCCTTGACACTCTCTTTGATCTACATTCAAATGCATAATGTCCCATCTTCTGACAATTATAGCATTGAATATCCCTCTTATCTTTCTTCTTCTTATGATCAGACTTTGTTGCATCATTCTTTTCTTGATTCTTGCTAGAACCTTCACCATCCTTTTGAGATTGATTATTCCAGGGTTTCTTCCCTTTCTTGAATTTTCCTCTCTTCTCATACTGAGCTTGCAAAGCTTGATCAGATGATACACCTTTACCTCTTTCTTTGTTCCTATCAATCAACCTTAATTCATGTGCTTCAAGACTTGCTTGCAGTTCTTCTATCTTCATAGAATCTAAATCCTTAGATTCTTCCAAAGTCACCACAATGTGATCAAATCTTGATGTTAAGGTTCTGAGAACCTTTTCAACCTTCATTACATCAGTGACAGTTTCACCATTCCTTGTCATCTGATTTGTAAGATTGATTACTTTATCAATGTATTGACAAAGTGTTTCATCTTCTTCCATTTTCAATACTTCATAATGTCTTCTCAAAGCTTGAAGCCTCACTTTCTTCAGTTTACCATCCCCAACTTACAATTTCTCTAGTGCATCCCATGTCTCCTTTGCACTTTCATAATGCATGATCTTCTCAAAGATCTCATTGCTTACACTTTGATGCATCAAGAACATAACTTTACCATCTTTCTTCTTCAAATCTTTGTGTGTTGCTTGTTGTACATCAGTTGCATTTGCTGCTAGTGCTGGTATGCCTTCATTCACAGCTTCAACTACATCCTGGAACCTGAATATCACCTTCATCTTCACGATCCATTTATCAAAGTTCTTGCCTTCAAAGACTGGTAGATGCGCATGAATACTGTTGTTATGAGTTGCCATTCTTCACGAATTCTCTAACAACAGTGAACGAACCAGGCTCTGTTATACCAATTTGATGAAACAACGTATAAAGATTGAATGAAACCAACGCTTAAAATTGTGTTCAAATGAAGAAGATGAAATTGAGATTCTAGGGTTTCTATGATTTTTTTAGAGAGAGAGAGATATATAAAAAAAAGACTTGTGTAATTTTATTGAATGAATTGAACTGCTTATTTACAAGAGTGATGAAGTATATATACATAAAGTGATGTAACAAAATTGAAACAAACTCCTAACAAACTTATTACTTCACATGCAAGTAACTTGAGTTAGTTACTTCAAGTGCAAGTTTCTAAACAAACTACTAAACAAAGATAAAACTAATTCTAACTAAACTGAATTTCTAAACCAATAATTTTAACCCGTTCATATAATCGTGATATAATGAATATTTTGAATTGGAATTGTGATGGATAATAAATATAATTAAAGAATTTAAAGTATTATGGATATTTTGTAATATGAATACTTTGACATGACCACAATAATAAATTAATCAATTATAATAATAACAATAAGAATAATGACATGGACCCGGCCAGCTATTTTTGTTTGCATTATTGTGAATCCTTTTCTGAATTGTCTTCCTTCTAGATACAAACACATTTATTGTCTTCCTTCTAGATACAAAGACATATAAATATCTCATAATTCCACTAATGCCCCGATTGGGATACAAGTCACAAGTTGCTTCAATTGCATAGGCCTAGTGGCTAGTGCATTGGTCTGATGTATATTGAAGTTGACAAGGAAAGCAGTTTATATTATTTAATTCAAATTCTATGGATCGATTCAATTAAATATGCCTCATGCTATCTATATCAGGCACAAACAATTGTCGTTTATAAATTAAGGTTTAAATGTGTGTTTAGTCCCTGTATTTTTACTCAATTTTAGCTTTTATCTCTGCATTTTATTTTGTTTGGCATTGGTCACTGCATTTTATAAAACTTTTGGCATTAGTCATTCTGTTAAGTATCTGTTAAAAAAAAATTAAAACTAACGGTGTGCCACGTGGACCGATCATGTCAAATAAAAGGTATAAGTAATATATTTTGCTCTTTAAAAAGATTTTTTAAAAAAATTTAAAATAAAATCAAAAATATATTTTATTGATCTTTTTTTTTTGTTTGTGGTGGTCGGGGTTTGAACCTTGGACCTTACATATATTATGCATTGTCCATACCAACTGAGCTAAACTCACGAATACTTTTATTGATCTTTTGTTAAGCTTTAATCAATCTTTTTAAAAAGATTTTTTTGATTATTCCAATAAAAATATTGAACAAAACAATAATAAAACATAATAATGTTTTTTTTAAAAAATAAAATAAAATCAGAGACCAATACCAAAGTGCAGAGACTAATATCAAAAAATGTTGAAAGTGCAAAGACTAATGATACTTTTAAGTTAAAAAGTTGATTTTTTTTGTCTTTTAGTATGCCACGTGGCACACCGTTAGTTTTGGTTTTTTTTTTTAACAGATACTTAACAGAAAGACTAATACCAAAAGTTTTATAAAGTGCAGGGATCAATATATACCAAAAAAGTAAAGAAACCAAAACCAAAATTGGATGAAAGTGCAGTGACTAAACACACGTTTAAACCATAAATTAATTAAAGAATATAAAGTATGGAGCATACTGTTTACGTTTTCTACTCACGATATAAAAAGAAGACATTTTGGAGGAAAGGGAAAGTGACCGACATGTCTGCATGCTAAGCTTTTCATATAATAATTAATAATTAAAAATGATGTATAATCAGCCCATAACAAGTTTAATAGATCAATTTGGATGTAATGGAAAATAATGCATTAAGAGATTGTGCTGAACAGTCTCAATTGAGAATAATCGAAATCTGATCACAGCTTTGGTACAAATTCTTGCAGTAATATTTTTGTTACTCATAAGTGTAATTGGTTGTTTCCATCCAAATTTATACTACATAATGTTTTTAAGAAAAGTTAATTTGTTTCATTTCATCATTAATCGCTAGTCTAGAAACATAGAAAAGGTAATATAAGTACAGTGGGTTCTTTTTGTTACAGTGACTACTGACTAGTAGGCGATGAAACGGATATGAAGATAGTAATTTAGTAAACTAGGACATAATTTAATCCCTCTTCCCGTCTTTTTGGCATTTTAGGCTTTTGTGTTAAACCAAAGGTCACCTCGATTTACAAGCAAATTAGACCTTTTTCAAGTAGGCTTATGGATAGAATATCACACTTTTTAAGGATGAATAAGTGCAGAGTCACGGATTCATATCCGACTGTAAATAAATATTCGTCAACTAAATTATACTTACGGGACATTAAATCTTTGTTTCTGTTAGATCAAACTCATGATCTTTAAACGCAACATAAATGCCTATTCTCAATAAGCCAATTTAAGCAAGATGAAGAATAATAAACAAAACTGAGAGAGAGAAGAGAATAAAGGTTATTTGCTTGTAATATGATTTTCATTAAGCTGCGAATATACACATTACATAGCTTTATTTACGTGTTACATAGTTGCTTGTAGCACAAGTTATCTATACACAAGTAACTAACTAACAAGCACTTAGTAATCAACTCTAACTAACTTGTGACATGGCAGTTATAGATTAATTCTCAACGGTTTTTACTAACACAAGCGGAGTTCTTCTTGAAATTTTGTTTTATTTTTTGTTGAAACAATTTTTTTTTTAAGTTAATCACTAATTATAATTAGCCTCCTGGAGTTAAAGAGATCGCGAATTTATACCCTGCAATTGCAAGTAAAAAAAAAAAAAAACTTAGTTTTTGAATTTTCTTTGTGGGAAGCTTCTATGGTGCAGTCAGAAAACTGACTTTTTTGAAAAAGTTAATTTTGATTTTAATGTTTGATTCATTTTTAAATTGTTGATTACTGATAAATGATCAATAATAATTCATCTAGTAATGCTTGCAACATCTTGGACTTACAAGTATTATTTTATCGTTGGTATCTTTAACATGCAAAAGATGTGAAGATATTATGTGATAGTCTTAAGTGTTACACTTTGTGGGGTGTTACACTTAAAACAATGTAGGATAAAATTAGATTAAATGTAGTCTTGTTAATCTGATGAATTGATGATACTATGTGGACTGAATTTTTGATGACACTGTACAAACAGTGAGGTGTTACTCACTACACTTTTGATGTTATAGTGTTAACTTCATCAGAAAAGTCATTTTCACGACTTCACCATAGAATTTTCTTTGTGTTAAACAACTAGGTATTTTTTATTAACTTGTCATCTAACCCCATTGTCAAATTAATCTTATACGCACTACCAAAAAATTAATCTTATACTCATTAGAATGAATGTATTCTCTTAATTTAAGCGTTTGTAGGCTACACTTTCTGGGCAATATTATGCCACTACCAGGCGTTCTGCCATTCCTATTCATTTTCATATTTTATCAACTTCAATTGTTAGGTAAAAATCTTAATATAGAGCTTGATTATAAATTTATTGACGAGCGTTGTAACTTCTAACTGACGTTGATACTTGATAGGTTCAAAGTGATGTTCATTGTTTGTCCAGTGCATTCGATCACAAATGTTATGAATTCATTTTAACCGTCTTTTGAGGCCTATTTTAGATAAACTCACGGTTCAAATAATCGTGATATTGTGAATATTTTGTATTGAAATTATGATGAATTATAACTTTATTTTTGTCAAATTTTAATGCAATTAACTGGTATACATGCCTAAAAACAACATATTTAGATAACTAAAAGGGATCTTAACTCATCATCGGGAGTTTAACTCAGTTAGTAGAGATATCACATATTATATGTAGGAGCTGAGGTTCGAACCTCAGACACCCCACTTCTCAACATTTAAAATGTGTGAGTTCTAATCACTAGACTACCTGACAAAAAAAATCCTAACTCTAAATCCGGGGTAAATATATGCATGATGACAATAATAAATTAATCGATTAATAAGAATAATGGCCAGCTATTTTTGTTTTGAACAATTTGATGCATTTACTATGAATACTTTTCTGAATTGTCTTCCTTCTAGATACAAATGCATTTATGATTCATTGTCTTCCTTCTAGATACAAAGACATATAAATATCTCATAATACCACTAATGCCCCGATTGGGATACAAGTCACAAGTTGCTCCAAATGCATAGCCCTAGTGCATTGCTCTGATGTATATTGAAGTTGACAAGGAAGCAGTTTATATTATTAAATTCCAATTCTATGGATCGATTCAATTAAATATCAATATGTCTCATCTCATGCTATCTATATCAGGCACAAATAATTGTCGTTTATAAATTAATTAAATAATATATAGTATAGAAAATACTATTTACGTTTACTTTCATGTCTACATACTGTTTTCATTTTCTACTCACGAACACGATATAAAAGAAGACATTTGGAGGAAAGGGAAAGGGACCGACACATGTCTGCATGCTAAGCTTTTCATATAATAATTACTAGTAGTAATTAAAAATGCTGTATATTCAGTCCATATCATGTTTAATAGATCAATTTGGAGTGTAATGGAAAATAATGCATTATATTTTTTTAAAGAGATTGTGCTGAACAGTCTCAATTGGGAATAATCGAAATCTGATCATAGCTTTGGTACAATTTCTTGCAGTAATATTTTTGTTACTCATAATTGTAATTGGTTAATGCTAAGTTTCCATCCAAATTTATACACATAGTTTTTTTTTTAGGAAAAAGATAATTTATTTCATTTCATTATTAACCAATGTCCACTAGTCTAGACTAAATGCAGTACTTCTAAAAAAAGAAGACTAAATGCAGTAATAAATAACTAATTATTAACGACAAAACTAATTGATAAAAACTCTATTACAATGTCTTAAAAAAAAAAATTGATAAATAAACATGCAAGGTGATGAGTTGGCGATTAAATTAAAGACTTTGTTTCTAGAAATGTTTTTTTATTTTATTTTATTTAAGTTTCTAGAACCCCTTTATTCTAATTCTTATTCCCAAGTCCATGTACATATTTAATTTACTTCTATGTAGTGACTGTTGTGGGTTCTCTTCGCTACAGTGACTAACTATAGGCGATGAAACTGATCTGAAGATACTTAGAGCACCTTTAATGGTAAACTCGATCAATTGTTATTTTATGAGTTCCATTGTGCCAACATTATGTTGAAGCAACTCACTCATTTTTTACTCCAATAGTAAACTCTGAAGAACTTGTATTGGGTCCCGCAACTTTACTTTACATATTATTGTCTGATTCATATTTAATTTTAGGGTAATGTTAACCGGTGCCCCGAGACACTGGTTAAGGAAGCAAATATAGTAATATCACATTGGAACGTGTGCAGTCAACTTATTAAAAGTCTAAAAAATATTTCTTTTAAGGAAAATGTTAAAGATGCCCTTGAGACATTGGTTAAGAGAACATAAATAAAAATAATTTGTTGAAAAATGGTGAAAAGTGTTGAATTCAACTTTCTAAGAGTCAAAAAGTTGTAATTTCTAATGCAAAACTACTACTTTTAGTTTCTTTAACCATTGCCCTGAGGGCACCGTTAGCAAGACCCTTCTTTTAATTTAAAACTTTTTTTTTTGTTTCCTTAACCAATGTCCCGGGGCACCGGTTAACACAACTCTTAATTTTATTACAACCTATTTTTTTTTATGGACAACCTAAATTATTTATTTAGTTTAAGTTAATTATTTTGTTTTTGAAGAACTTTAGTTTAAATAAATATTAATATGAAAAAACTAAAATAAAATCTAAAATTGAACTTACATTTTGTTTACAATATTCAGCTAATAATATGGCAAAACCCATTACTGATTATTTGCTACATGATGACATGTTTACTAATTGAACCGTGTTAGGTGTACGACTAATATTCATAAAAAACAACAGTATTAAGATAAGAATATGGCAAATCCAATTATCAATAATAAGCAAATATCATTTTATATTTTTGTGTCAGAAAATAACCCTTGAGGAGTGTTACGTTCTGAAGAAACGATAACTCCAAGCTAGCGGACCCCAACCATAATTCTTGCAAAATCACCCATGTTTTGAACCTCGAGCTGGCGCACCCTTGCAAAGTGATTGCCACGGGTTGCACTTAGAGCATCTACATTCATAGATCATATTATTTTATTTTAGACTTCTCTATTATTTAAACTACTCAACTATATTTTTTAAATACTCATACTACTCTCTAAAACTTTAAAATGAGTCCCACAAAATCCGATAATATACATCACAATTATATTGAGTAAATAGGTAATTACTCCCCTGAAATTGTAAGTTTTGTCAATTACTCTTCTGAAATTAACAAAACTTCAATTACCCTCCTGAAATTGCACGACCTTAATCAATTTACCCTTTTCGTCAAATTTTTCTGTTAGTCAACATGACGTTTTGCAAATACACCCCCTGAAGTTTTGCACTTATGTGCAAAATGCTCCCTGAATTTGAAAATTCATATATTATTTTCTTATCCTTAAAAGTGACTGCAAAGCAAAGTACAGCCCCACCTGTCAAATGGAAAACTAATGCATAACATACATAATGAAGCACATAAATGACATATGATTGGCATAACCAAGAATTACCGAGATGTCGAAATATATGACTTTGCTATTGTTAATTTTAAACACACCAAAAATTTCCACTTCCTTTATATTGTGAGCACTGCATGCTCTACACCAACACACTTCTCTCACTTTCAAGAAAAAAAATACATAAACTTGTTACTTCTCTCACTTTATAAAAGATCTTGAAGGAATCATTGTCTTCTTTTCCGTTAGGATTCCAAGGAATGGTAATAGTATTACATTATGTATATTTCATTATGTTTTTTTAAGAGAATAAAAAAACATAATACTCACCATCCTTTTGATCTCTAATGGGGTGAATGACAACTTGAAAAAAGAAAAAACAACATATGATGTTGGAACAAAGAAATGCTTTTATGTTTGTTTTGTAAATATTCTTGAGTTTTGAACATTATTGTAGGGTTCACCAAATACTGCCAATTTGTTCTACCATACTCCCAATATATGGTTGTATACCGTCAAAACTTAGCTAATATGCTCCACAATTCAATGATAATGCAGTCGCTTTTAAGGATAAGAAAAAAAATATAAATTTTCAAGTTCAGGGGGTATTTTGCACATAAGTGCCAAACTTCAGGGGAATATTTGCAAAACGTCATGTTGACTAACAAAAGAATTTGACGGGAGGGGGGGTAAATTGATTAACATTGTGCAATTTCAGGGGGATAAGTTAGTTTCAGAAAGATAATTGACGAAACTTACAATTTCAGGGGTATTAATATATAGCACCTTTTGAGGTGATAATTAATTTTATATTAGTTTTCTAAATTGAGCAAAGCACAAAGCGACGATAGTAATGCAGTGCTACGATTGGGATGATAAGGATAATACTTGGGTGACATTGACCAACCACAATGTCACAAGTGTACTAAAAAACAAAAAAATACTGTAAGAGAGAAAGAAGAAAGCCACTTGTGACATTGTGGTTGACCAGTGTCACCACCACAATATCACCCAAGTGTTACCCCTACGGTTGCCTCAATATACCATTGCCTCAAAGCCAAATTATATCTTTACCACACTGACACAATGGCTTTGGGAAAAGTGAAAACATGGTAAGAATCAACCGATAATTGTGCTCTTAGTTTAGTGTGTGTTTGGTATTGTGTTTGAAAAATGAAATTTGATGGAAATCACGACAAAAAACCACGTTAACATAGAAGCTAGTATTGAGAGGTTCTGAAAATCACAACAAAAACACAAGGGGACCTTATGGATAAAATATCACCCTTTTTAAATATAAATAAGTGAAGAGTCGTAAATTTGAACTTGGCAAACAAATGCCCGCCAACTTAGTTTTGCTCATGAGACATTAAACATTTGTTCTTACTAACACGAGGGGAGTTCTTGAAATTTTGTTTTTATTTTTTGTTTAAACGAAAAGAATTATGAGTTAACCACTGATTAGCCTCCTGGAGGTAAAGAGATTGCGCATTTAGACCTCTGAAATTTGCAAAGACACAGAAAAAAAAACCTTTGTTTTTGAATTATGTTAAATAACTTGGTCCTTTTATTAACTCCCCTGTTATATTAAATCTTTTATCAACAAATTAGTCTCTAAACTATATAATTTATTGGCAAACTATTGTTTCCATGTTAACATAAGGAAAAATTGTCCAACAACATTCAAAATCATGTATTATATTTTTTTTATTTTTTTGACTTCTACGGTGCAGACCGACTTTTTTAGAAAAGTTATTGAAAGTTGTATTACAAATTCCCCTTAAAAGATTTTTTTTTTTTTTTACGAAAATAGAATATTATTGAAAGTTGTATTTTGCCTATGCTATCCTTAGTATTTCATACGTTTTGTTTAAGTTTTGATACTTTTGGTAGAACTTAACTTTTAATTAATATCATTGCCTCTTCAATTAAAAAAAAATAGATTTTAATTATTTCAAAAACTTAATTTGGTTAAAAGTTACTTCTTAGTAAAAACAAAAGTGATTTTTTTTAACTTGAATACGTAGCCACCTTAAATAGAATGTAGTTAGGGGTGTCTAAATCAAAACAGGAAAAAAAATTAAATCGATCCAAAATAAAACTGCAAATCAATCAGAAAATATCAAAAATCGCAAAAAAATAATTATTTTTTTATGATGTTTTGTGAAATTCGCGCGGATAGGATTTCATATCACTTTTTTAAAACTAAACCAAATCGCAAAAATAAATTTGATATTTATTTATTCTTTTATTAGTAATATGTATTACATTAATCTATTTCTTTTTTGTTTTTAATTTTATACACTGCACTAATTTAATCTTTACTAACACTATTTCATGGAATAATGTTAATGTTTTAAGATATTTGATGTTATATTTTGCATAAAACTTCTTATTTTACCGTGCATGTGTAATATTGTGTTAATGAAAGAGGTCCATTGATTCCTAATTTATGGTCGCTCTGGGGAATGAAATTAATCCCACTGTTATATTCGTGTCTTCTCAATGTATTGCTTTGGAATCAATTGTCAGCAGTCATCTGGTTACATTGCGGCGATCTATGCTAGCACGTCATATTTGTCTCGACGTGAATTATGGGCTGAGGAAGGCACCACGGCCGTTGGTTGTTTTTGGGTGATATCTCCAAAATTGAGCTTTAATTTCTTTCGGTACATATGTGGTCTTCCTAATTACAGATTTTCCTAGTCTGTTGTTCCTTTTGTTTTTATTTCTTTCTGGGTTCGAGTGTTTTGGCCTAGTCCCCACTCTTGTACATATCCCCCCCTTTTTTTAATAATATTTTGAGTTTGGTGGCATAGGATGGAGGTTCTCCGGAGTGCCAACCTAGTTTGAATGTCGGTGCTTCCTCTGGATGTCTGTCCTCTCTCCTGGCTTATCCAAAAAAAAGTAGTATTATATTAATAAAAAAAAATTATATGTATTTTTTTATCCAGAAATCAATCTAAATTAAACCTTATATATTTGGATTGAATCTGATTTTTTTTTTTTTAAATAATCATCAAAACAAAATTGAACCACATGTGATTTTTATTTTGAATTGAATGAACATTAGTTCATAAAGATTTAATTTTTATAATTTCTAAGATAACTGGGGGTTTTGTTAATTAAAGGATTGAAACCTAGTGAAAATCGGTTTAACTTCATAAAAAAAATCGTTCTCATGACTTCACCATATAATTTTCCTTTTTTTTTTACCATCCACAAAATTCAAGAGGAAAAATAACTGACATTAAAATTTTGTTTTGTTGATTTTTAAAGTTTTACGTAAACTAGGTTTAAAGAATATTTGTTAATGTTAGGTTCTAAGTTTAAATTCAATAATGAAAATGCAATAATGGCATGTCTTTCAAAGAGAATTTTGCTATCCATATGAGACAAACCGACTGCTGAAATTTACAGTTCAAAATTTGGCAAACACTATGTTTAGGATTGTGACATCAATAGTATACAATAGGAGAGGTGATATCAATAGCACAAATCAACGTCATTGTATAAAACAATATTTTTACTGTTCCAATTACCTCGTATGTGCTTATCTAATCATGAATTTTAATTTGCCCCATTCCCTGTCCATTAGTCTTGATCGATGACAAAAGTTGTTTTCAAAATTCCACTCCACTGAATAATTCTTATCTTCTAGAGCCAGAGGTTCATTTCAGCGTCACGTTGTGGTGGAATGTTTTGCGTATTTGAACAAAATTGTGTCAATTTAACTGAAATTTTATCTCCACCACAATCCATCCCTCAACCAATGAAATTATAGAAGAAGATATACGTTTGACATCTTTATAAGAATTAATATTATAATATAGAAATTTGCGGTGGATACTAATAGTTTAGATGTACGAGTACGTATATATACATCCATACGTTTGAGCTTTGACCCTTAAAATAAGGAGTATTGTGCTGTAATGCAGAAAGTATCTAGAAGAAGATTTATAGAAACTAGAAATTATATATAATTTAGGCAGAAAGTGTGAGAGCGAGGAGAATACGTTGTCTTTATTTTTAATTTATTTATTTTTGATTAACAATTTTAATTCTTAATGTGAATAAGTAAAAAATTGTGAGTGGTTTATATCACAGCCAACACATTATACAATGTTCATACCAAGTCAGTTATACTCACAGAGATTATTACCTTTATGAAAATGTTAGGACACTTGTTAAGAAGTGTTTAAAGTATAAATTTTATTTTAAAAATTGTCTATTTAGCATATTGAAATATTAATTAAAGAGCAAACATTTTTTACATAAAACTTAGTAATTGTTTTTATTTTTATTTTTATAAATCCTTAACAAGTGCTCTATGTTAATTCGTTTGCATGACTGTTATCTTTACTATTTGATTTTATATTGATGACTGATAAAGTAAATTTAACCAACATGATTTTTAAAATATTGCATAAATGATAACAAAGTCCATTAGAGGAGAGAGAGAGAAAGCTCAAGAAAATGTTGTTTTGATTGAAGTGAGTTTCATTGAGTAACTTGAGTTTGGATGACATATTAATCTAACTAACTTGCTTATTAGGACAAATAATATACCTTAACTAACTATTTACGTCACTAAGACTAAGCTTCGTAAGAAGTCTAGAGAAGCATCCATGTTGCACAGCTTTAACGAAGAGATCAACAATTTGTTGAACTATTGATAGGAAGCTGTTTCATGAGACTAAGTCTGGGTTTCTGTGTTTAGATGATCGGGTTCTTTCATAAAAGTTCGGATTTGAAGTTATGTGTCGAGCTCTTTGTGAGTTATAAAAGAAAATTAGATCAACAAAAATTGACGAGATTTAAAATTTGGATCAGTAATTTTGTCTTGTATTGTAGTGGAAAAACTCCCCAGAATACAATACACTTTTTCAGATACTACTTTACTTTGTAATATACAAAATCTGAAAGCTAACTAATCAGTTAATAATTACAGTTGAGGCATGATGCTTCATTAATAACTGCACTTTCCTCATCTCATCTGTTAGTCAATTCATTACCAACACTGATCGGTCTCCCATTTTCGACTTGAGTATCCGGAAGACACCATCGACGACAACGGCTGCCGTTGTTGCCGGAAAAGACTCCGATCATAGTTAGCACGTTTATCAGGATCCGAAAGCGTCGAATATGCAGAGTGAATCTTCATGAAATCATCCGCCGAAGAGTTTTTCCGGTCAATAGCCGCAACATCAGGATGGCAGACTCTAGCAAGTCGCCGGTACGCAGCCTTGATTTCTTGATTGGAAGCACCTGCTGATATACCGAGAATCTGGTAAAGTGATGCAGGAGAAGTGTGAGAAGAACAGTTCATGTTAAGATACGAAGGTCTTTGTTGTTCTGTCCATGTAGAACGAGCTTCGGCGGTGGCTGTAGCGCTTGCGGTGATGAGTATTGGCTTCGATCTGACACGGCACGGCGGTGGTGTCACGGCGGTTCCGGAGAAGTTACCGGCGGCGTATAGAGAAGAAGGAAGAGATATTGAAGAGAGCATGTTTGTGATGAAAAAGTTAGTTATGATTTTGGAATGAGAAATGAAATCGGGGTTAGCATTGGTTTTATACAAAGAAAGTGGGAACGTGTGGGTCCCACTAAAGAAAAAAAGCCGTGGTTGTGTTGTGTTTATTGTTTTTGCGAGAAAAAAACTTATCCAATAAGCGATTCTAGATACTGCTGACTCGGAATGTACTTGGCTTTAGATTATCTCACTTTTTGTCTACAGTTTGATGCTTTATTTGCTTGTTACACATCTTTTTCAATGTATGTGAATCCTTGTTATTTGTAAAATTTTAATGGCTTAATTTGTTACTTATCTTATTTGTTGGTTATATTTTGGTCTCATAAGTTATTAACGTTACAATTTGGTCCCTTAAGTTAGTATAAGTTAGCCAAATAAATCATCACCGTCAGTCTTCTGCCAAAACGTTAAATAGGCACATGTGAATGGTGAGTGACAACTTGTAATGTGTATCTACCTTAGACATTGGGTTAACGGTTTTAACTGTGGAGATTTATTTGGTTGACGAAGATAGGTTAAAGGGATCAAATTGTAACGTTAATAACTCATAAAACTAAAATGTAACCAACAAATAACTTAAGGGACCACATCATTAATTAAGCCAATTTTAATTTAACACACTAGCGGAAAGTGGAAAACATGGGATTCAAATTCCCACATTAATAAAATATATAGAAGGTAAAATTGAGAGATGTGATATAAAAACTGCATATTGAAAGCTCAAAGGTGGGAGAAATGAGAAAGAAGAGAGATGATGGATTATATGGGCATGTTTCATATGTCACTGTTTTTATTTTTAACTGATCTAAACCTTTGATTATTTATGAAATAAATCTAACGGTGTATGAAAGTGGTCCACCGGTGAACCACTTAATTGGTGGTTCACCTTAGAATTCACCATAATACTTAGTTGCCAAGTAGGATATAAATTCTCTCAAAAAGTAGGATATAAATAAAAATATATGTTAGCTGTTCACTGGGCATGGTGTGAGACAAGTTTCATTTTTTTGTTTTGTTGAAGAGACATTTTTATTAAACATTGTGTATGATTTAGTTTTTTAATTTGGGGCACAAATCTATATGTTACTTGAGAGACAATTGTATCTGATTGCACATGCATGGAACAGAGTTTGGTTTAAACTTTACGCGTGCAACTTGCCCTATATTGGGGGTTATCCATCGTTATTAAGTGTACTTTGATATTAATTATGGATTTCGTTTAGGCTCTGAATTATTGCCAAAAAAAAAGTTTAGGCTTTGAACTAACATCATGCATGCATGCTTATATACAAAAACACATCATGCATGCCTAAGATGTTATAGATTACTCCTTCCAAAAAAAAAATGTTATAGATTACGAATAGTTTGATGGAGCAAATTAAGAAGGATAAAGGGTATGACCATGTATATATGACTAGTACCGGAAGAAAGTGAATAAAACTCAATGCTCTGGAAAAGAGAGTGAATTTTAAAAAAAATGTGATGGCGAAACTTTGACATTCGGTTAGAGTGTGTGTCTCCAATGTCCTAAAAATGAGTAAGATGGTTCTCAAAGAATGATACAAAAGTAGTTTAAGTATTTATCATTGATCTACCGACATACACTTATTTACTCGTTTACTCTTTTTTAACAACTTACGGATATTAAAAAAAAATTGTTGGAGTAAAAAATCTAATATGTGTAACTATAGCTAAATTATCATTTGTACATAAATACATTCAATGTTCCTTTTTTTTTTTTAAGGAACATTCAATGTTACTTTTAATATTACAAGATAAATGAATAGTATTACTAATAAGGAGTATGTTTGGAAAAACGAATAGTAAAGAATAAATTTGTAGTGAGTCATATGTTTAGGGACAAACATTTTTTTAAATGGTTTTATAATTACAAACGGAGTATTGCATAACAATTATCTAAATATTCAGCTAACTATAGTTAATAAATGTATTTTGCTAAATAAAACATATTTTACCATTAAAATCAACATTATTATTCATTTCCCTAATAATATTGTAAAACTCAAAAGAGATATACTCTAATGAAAAATGCTAACATATTATACCAAATATATTAATTATGTATTGAAATTGTCAATTTAATTCACAAAATTTTAATTTCTTTAATAAATACTTATTATTTATAAAATAATTAAGAGCGGTGCTCTTTTGAACATTCTCTTTAGTGTTCACTCTCTTATTAGTTTAAATTATTGTGGGTCTACACTTTGGAAATAGAACCCATCCAAAATGATGGAATATACATTGATTCCATCCAATAAAAACGTAAATGTTAAAGAGAATGTGTAAAAACGAGTGTTACTAGTCTTCCTCAATAATTAATATGTGCCCCAAGCAAATATATTTACATGATCCATAATTAATTTGAGACCGAAGGAGTATCTTGTGTCGACATTTTATGGCATGTAGGAAAAATGGTTGAAAGAAAGAAGTGATCCATGGCAAATATAAAAAATCATAACAATAATGACATGGCCCGGACAGCTATTTTTGTTTGCAACAAAGTGATGCATTATTGAGAATACGTTTCTTATCTTTCTTCCTTCTAGAAAGAAAGACATATGAATATCTCTTAATACCCCACCACCAATGCCAAGATTGGGATACAAGTCACAAGTTGCTCCAAGTGCATAGGCCTAGTGCATTGCTCGTTGAAATTGACAATGAAGCAATTTGTCATATTTAATTCTAATTCTATGGATCGATTCAATTAAATATGTCTCATGCTATTTGTATCAGGCACAAACAATTGTCTCCATAAAATTAAAGAATGTAAAAGAAGACATTTGATGAAAAGGGAAATGGAAAGTGACCGATATGTCTTCATCCAAAGTTTTCCGTATAAAATAATTAAAAATGCTGTATATTCAGTCCATATTCAGCTTAATTTGATCAATTTTGAGTGTGATACATATTCAACGATCTCATTTGTGAGAAATCGAAATCTGATCACAGCTTTGGTACAAATTCTTGCAGTAATATTTTGTTACCGATAATTAAGAGAAATTGGCTATTGCAAGGTCTTAATCCAAATCTATACACATTAAGTGTTTTTTTTAAAGAAAATGATAATTCATTTCATCATTAACCACTAGTCAATAACATAGGAAAGGTAATTCTTTCAAGTAGTTTCGAAATAGATTGTTTGTTTAGTAGTAAAAGAAAACTTGAAGTAAATGCAAGTAATTTTAAAGAGAAAGAATTTGATTAAATGAATGAAAGCATGGTACACAAAATCATACATTTGCCTTGCAAGACTCATTTCTCTATTTGACATGGATACTTTGAATGTTTAAGGATTTTTGTAACTGATTCACGACCCTTATTTTCTATACAGAATTACTATATATAGTAAAAAAAAAACTGAAAATAACAATCATGAATAGAGCATTCGACGCGTGTCGTGACATGTCTCTCAGAAGCATCTGAAAAACTCTCATGTGTCTTTAACGTCGGTCACTTGATCCTATCCCTTTGCAAAATGATTTATGTGGTCGAAGCTAATAACTTTATAATTCCAAATATGTTAAGTGTCCCAAATATATAATGAATATGTTGAACTATCAACCATCTCCAATGTAACCAAGTGTCAATTTCAACATGACATAATATTCTTTTATGTCGAATTGAGTATGTCGAGAATACAGACCAAGATTGGAGTACCCGAGTTCCGATCCCATTTTTATCGTGTCTTGTTTGCTATAGCGCTATCCTCAAAATTCACGAAGAAGGCTTTGACATCGTTAATCATGAAGTTAGATTTAATAATTACAATGGTTACTCAAAGCCGGAATGGTACTTCTATGCTAAAACTGAATAGTGGTTTACACTGCTAAAACAGTGATTATGATCTGCTAACAAATTTGGATTTGGCTTAGGCTTACTACTCTAAGTTGAGTAACTAACACCATATCAAAAAAGTTACTCGCAATTAGTTGATACTGGACCCCTCCTCTTATAAGTTAAGACTATTTTTATGAAATTGCTTATAAATAAAAACTAATTAATCTCTGAATTATTTATGAATTACTGTAATAGGAGTAACTAATTATTATTAACGACAAAAACTATATTATAAATGAACATGTAAGAAGGTGATGGGTTGGCGATTAAATTAAAGACTATGTTTCTAGAAACTTTTTTTTAATATAAGTTTCTAGACCCTTTATTTTTAATTCTTTTCCCCTAAGTCCTTGTAGCAATTTAATTTACTATATGTAGTGACTAGTGGTTTTCTTTTTGTTACAGTGACTAGTGGGCGATGAAACAGATCTGAAGATAATTTAGTAAATTATTAGGACATAATCACATGCTTGGACAACCATACAAGAGCCACGGTACATAATTTCCTCTTCCCATCTTTTTGGCAACTTAGACTTTTCTGTTAACCCAAGGGTCACCTTAGTTTACAAGCAAATTAAACATTTTATCTTTGCTGGGACAAGTGGAGTTTTTCATCAAAATTTTATATTTATTTTCGATAAAACAAAAAGAAATTTAGTATATGAGAGACACATCTCAATGAGGGAAAATATTACATATTCATATCTAACTTACCATCAAATTAATCGCTTATTAACAAATTAATTTTTAAAGGGAAATGTTAACTTGTGCCCTCTTTTCAAAGGGCACAAGATAAGAATCTTAAAATAGAATTAAACAATAAATATTGTATTGAAAAGATAAGTTTTTAAGTTTTTGAGATTATGAATGCACAATTTCCAATGTTAAATTTCTTTATTTAGTTTCTTATCTTGTGCCCTTAGGGCACAAGTTAACTAGACCCATTTTTAAATCATAATACTTATTGTCAAATTGATCCTTACGCATTAGCATAAGACCAAATTGTTTAACGTCATTCAAAATCATGTTAATTTTTCACTATTAGCAAAATTGAGAAGTGTAAATGTGTAATGGATAGTGGACTGGTGCATGTCGAGTTGATTCTATGGAAAACAAACCTTTACGTCTTGACAAACTTGACGCTTGATGGACTGGTATAGAGAACCATACCATGTGTGTTGTGTGCAAGTGTGAGTTATATGTCCCACATCGGATAAAAAAGTAAAGCTGAACACCTTATAAGTAAGAGGACCATAAACCCATTGCCTTAAGGTTTTGGGTAAGAGTGTGGTGTCTCTCTTGCTTGTGCGGTTGTTCGGGCCTCGATGTGGACGGTCCCCAGGCTCCCCTCGTGACCCAACAGTGGTATCAGAGCTCCGTTCGACAAAAGGTACGACCGAGGCAACCAGCCCGTTTGCGCAGAAAGTAGCAACGACGGTACAATGTCGGTTCGTTGCGGAGAAACCAACAACGGCGATACAAGCAAGTAAAAGCTTCCGCTTGAAGGGGGAGCTTGATGAATTTGATGGACTCACACTTAAGGGAGAGTGTTGTGTGCAAGTGTGAGTTATATGTCCCACATTGGATAAAAAAGTAAAGGCTGAACACCTTATAAGTAAGAGGACCCATAAACACATTGCCTTAAGGTTTTGCGTAAGAGTGTGGTGTCTCTCTTGCTTGTGCGGTTGTTCGGGCCTCGACGTTGGCGGTCCCCAGGCTCCCCTCGTGACCCAACAATGTGGAGTTTACTATACATTAATTATTCAACATGTCCAGCTCAACTTGAGTGTTCAGGTCACGAGAGCTCTACCTTCCGCGTGATTAGCTCAGAATGAACGTTCAAGTCGAGCTCCACCCTTCAATATGCTTAATTCAGCTTCACCTACAACATGCCCAACTCAACTATACTCTACAGCATGCCCAGTTCAGATCGACCCTTCAGCATGTCTAGCTCAGCTCTACCTTTCAGCATGCCCAGCTCAGCTCGACCCTTCAGCATGTCCATCTTAGCTCGACCCTTCAACATGTCTACCTTAACTCTACTCTTTAGGTCAACTAGAGCTCCACTTCTTCCTCACGTTACTGTCCAAGTGAAAGTTGTGGTCCTCATAAGAAGTGTTTCATGGTGTGCGATGCGTCCTGCACAGACAAGTGACGTAAATTGCACGTGCTCCAGCTCCACGTGTCCTGTATGAAGGAGATGGACAGAGAAGGAGTAGTCAATTCTGCTAATGGGTTTGGACATCCAAAGAAAGGCTCATTAGGTCAAGAATGTGATGACTATAAAAGAGAAAATTGTTGTTCACACTTCAAACAAGGCTGAAACACACCAGAAAAAGACGTAAATGCCCATCGACAGTTAACTGTCACTGGTTAAAATCCATCGGCAGTTAACTGCCGATGAAGTTATATTGGTAAATTATTAGTGTTTCCTTGTATTGAGTGAAGTGTAACAACATTCTTCTATAAAAGATGGCACTTAGAAAGGAAAGGGGATCCATTCATTTCTAGCATAAACATTGTATTCTCTACCTTATTCATTTTAGAGTATTCTTGGAGCTCCTTCTAGACAGCTCCATTGAGTAGTTCATCTATTGTAATTCATGTTTACATACGTGAACAAGTAATCTCACAATTTTAGAGGGAGAATTGATCATTTACTCCTAATTTTTATTTTTTTATTTTTAAAGTTTTATGTAAACTAAGGTTAAAGTTCATGCGAATAGACTGCTCGTCGAAGATATCTATATAAAATACTTTCTCGTCGAGTTACAATAGAGTTAAATATCATAAAAGAGAGTTTTAACATCCACTATAATTTTTATCATTATAGCTGCTCGTCGAAGATATCTATATAAAATACTTTCTCATACAATCATTTAGTTATATCTTGTCACGTAGGAATTGTAGTTAATTTTTAATTTAGTATAGTATGATGAGACAAGTCGGCTGCTGAAATTATGGTTAAAAAGTTGGCAAACACTATATGTTTAGGATTATGACATCAATAGTATAAAATAGGGAGGGTGATATTGCAAGCACAAATCAACGTCATTGTATAATATAGTATTTTTACTGTTCTAGTTGCCTCATAAGTGCTTATCCAATTATGAATTTTGAAGTCGTTAATTTGCCCCAGTCCCCGTCCATTAGTCTTGATCAATGACAAAAATTGTTTTCAAAATTCCACTATACTGAATAATTCTTATCTTCTAGAGGTGCATATCAGTGTCATGTTGTGGTGGAATGTTTTGCGTCTTAATTTGAACAACTAAATTATGTCAATTTAACTGAAACTATAATTTCACCCTTCCATCCATCCTCAACAATGAAATTCTAGAAGAAGATATAGACGTTTGACATCTTTATAAGAATTAATTTTATAATATAAATTTGCGGTGGAAAATAATAGTTTACATATATACATATATTTCTCAAAAATATAAACATACATTTGACCCCTAAAATAAGGAGTACTCTGCTGTAATATGCAGAAAGAAAGTATAGAATTATGCAACGTACTTAGTACTATAAGTGAAACTACGTTATCTTTAATTTATTATTTGATTTTATAAGCATCACTGGAAAATAAATTTAACCAACGTGATTTTCAGTATAGAAAAGATTTAAATGCATTTTTAACTCCTTATTTTTACAAAAGTTATGATTTTAGCCCTATTTGACTAGTATCATTATATTATGTTTTGTGTTTTGAATCAAATTATAAATTTGTTAACCTTCTCAGTACTTTAAGTTTATTAGTTATATATCAATTATTCACAAATTAAATGTATTGTTATAAACTAGAATTGAAATTTCATACAATATATAATCAAATTCTCAAAAGTTCATGTTAAACATCAAAAGAAGGTTCTATCTTATTTATATATTAGCTCGTTAATCTATTTAAATTTCGATTACATTGCATATTTAAAGATATTCATATGAAATAGATTTTTATACAGACTAGCATAAGATCATACTCAAACCTTAAAAATAAGCTATGACATGCCGCATACTAGACTTAAGTTTTTTGGCCTTGCAAATCCTAACTCGGCTAGCCTATTCACACCCCTAAGTGTGAGAATGGGTATTGAAGTCATGCATTGTTGAGGTTCTTGGGTGTATAAATGTACACCCTCACCCTTTGTACTAGTTTTGAGGATGAAATTCTTATCCATTTAATAATGTTTTTTAAAAAAAATATGTGTATTATATTTATTATAAAACATTATGTGCATTTAGAAAAATATAACCCCAATATATATATTTTTTTGTTAGTAACCCCAATATATTATTAATATTCATAACATTCAATTTTTATAGGTAAGAAAATGATTTATTTTTAATTAACCGAAGCATACGGGAGAAAATGATTGGTATGAAATGTTGTGAAGCTAGCATATGGGAAACTATAGTGTTAGTGAGTGATTATTGTGTACTACATATTAAAATTTAAACTGTGAAAAAGAAGGGGAAAAAATTAATGAATTCTGCTATTTACCCAAACGTTTTTGCTCATTCCCAACCAATAGACTAACTGTAAATGATTGGTTGGAAATGAGCAAAAACGTTTGGGTAAAGAGCAGAATTCTCTAAGTTGTTAGTGGGTATGAATTCTGAGGATTTCACCCCAAAAACGTTTCCTGAAGCTTCAAAGTGCTTGGAATTCAATTTTCCAAGCAATGAACTAATTGCACATGTATTTACTTGTTCGATTCAGGACCACAGAACACACCAATGATGCAGTTGATAATGATTTACAAGTACATAGAATTCAACAATGATATGCAAAGAAAAGGACTTAATATGTATGTATTACGTACTTCTTCCGGTCCTATTTATAAGAAACATTTGACTTTTTTAATTCATTGAATAAAATGATGTATTTGGTCTATATTCTAGATAAGATACATCAATTACTCAATGAATCTAAAAAGTTAAATTTTTCTTATAAATAGGACTGGAGGGAGTACGTAATACATAAAAGTAATTTTAGTAAATCACACACAAATTGTCTTCGTGAGCTTAACTCAATTGGCATGGACAATTCATAAAACATGCAAGGTACAAGATTTGAATCCCGGCCAACAAAAAAATCACACACAAATTTAGAAAGGTAGTTGATTTGCAAGAGATTATAATTTATTTTACAAAATAATCTTTCACTGTTAATATGAAAAATAAAAACTCTTTCAAAAAATATATGAAAAATAAAAGTTACAAGAATAAGAAAAAATGAGTAATAAGCTGTTGTTTGGGGGTATAATAGAAAGAGAGAAAAAGTGAATGCTTCATCAATATGGTAAAACGGTAAATTAAGTGGAAAATAGTTATTGACACATATCATAAGGTTGAGAAACACATGTAAAATACGAAATTGCCCTTCGATAGTAACTGCCGAGAAATTTAAAAACCGGCTGCAGTTAACTGCCGAGGAAAACCTCGGTAGTTAACTGCTGAGAAAACTGTTTCATCAGATGAAACAGCCACCTGCTCCCCCTACACACTATTTCATCATCAACTTTCATACCACTTCCATCGAATCCCCAAATTCAATATTTTTTTCATCAAATCTTACTCCAAAATCATTGAAGCATCAAGCATAGGAGGTATCAACACACTTTTGACGTAAAAAAACAGGTATTGAGCATTTTAATCCTTTCATTTTTAGCTTTTGTTATGGGTTTTTACGTAAGTTACGTAGAAGTCTGTCATGGCAATCAGCGGTAGCATACTACCGAAGTAAATCTCGGTAGTTTACTGCCGAAGTAAATTTCGTTAGTTAAGTACCGAGAAATACTTGTGAAAAAATTTTCAGAACGAAAAAAAAGCAGCTACTGTCATTTTTTCAATTTTTTTTTCTTTGTTTTTTTTGTTTTAATTCATTATGGCATTGATATTTATGCATTAGTTAGTTGTTAATTCATATTTTTGTGTTGTTTAATTATAGTAATGGTAGAGAATGCGGAAGATGTTTCGTGAAAGATAAAACCAAATTTTGTCGAAATTTTCGGAGATGTCAAACCGCATAAGGTTGAAGCCAAACCAAACATTGATGAAGCTTCCGTCCATGTTAAAGCTTCTAAATATGTTGACTCCGGTGTCCTCCCACTTCATGCCCACAAAGTTGACACAGCTAGGTTTTTTTTCAGACAATGTTAAGTGGAAAGATAGAGAAGAATTGCTTGAGTGGGCACGTCGTCAAGCAAATAAGGAGGGATTTACAATTGTTACACAAAGATCAAGCTTGATCAATCCAATGTTGCGCCTAGTGTGTAAAAGGAGTGGAGCTCACAAAGTGCCGGAAAAAAAAAACCGAAGCATGCGACAACGGGCTCAAGAAAATGTGGGTGCTTGTTCATGGTTAGTGGATATCTTAGTAAGAAAACAAATGAATGGGAATTGAACATTCTTAATAGAGTTCACAACCATGCGATGGAGCCGGCTTTAGAAGGACACATTCTTGCTGGTAGATTAAAGAAGGACGACAAGAAGATTGTACGTGACTTGACCAAGAGCAAGATGCTTCCAAGAGATATTTTGATAAATTTGAAAAACAAAAGACCACATTGCATGAAAAATATCAAGCAAGTGTACAATGAACGTCAACAAATATGGAAGGCAAATAGAGGTGACAAGAAGCCGTTGCAATATCTAATCTCGAAGTTGGAGGAGCACAACTATACTTATTTTTCAAGAACACAAAGTGAAAGTACTACAATTGAAGATATCTTTTGGGCTCATCCAACATCCGTAAAGTTGTTTAACAATTTTTCAAGGGTTTTGGTTATAGACTCCACCTACAAAACCAACATGTACAAGATGTCAATGTTTGAGGTAGTTGGGGTCACTTCGACCGATTTGACATATTCGGTTGGGTTTAGATTTGTGACACATGAGAAAGAGGAAAACTTTGTTTGGGTTTTAAAAATGTTGCGTAAACTTCTTACGTCAAAGATGAATATGCCTAAGGTGATTGTGACTAACAGGTTTTTCCTGAAAGTTATGCAATGAATTGTTACTTTCATGTGCAAGCAAATGTTAAACAAAGGTGCATCTTAGATTGTAAATATCCTTTGGGATAAAAGGATGGGAAAGAGGTGAAACCTCGCGATGTTGTCAAGAAGATAATGAGGGCACGGAAAGTTATGGTTGAATCGCCCACTCAAGAGTTCTATGCAAATGCATTAGTGAAGTTCCAAGATGAATGTAGTGATTTCCCACTTTTCCTAGATTATGCCATGACCACCTTGAAAGAAGTGAAGGAGAA
>Ga0315914_1002950_pt1 | contig 26048 bp, 7 predicted proteins | sample MpolenodulesMG_FD_203920 | JGI IMG/M metagenome (GOLD analysis project Ga0315914, IMG submission 203920) | Medicago polymorpha root nodule microbial communities from Los Angeles, California, United States - elongated nodules | ecosystem: Host-associated > Plants > Roots > Nodule | place: USA... | reverse complement strand
AGAGGGAGAGGGAGGACAGAATTCTGTTCTTGCAAGAGGGAGAGAAGGAACAAGGAAGAATGAGTTGGTTTTGGGGGTCCAACCTTCTTATAAGGCTCTAACGGCAATTACCAAACTGCCCCTCAGTTTAATACGCGCATGATGCGAGTTAACAGATACATTACCGTGGAGTATAAGCGGGATATTACATGATAGATCATCTCCAATGGGAGGGTCTTAAACATTTAAGACTCGGTACTTATTAGGTATCCTTATTGGGAACAAAAAATTTCTGGGTCTTATTTAAGACCTCCAATCTTAAACGAGACCTGCACTTTTTTAATATTGAAAAATTGAAATGCAATGATATAAAGTTATTGATAGTTGATCGGGGAATTAATTTACATTATGGAGAATTGCATGTATATCCTTCTTCAACTGTCTCTAGCCCCTCCTCTTTCCATTATATGTTGTGTGTTGGAGTGAAATTGGCTCTTTTTTAAAGTAAGAAGACAATGTTTTTCTTTAGAAAATAGTGTTAAGTAATAAGTTTGTTACAAATGTAAAGGGTATTTTTTATTATTTTTTTAAGAAAAATGAAAAGGGTATTATTAAGTGGACATCATCAAATAATATTGAAAGTAATGGTAGATGAATATTACTTTCATATATTTGGCCTTACAGTGATTTTGAAACTCAAGTATTCGCTAAAAAAAATTAAAATGCAAAACTGCACTTATTTGTGTGTAACCAGTTCTCCAAAGCCATCAGTCAAGAAATTAGAAATAGAAAAAAAGATAATTTTGTATTGAAAATAACACTTTCAACTTTCAAAAAATAGAAAACACAATTTTGAAGACAATATTTTATAATTCCTTAACCAGTGCCCCTGAATCACTCGTTAACATTTCTCCTGAAAGTTAATTTACGAGACAGAAATATCATGTAAAAATATTTTTGTGTATCGTAAAGAAAAACAAGAGACAAAAATATTTGAGATATAAAGGAAATAGAAAAACACCGATCGCCATACAACGCTCCTATAGAGAAACACCAAAATGCATAACCAATCAAGTGCTCCTATAGGAGCACTGCATGACGGAAATGAGTTGTGCGAGAGGAATAGCAAAAACGAGACAGATCTAAAGGAAAATAGAGAGAAGGAGCTTCTCCTGGAATTGATTTAGAAAAGAGAACCAAACATTCTGCAAAATGAGAAACCAAATCACGTTGAAGGGTGGGAGACGTGCGTTTGTTGGTAGGAAACGCCAAACCAAACAAGCACTTAAACTTTGAGATTTATCACCAAGTCTGTAATAAAGTTCAAAATCATAAAGTTCTGCAATTCCACTGCAATTCCAGTTTGTACAAATGGAACGAAACATACAAATAAAGGACAACCCGAATACACTAAAGCTCTCGCATACGCAAGGTCCGGGAAGAGATCCCATCAGTTGTAGGGGTATGGGCTCCTTGCCACATTGTTTCACCACGTGAATGCGGGCAACACATAGGACGGATATGCATTATATTTCGTGACAAGTGATTGTACAGAAGATGGATCCGCTACTTGTCCAAAACCATGGAGTCTAAGTTCAGTTTCATGAATCCCTCCAGTGATCAAAATTGATTGGATTCCAGCAGCATTAGCACCCTTAATATCATGATGAAGAGAATCACCCACAGCAATACAGTCGGAAACATCTGTACCGGCGGCCATGGCAATAGCTGACTTGTATATTATCTGACAAATCACAACAATACTGTCAATAGTTGAATATGCATTCCTACTTGTAGGTAATCTTAGCAGCCTAGGTACTAATAGAATGGAGTACAGTATGACTATCAAAATGGATTTACATGACATAGAAATGGTTTCATCACCTCATCAGGCTTGCCCATCCATTTTACTTCACCCCCAAGCTTTTCATATTTAGCTGCTAGCGTACCTAATAACAATTTGGTATAAGGTGAAACTGGATAGGAGAAAAAACAGCTTATAAATAACTACTATTTAAGTGCTATGTTGATTTAGAAGATAAAGCAAATTGACCAGGCATCACAAGCATGTCTCTTGCTTCAACATAGGAATCCTTTTTGCAGCACAAAGCTCCAATATTTGTTCAAGGTCTTCAAGTTTCATTGAACGTGCATTCTCATTGGCATCCCCCAAGGCTTCAGTCCCATGAGCCAAAACAAACTCAGCTTCTTCAACATTCTCCACAGCTCGCAAGTCCAATCCCTCAAGAGATATTGCTCCCTTGCCACTCCAAGTGAAATGAATACAAGATCTTCCCAATGATGCCAACCAAGGATCATCTCTCCTTTGTAAGTATTGATGAGTGAGTTCTCCACTAGTAATTACTCCTAGAAAAAGAGAAGCATCAAAACCAAGACTTTTGAGTTTTTCAAGAGTGAATGATGAGCGTCTTAAAGAGTTACTTATGATCACCATCTTCCCACCAGTCTTTGCAATATTTTCTACTAACAAAATTCAAACAAAAAACAAAATTTAGGATCATGTGTACTATATACTTATGTGGTTGGACAATAGAAACTAATCATACATGTTGAAATGGCACCGGGATAAGGTTGTTTTCCATCGTGGAGAACTCCGAACTGATCCAACAACCAAACCTGCAAAGAGTAACAACATTTTTTTTTAAAGAAATCAAAATGGTATATATTAACAGCGGCAATGAAAATTCCTCAGTACAAGATGTACCAGAGAAACCACCCCGAAAAACATTAACAAAGTAATTACAGTAACAAGGTCAGTCGATACCCAAATGATAGATAGAATAGTGAAATGAATTCGTTGAGAAATACCTTGAAACTACGGGTTTCGGCGAGTTGTTGGAGACCGGTGAAGGTCTGAAACTAAAGTGGCTGTAGTGAAGAAGAACATTTGGGAATCATTTTACGGTATAAATGTGACGGTACAACTTTTTTTTGGGCGAGTTGCAGAAGAATAAGATTGTTACAATTTTTGATGCATTTGCTTACTTACTTATATAGACCAATCTACACACAAGCTGGCTGTACTTAAACTTTTGTTAATTCGAGTTATTTTATTAATTAATAATACTCTCTGTCCCAAATTATAATATTATTTTTCCTATTATAGCTTTAATTATTTATTACTTTCTCTTCTTTCAATTTTTTATACTATTTATTAAGGACAATTTTTTTCCTATTAAGGACAATTTTTTTAGATCTAGTTAAATTTTATTTATAGTGGTGGCTTAAAGCTCAGAAGCCGTACTTATTTATAGACTTTAATATGCGGTGGTTTTACCCTTCTGTTTGTATTGCGTATTTTGCCATGTGAATTCCTTTTGTTTTGTTTTTCTTAAACACTTGTAATCTTTTGTCTCCTATTAGGCACACCTTGTGCTTCATAGAAGTGTTTTAATCTAATTATTTTGGTCTCTTAAAGAAAAGATGCAAAGTAAAAAACAATAATTTAAGAGTGGCGTACGTATTATTAATTAGAGGGTATAATTTAAAATTCAATAAATATTACATTAAAAAATAAGAATAACAAATTTTTTTGTACCCTTAGAAAAAACAATTTTTTTTAAACAATTTTTTTTTTGTTGTAAATATGAAATTACTATGAGTCTGAGATGTTCATATTTTTGCTTCATATAAACAAGAAAAGTTCTGAAAATTAATTCTAAATTTCAATTTATTTTAAAATTTTTTTTTTTACAATACAATGGCTTAAAGATTTGTACTTTTTGTTGTTGCATTATATTTAACTGGCGGAAAGACGATCATTCATGTGCCCGTCTTTCCGCTCTTTTTATTACGCTAACGTTTAAAAATTATGAACGGTGTTTTTTTTTATGAAATTTTGATTTTGATTAAAACTAAAAAAAATTATATAAATGTTTGTTGCTTTTAAGTTATAAAAAAATCAATTTAACCATTATTATATATTTCAACGACACCAACAATAATACAATATAACAAAAAAAATATAATCTAAATTCTTTTTTCAATGACACCAACAACAATTTTATTATAGAAAAAGTTGTTTAAGGGTATAATTGGAATGATGAAAAAGTAAGTATAAATATACTCATCTAGTTTGTTACACTTTTTAAATGATAAAGGGAAGAAAAAAAACAAAAAAAATATATATTCATATCGTGTTTGTTACATTTGTTTTAATATTTAAATTTATTCTTATTTATTTGTTACATGTGTTGTTTGTATTGAAAATTGAAGGTATTTTTAGAAAGAAAAATCCAACCCAAAAGTGCTGAAAGGGGTAGTTTTCTTTATATATAGTATAGATTAAAAAAATTGCATAAGGTTGTTTTAATTTAATTTGCTTGCGTAATATCTATGTCATATAGACTTGTAAAGTTTATTTTGACAACTAGACTTTGACTCGTGCTATTGCACGGGTCCTACCGATCAAAATATAAACGAATAAGTCATAACATAATGAATATATAGTATCTGATAGAAGTAGTCTGATAAATATTAAACATGGATATTATACAATAATTATAACATAGAGTTGACTATGCGAAAACACAAGACTTGACAAATAAATTCCAACATTTTTATGTGATTGCCCTTGACTCTTATTAATAGTCATTACAAATGAAACAACTAAATGAAACTATCTTCGTTGAAACTTGAAAGGAATTTTAACGTTAGACGGTAAGAGAGATAACCTGGATCTAAAAACTTTCTCACCAACATTACTTCCAAATATCATTTTTTTCTTCAAGCACAAACTTTTCCATCCTCGTTATAATTAGTCTTGTTCCATTGCATAATCTTAATTTTTGATCAATATTCCTCAAAAACATCACTGACGCTCCAACCTTTAATATCATCTTGTGATTATATAGCCATATTTCATAACATAATTGATAACAAAATAATAAACGTGGTGTAGTTGAGTCACCACTTCATTCCACCTATTGTATTTTGATTATTACTTTTCTCACCATATGACCTTCTCACGCGCCCTGTAAAATTTACAAAATAGTCCTTCGGAAAACGTAATCTGGAAAAATACGAAACCTTGTCCAGATTACATAATCTGGACAGCGTCGACGCATAAAATGAAGTTCACCCCCCATTTTACAGTTTCATTTCTCTCTCTCTCTCTCTCTCTCTCTCTCTCTCTCACTCTCTCTCTCTCTACCTCTTAACCCAAATTCCGAACTACAAAAATCCAACCAAAATTGGTGTTTTCTTGCTCAAAAGGACCGCATTTCAACCCTTGATACACATCAAATGGAAGGTTAGTTTGGTTTCTCTATGCATTTAAGTTAATTGTACTGTTTTTTTTCTTCTGCCCTGAAGCAATTCGGATTTTGTTTTCCGGACAGGATTGTTGCAATCCGGAAACACCCATAATGATTTTTGATCTTCTGTTTTGTATTGTGTTTGTGTTGATTTTGTCTTGTGCATGTTACAGAAGGTTCCTGCTCTACTCAGCGCATAAGGGTGATAAGGCATGCTTCCCGTAGGAGAGAGCGTCGCCAACGGATGGAGGAGGATGGTGTTGTTCTTAGGCGTTGGGATGGCAGGGGACGTTGTCCTGATGTAGAGCCTGAGCCGAAGCATGAGCAAGAGTATGATGAGATGGACGTGCAGCAGCAGCAGCAAATAAAGGAAGAGGAGCTTAAGGAAATAGAGGAGGATATGGAAGACGGTGAGCCACAGCGAAGGCGGAGGGGGAAGCGTCCCGTGGTGCCAGACCCTGAGCCTCTTGATGGCTATCCCGATGGCCCACACGACACTACCCTGTTGTGGAGGTACCATGTGCACGTGGCCAGGAAGGCGTATGAGGGCGAGGTATTTATTAATGTTAAACTTCCTTTAAAATGTTGTTAATCTTGTGAAACTACCTGTTTTGTGGAGCCATGATTGTAAATAGTTGTTGGTATTTCTGAAACTAATGTTTATGTACTGTTAAATTGTTGAACTACCCTGTTTGTGAAGCCATGAGTGTAAAATGATGTTTAGGTATTGTTTTTAATTATTTGCAGTGGCGTGGAAATTTAAAATGCATCAACAACGGAAAGAAGATAGACGTGATGCATGATAAACAAACCACCCCTATCATGGCTGCACGGTGGCGGCGTGACAGAATGCAGCGCACCGGTCTTTCTTGGCTTCAGGATACCTGCTGCAGCCTGATTTACCATGGTCTGATTTGTGCATTTGTGGAGAGGTGGCACGAGGAGACTTCGAGTTTCCACCTTCCGTTTAGGGAGATGACAGTGACACTTGATGATGTGTCTTGTTTGCTTCATCTTCCCATTGATGGCATGCTTCTGTCCCACGAGACTATCACACGGGACGACGCGGTGGATTCGATGGTGACGCACTTGGGGTCTGATCCGGGTGATGCTCTTCTTGAGGTGACTCGTACCAAAGGTGCACATTGCTGATTTAGCTACTTGAGGAGGATTTTCAAGGAGCGTCTGTTGTAGTAGTTGGCATTGGAGAATGAGCATGGTGTGACTCAGGAGGTGCGGGACCAGGTTGTCCGCATATATTTGCTATACTTGGTGGGGATCACGCTCTTCATTGGCAAGAGCCAAACTGTTGTGGATGTTGTCTACCTGAGGTACTTTAGAGACCTTGATGTTGTTACTTCATTTTCATGCGGAGTTGCGGCACTAGCTCACTTATATAAGGAGCTTAGCAAGGCTTCACATTGGAATTGCGGTCAGGTGTCAGGATACCTGACTTTGTTGCAGGTATAAATTAAAAATTATGTTTTGTTTTTTTAAATGTAAGTGTTTATTATTTGCATATTTATATGTGGTTGTCATTGCTGTAGGCTTGGGTGTATCAGCACTTCCGAGGTATGAGAAGCAAGGATGCCTGGGCAGGATATCGGGAGAATCGGAATCCACACGCGATGCTTTTTGTACAATGGTCTAGTTTGGGTACACCAGACCAGTACAGAAACCATCTGGATGGGCTGGATCTGAGTGGCGTTGTGATGCACCCGTATAGAGATCATCACTAGGCATGTCTGTTGGAGTGGGTCATCCTTTATTCTGGATGGCTCAGATACGGTCCCCGCATGGTGAGATATCTGCCAGAGCGAGTGCTTCGCCAGTTTGAGAGGGTTCAGACCATCCTAAGACATCCCGCTGAGAGTGCACCTCCTGTGATAAATTTGGCGGAGATCACAAACCGCTTTCAGCATGCTCTTGATCATGCGTTGACACTTGAGTAATTGGGGCATTATGCAATTCATGGTGTGGATGCAATAGAGGGATACATCGAGTGGTTTTATCACCGGTCTCATCCACGCATGATTCTTCCTGACATGCCGGTACCGGTACCGAGGCCACCAGAGTGTGAGGTCATTGATGCGGTTGTTGCTCAGGAGGATGGAAAGCATGGGTACTTACAGCTGAGCGAAAGGTTGGGTTGCATTATAGACCTTGTGTATGTTGTGATGTCCAGTGGTGTGGTGCCGCGAGGGTCTGAGGAATGACAACATTTTGAGGAGGTATTGAAATAGGTGCATAATAGGAAGGTCTACCGTCATCGGGGAGCTATTGAGGGTGGCAGGGGTGGTGGGGGTGGTACGGGTGTAGTTATAAGGGGTTGATTGTAATTTATTTTATGTTAATGTTTGAATATTATGGATGATTGTACTTTTTAATTATGTTATGTTTGAATAATTTGGATAATTTTTAGTGAGATAACATTTGGATAATTTTATGTTATATTTGATTAATGTTATGTTTGAAAATTATGTTGTGTTGATAATTGTTATGTTATGAATTAAATTTTCTGTTAGAACATATGGTCAAAGGTATGGTATAGAAGCAAGTTAAATGTGTCAAAACAGATGCTCAACCAAATCAGATGGTTTCTGCCTCTATGCTGATGCAGTTCGGATTATATAATCCAGACAGTTTTTACACTTTCCAGATTATGTAATTCGGGAGCAACATTTCTCACCCCATTTGTTCACTTTCTACGAGGTGATTGACACATTTCTGAAAGTGTAAAAATAATCAGAATCCATCCATTGCACATTGGCATCAACATCCATCATGCTGGTTTAAGTGCCAAAATCCACGAATTTGTCCGAAACTTATTTTGTGAAGGAAGTTCGGATTATGTAATCCGGACTAGGGGTATTTTTGGAAGAAAAAAAAAATTAGGGCGTGCGAGAATTCCACAAGGTGGGAAAATTAATACTCTTGTATTTTCTATGGTTTGGCCTTCATAATCATAACATGGTAAAGGAAACAAAATGGCATTCATGCGGAAAAAAATGCTTGCTCAATTCAGAATTTTGGTTCATTACTATAGTGTAAAAAATGCTTGCTCAATTCAGAATTTTGGTACATTACTATAGTGTTGCATAAGAGTGATGAAATCAAACACACTTGACAAAATTTAAAGAAAATTTTACGATCAACCTTCTCCTATAAATATTAGAGTATCATATCTACAATATAAACAATTCAAACCTCTTCTATTCTCAAGTACACGTGGCAATTTTATAGCCTAATATACAATTAATACTTTTTTAATTAATGTATTTTCTATGTTATTATACACATGAAGCAAATCAAAACCGTTAGATGCACAACCTCAATAAAACATCAAATCTGTTTAAATGCACGGCCTTAGCAATAATCCATTTTTAATACGAAATCACCTAAAATTAAGCAAAGTCAAAGGAAACATCAAATTAATTTGATATCAAATCAAATAAATGTAAAATAAAGCCATTCATTTTCAACTCTGGCATTTAAAACAAATACATACAGTTATCAAATTCAAATTGTTTGTTTCCCTTCCAATCCGTAATTTCAAATATCAAACCAAAATTTACTACTATATAATGTACATGTTATTGTCAAATTGATCAGATATTCTGTAACAGCCTCCCATACTCTTATACTTTTTTTTTAGTAATCTCTTTCATTAACTCGGTTAACGAGGGTCTGAATGTTTTTGTTTGCATTGTTTTTTTTAGTTTCTTTCCATGTCGTGTCTCATGATAATCACCTTTTTTGTTTACATTGTTTTTTTTAGTTTCTTTCCATGTCATATCTCATGATAATCACCTATTTTCTTTGGACCTTTTTTGGATCCATGGATTCCTCTTTTGTGTTATTTGGTGACTTTTAATTATGAAAAGGAAGCAAATACCATTAGTTTTTCTGACAGAAACCATTAGTTTTTTATTGTTGTGTTCATTATTGTTTAGGTACGATATCCATACGCATATTTCATCTATGAGGACCTCAAACTCTACCTACGATCCATCTCCATGATGTTACATAATTCTACAATTCATCTCCATGATGTTACATAATTAATACGGTACATTATTTTCATTAAAAAATTCATATTCCACATTAACGTGTAAGTCAATGCCCGTTAACTTAAAATCAAAATTAACTCTCTTATCATTAATTTATATTTTGAAGAAGTTTCTATCAATTTTTTTTTTGGTTACAAGTCTCAATCATTAATTGCATTGCATTGTTTAAGTTTTGAAATTGGTAGTATTTTTTATCTACGTTAAATCAAAATTATATTTTTTCATCATGACTTCTCACATAAAGAGAAGTATTCCTCTTTTTTTTCTTTTTAGGGAAGAAATATTTCTCTTTATTATCTCTTTGATCATAAACCTCTATATATATATAATATATAATTATACATGTTTGCTCACAAAAATTATCTATTTTGAAGAAAAAAATTCTATAAAAAATTATAGAGACAATCACTCAAGGTATTGGTAAAGATAAGTGTCTACAATATAAACATTTGAATCTCTTTCTATTCAATAGTATAGTATACATGGTTTTTTTTCACTATCATTATTATTTTCTCAAACATCATTAATGCTAGACTTAGTAAGATAATTCAAATGTTTGCTCCAATCAAATGATACATGTATGTTAAACAATTTTTTTTTTATGGATGTAAGCCAAATAGATGAAACCTCAGATGAATACTTATATTCACAAGTATCATATTTTCTTTTTTCGGTAGAACAATATCACATTGAATGCTAGAGTAATTATATTCAAATTCTATGAAATTTATGGAGAGTAACTAAAATAATTGAGTATTATATTTTAAGAAAATGATGAAATGCACGACAATATTTGTCGTGGAATATGCACAAATGGTTCTATAGTTGTCATTTAGCGTTTTCTCTTAAGTTTGATTTGATCCAAAATGATAAATGTTGCATTTCCTAGATTTTACTTATGAGAAATCAAAACAAAACACTTTCTTATGCGATGGTCTTTATCCAAATCACTTCTGCATGTATTTTATAACTTGAATGAGTGGATTATCCATGTATTTCTTTGGTGACAATATTTTTTTCAATATATACTACATACAAAATCACTCAAGCATATATATATATGCATAACATAAGCTATAAGGAAGTCATTGATAAAGTATATAGCCTATGATTGAACATGTCATGCAATTTCGTTCTTGAATCTTTCGGGCTATTTAGCAACGCTCTATATTTTAATGGTGTTAGTCATACCTTGTGAAGACAATTAAATGTGAAAGGATTCATCATTGGCCTCTCAAATAATTCTTTGAAATTGTAATTCAAATTTAAATATTTCAAATATTATTCATACCGTGAACACATTTAATGGAAATATCTTTAAATTTCATATCATCATACATTAAATTAAATATAAATCAAGTATTCAATAAGAATATTTCCATATTTAATGCTATTCAAAGACCTATAAAGCCACCCATTCTTATTTTCTATATAAATGAGTGCTGAGCGCACTCTCTCGAACACTCATTCTTTATTATCTTTTTAATATTATCTCCAATCATTTGAATATATATTCATGCAATAATATAATATAGCTACATGAGACAAAAAAGAACTATAAAAATTATTTTATGTGTCACATCATTGACAGAGAAACAATAGAGAATGTGATGTGATAGACGTGATATGATGTGAAAAGAAAGATAAAAAGATAATATGCTGTTAAATGAGTGTATGAATATAATAGATGTTTAAATATCATTTTTTGAAATTTTATGGATTTATATTTTCCTATATGCAGTAGGGATTTAATAAAAGTCTATGCTTATCTCTCTTTAGTACAAAGCTATATATTTTTTTAAACCATAACATGCACATACCTTAACTCTTTTTATATTGTTAATTCTTGATTTCCAATCCTTGATCGACATAAATGCTGAATCATATTTCTTTAAAGGATGTTGAATCCTAGATTTGTCAAATTATAGCCTTCTAATTTTTTTAATTAAATGTGTACTGACAACATGACATTTCTTTAATTTAGTTTTTGTCTTCAATTTGTTACAGTGATCCAAGCATATGGTTTGATGATATTTTCTTACCGAATATTTCCTCCGTTCCTTTTTAATTGTCACATTTACAAAAAAAAATTGTTTCTAATTAACTGTCACTTTCAAAGTTCAATACAACATTAAATGTTGTTTTACCTTTATTACCCTTGATTATTTATTATAGAGAGAGAAGTATATGAAATGAGATATTAAATGATGAAGGTTATTATAGGAAAAAGATGAATTGTTGTATCAAAAGTAGTAAAAAGTATTTGTTGTCTTGGTTTGTGTAAAAAACTCAAAAGTGACAATTCAAAAGGAACGGAGGGAGTAATAAATATGTTGATGTAAGATGAAAAAAAAAGTTTGTGTAAATTTGCTAACTTTTTTATTGTATAGATTAGCACCAGTATGATTAGAAGCAAATGTGTGTGCTTGTTATTGTGGCACTGATGACTCAATCAATATATTATATTTATGAATTTGGCAAAAAAAATTACTCGCAATCGCAAAATCAACCATTAAAGAAATAAAATTACTCCACTCCAAGTTCTAAAAGAATACATTAGATTCATTTATTTATTTGGAAAGAAAAAAAAAGCTTTGTTTTGTTTTTGAGTTGGGAGGGAAAAATAATGGTGAGGACTTTAGGAAAAAATAGAGGATATTAGGAGGGGAATGTTTTGAGGGTTTATTTTTTTTCATACTATAAAATCTTCCTCATTTGGAGGAATTAACAAATTGAGTTGGATGAGGATATTTTAGGGTTTGTATGAATTGTTCAAATTTAATCTAATATTCTTAGGAAAGTCAAGAAGAAACGAATTCTTTATATGAGAATCACACATAATACCAATATAATTTTTTGTAGGGATAATACTAATGTACTTCTTTTTTGCCTTTACATGTTTCACATCAATTTTTCTCTGTGGGGAAATTTAAAGTGAAATAGTTCAAATTTATTTTGTCTTGCGATAGTTTCTATTCCTTTTTAGTAGTGTAGACACAATTAAGGTGGATTATATTTAATAAGAAAGATACTTGAGAGCTGAAAACTAAAGAAAATTGAGTTGTGAAGGTCTGCTAGAGACCGTGACAAGTTTCTCCGAGACATCCTCAATATGAGTATGTGAAGATAAGTGATAACGGAGAGCCTAAGCACCAGCAAGAGACTATTGCAAATGTTGATTAAAAAAGGTGGTTGAAAGCCATGCAAGAAGAAATTAATTCTTTGTATGAGAATCACACATAATACTTTATAAGGATCGGTGCTACATGATGGATTTAACAAAACGACATGGGAGAAAGAAAGATAATAATGTGGTCTGGAGGCGAACATAGATGATTGTAATTAACCATCACTAAAACATTTAGTGCAAGTAACCTTTTCTAAAACACTGTATTTATGAATATAAATATGATGGTTTTGGTTTAATTTTTATTTTTTTGTCTTAATGTTGTACATTTGACTGCTTATGGCCATTTTTTTAATATCTCCAAATTCTGATATAACTATGCTATTGTTTTGTATTTACGTGGGGCTAATGATGGTGCAACATATGGGCACGGTTTGTTGCTTTTTCTACATCAAACATTATACTTAGTATGAGAAAGGCTAACATGTGTCCTTAGACACATGTTAAGATGCCATAGATAGAAATTTCATTGAAAAATGTGTCAATTTATTTCACAAAATATTGATTTAATTTTTTCAATAAATATTTGTTTTTTATAGAAACCTTAATATGTACTCGACACAAGTTAGCATGACCCTTTTAGTACTGTTTTTTTATTTAATAAATATTTCAACCATTTTTTACAATCATCACATGATGTTAGTAGTAGAAGCATAGGAGTTTATGATGTAGTATCAGTCATTTAAATGTGATTATGCCATTTCATAATTACTTTACTGAAAGAGCACTTTTATACATTGCGAAGTAATTTGTCGTGAAAAAACACGAATGTTGTTGATGTGCTAAACTGTGGTAGGATATAATTTCTGAAATTGGTAGAATAAAAGTCGTAGTTGTGGTATAAGCTTGGTCAACGTAGTTAAAACATACGTCGTGAACGTGTCTTGGAAAAAATATTCGCTATCTTAAGCACCCCTTACTGAAATATGATAGATAAATTTTGTTGAAGCTAAAATTAATTTGCGGTATGAGTGATACATATTTGAGTTGGTTATAATACAAGAATCATTCTTAGATAATTAATAAAAGGGATTGAGAAAGAATATTTCAGCTCAATTTTTATTTTTTTTAAAAAATTCAAATGAAAACAATGATATACATAGGGAATATTTTACAAGGACATTGTCTCTGTGAATTTAACTCAATTTATAGGGACATCGCATGTAAAATGCAAATGATGTGATCCAAACCCAAATTGGCCATTGATTTACTTTATGAGATAAATTTCTAACCAATAATCTACTTGATAAAAATAAAGAATTGTTCCGTTTTTATAGCTAAAATAACCCTCAACTAATTTTCATTGATTAAATACTTCACAAAATACATTATACTTTTATTTTAAAATTCTATTACAATGGCCCATGTTAACAAAAGTTATAAAAAAAAAAATGAAAAATACGAATTGAAAAAGTGACAATAGTTATCCGTGCTTGGCAGAGGCTCCATACTAGTTATCTTAAAAGTGGTGAAATGAATGTTGTCATTCTCCTAAATTGTAGGATTGATATTCAATATCATAAAGATGAGTTTCATTCACTAACTTTACGCAAACCAAAATATTATGATGAATGTGCCTTGGTTAACTTGTTATTGGATCATTTACTTTCCTTAGAATAATTTAGTTTGGGAGTGTAATTTAATCTTAAAAATTTAGATGAGTAACAATTAAAATAATTTAGATGTGTGGTACCCACATTTCTTGTTGTCATTGTTTGCAGGACAGAATAAGTATAGCCACTGAATGTGTATACCTATAATAGGGTGTATTTTTGGTAGTGTCCTATAATAGGGTGTATGATATGGGATAACCTGAACACAACTTGCAATACCAGGTCATTTAACTGGTTTAAGTTGGACCAAAACATACACTAGTCCAAACTAAAAGGACCCCTTATCTTATTATAAAGATTAAGTTCAATGCCAAATACTAACATGTACTTCGTGCAACCTTACAAAAAAGGCTCAATGTATTGTCAATAATTTTCCTTTACTACTTTAGTAAAACTAAAGAAAAAAAAATCATTTTTGACTCATAGCACAAAATGAGGAATTTTAAAGCATGGTTTGCTTGCCGGCTACTATAGAAAGAAAGAAGAACCAGATTGACTATAAAAATAATAAAACTAAACTTTCTCTTATATTGATTGCGAAAAAGCTCTTGATGAACTGAAATATTATAGCCACATTTATATGAAGGGATGATGAAAGGGTATGCATGCCTTCTTGAATGTATATGCATAAGGTGAAGAATGTCTTCTTAAATATCGTTGTCTCTTTATCCTTCTCGAAAAACTAGATTTGCTGCTAGTTATATGTATCGCTGATTTGCTGTCACCAAAAAAGGTGAAATTGAATATAGTTTATGGACATGTCATAAACAGTTTACATAAAAAATTTCAACCAGTCTCACAAGTGTTTATCATTAGTTAAACACGAGGTCTCTTGATATTGTTTGTATTTAGTGGTGTTAGATGGAATTTGGCATTCGAGGAATGAACTTTTGTTTGCTAACATTGCTCCTTCTGATTCATTTGTAGCAAGGATTCAGAAGCAATTTCTTGTTGTGTAACATAGTATTTCTCATCATGTTCCTCATTCTTATGTTCATGTTGTTACAAGGCAGAGTTGTTATTAGAGGCCTCCTAGGAATGTTTGGATTAAGCTTAACGAAGATGATTCTCTGGCTGCGCATGTTGTATTGTTAGCTTGTGATGGTGTGGTGTATAATGCAGATGGTACCTTTGTGGTTGGTTTTTTTGTTTGTGTTCATAATATGGGTGTTTGTAATGCTATGGTTTTGTGTTTGTTCTTGTCCGTGCATGGTTTTATTGAAGATGAAGCTCTTGTGTTACTACACGTTACCGGAAAAATGGTGAATGAGCAATTTGAGCATGTGGTGTTTTTTTCTTTTCGTTTCTTTTTTTTTTTAGCTAAGATTATGGCAAACATAGGGATCTCCTACTGCAACACTCTAATCATATTGATAGAAAGATAAAAGTGCAAAAGAAAAGAGCATGGACATAAACCAAAACCCTTCAAGAAGCAGAAAAAAGAAAGATCAAAATAGATAAAATGAACTAAAAGCAAGAGGGGCCGCTATCCTTAAAAACTAGTGAGGCGAGCGATTGGAAACATCAACCTTGAACCTTTTGCTAGCCTCGGTCAGCTCCTTTGACTTCTTCTTTTTTCTTAGAACCACTGACTTAAATTAATGATCAACCAAATCATCGATCTCTTCATTATGAGACATATTAGATCAAGAATCACTCAATAAATCCATAGCTTGTTGGGTTGCAGTAGGAGCACCGATAATCCCTAAATCTTGCATATCGTGAATAACATTTGCATTAAATTTTGATAAATTAGGTCCATCACCACTATGGACTTACCAAGATCTCTCAAATGAAGTGAGTCGTCTACCACTTCCTCACACGACTCTTCAAGAAGGACAATATATCTCTCACAGGCACAATAATTGTAGTCTTTTTAGACCTAATTATATCAGTAATCAGACGATCCTCTTCTACAACTTTAATACACCTTCCAATGTTGTCTGGAGTTGATTCTGTATGAGACGTGAGAACTTCATCAACCTTTTCTATATCAGAACTTGATGTATTAGGCTTGACAACATGTTGCACTTTATACTTGGGCACAGAAGCTGAAGCTTTTGGAATCTGAAATTTACGATTCTTAACAAAATGTCTAATTCATGAGTTACATAAATTCTCATATCAATTATCTGACGTGAGCATGTGGTGTTTGAAGTTGATTGTAATGAGATACTTTATAAATGATAAACTCCCCAAGTACTTTTATGTTGTATCATGAGCTTATTCACTCTCAACCAAATTATAGACTCTAGTTTGTTGGGAGACAAACTAATACGACAATTCATTGTTATCAACTAAATAACTTACGTTTGCTTCTTTAGAAGAAAAAAAATTTGTTCTTTTTTTTTGTTTTGTTTGGGGTTTTCTGTTCATTTCCTTGAATTTTTTTTTAAATACTATGATATTTCCTATTACTTTGAAATGAAATTATTTTATTTTATGTATCATTTAATATTTTAATACATGATAAACCCATGATAAAACTTGACCCAAAAATGAACCCATGATAATATATTATATAATATCAACATAATTTTTTTATGAAATATTAACATAAAATGGTGTAGCTGCTATAAGAAAAGGCATAATATGCTTTAATGTTTATAAGAATATATTATTATTTCTTTTTTATTTAAAAAAATATTATTTTTCTTGAAAAAAATTACTATTCTTTTTTGTTATTTTTTATTCAAAATATCAACGAGAATAAATATCTATCTATCTATATATATATATATATATATATAGACGGGAGCCTCACCTCTGTCATCTCTAGCTAGCCAAGGGCATCCTCTTGATAATTTTTCCTTTCCTATTGACAAATCGTATAATTAAATTAAAATATTCTCATGAGAGAATGGGACTTGTTGGTACACGTAACATACAAATGTAGTGTACAGGTAAGGTAAAGTATATTTGCACATTTTCTTTCTTTATAAGAAAAACTACATCATGCACACTAAAGAATGCATACATATGTAACATATCATATCATACGGGACAAAAAAATAATACGGGACGGACAGGTAAGCTATAATCAAGAGCCTTCAACCTTTTTTTTTCCTACTATAATAAAATAAAAAAGTTACCTTTTTGTAGTAATTTTTGTTCATAGACTAAAAAAGATAATGAAATATGTAAAAAAAAATTCTGGTACAGAGATAACTTATAAGTGTACTTTTTGCATTCCACTTATCTAAAAGAGTAAAAGACTATTTCTTTGACAAAACTTATGTGTAAAGGACTTAGCATGCAGAATAATATTTGAACTCAAGTTTATGCTCTTTGCAGTTTAGGTTCTGGGTTTTCTATATCATACAATTTAATTTTGTGATTGTTTGTTACATTTTCATTTTTAGAATCCCTTGTGCTGTATTAAAATTTGAGTTTAAGGACTAACTATATTTGAACAATGAAAAGCATTCTATGCATTTATTCAATTATATTTATTATCAAAGCATGGTCCTCAAACTCTCAACATTTTATGTTCAATAGCTGATGCTATAGTAGAAGTTGAATGAGAGGTACATTGAAGCAATTGCTAATGTATATAGTATTTGTTTTAGGAAACTGCTTTTTGACTAATTTTATTGTTGTTGTGAAAATTGCTAATTTATATTAGATTTTATCTTTTGTTTTAAAAGTAAAAGGTAAAATGTTACCACTTACCAGATCTTACCTACTACAAACTTGAGTGAAGAAGGACAATCTCATGACATGAAGAAAAGAAAAGAAAAAAGAAAATTTGGACAATCAGTCAATAACCATAACAATATGAATAATGAAAGTAAAATTCAAAGAAATCCCGGTCAAAAATGAAGGTTTTTAGAATATAAAATAATGATCGATTAATTTGGGCGATCGATTCTATTTATAAAAGCGGAAGACTCAATTGAAGATAGAATAAAGTCTTGTATGAACTGCTCCAACACAATAATTAGTAACACCTGAACGATTCGAACTTGAGACCAAAGATGAGTTTGCATAGCAACATAACTCGTATCTACCGGTAAGTTCTCGAACCCACTCTAAATACGGAGAAAACACAAATTAAGTGGATTTGAATTTTTTCTGATTTCAAAAGACCGTGACGAGACTGGTAATGACGACACTAATACTCACATGAATTGTAGAACTCATTTCGTTTGTATCAAAATTACATTTTTATCTCTCTCAAATTAGAAGACCTTAAACAAAAACATTAAATTGCATTCATATTTTATTTTTATTTGGAAGGTAACATTATACAAGTTGTTTCCTCTATTTTTTTTGTTTGAAAGAAAATCAAATTGTTGAAATTGTATAGTTTTTAACATATTTTGGCAAGGATACTCAAACCCTATTGAATTTGAAGTTTAGGTTATATTCTTTCAACCTTGTTTGAATTGGTGACGAATGCCAAAAAGACAAAAACCATCTCTATTTCATTGTCGCTCCATCACCATACTTAAAGAAAAACACACCCCTAGATCTCAAGCTTTACAAAATGTTACATAGTTATTTTTTAAATTTCAATTATTTGATTGAGTAGAAAAGAAAAAGTACATGCTAGTCAAAAAATTGAAAAACTTTTTTACACTTTAAATTTTGTCAAAAAAGAAATAAACTTTAAATTGAAACTAGATAAATTTCATTTATTAATTTTATAATAAAATAGCAAAATAATGAAATATAATACATCAAATTTTCTACAACCTACCACCCTATTATTCACTATATCATTTAGAACTCCAATTATTCAGTAATGTTAAATTATTTTGATTTTGATTTTGATTTTGATTTTTGAAAGAGGTAGCGGCAATTCTTAGAGAGAGAAAATAAAGGAGAGAGAAATTATCGTTGAAGCAGAAGAAGATAAACTAACAAGCTATGCTATCTCTATTCTCACACAACTGTAACTTATGTAAGATTTCATTTTCCTCTTTCTCTTTCACTTTGACTTTTCATGTACAAAAATCTCACCTTTTCAATTTCAATTCCAGAAGGAATCTTCTCATGAAAATCAATCAATTCAATCTATTAACCTAAACTCATTCCCTTTCTCTTCATCAGGTACTCAATCTCTTAATTAACCCCTTTTTTGTATTCATTAATCATGTTTAATTAATTTATGCTATTTGTGTTTAATTTCAAAATTTAAAATCTGGGTTTTGTTCTGTTTCATTGGAATTAACGTTAATTTACTTAAAGTTTGTTTTTTTTGTTGTTATTTGAAAATTTTAAAATCTGGGTTTGGGTCTGTTTCATTGGAATTAACGTTAATTTACCTAAAGTTTGGTATTTTTGTTTTTATTTCAAAATATAAAATGTGGGTTTGGTTTGGTTTTGTTTTATTTGAATTCACGTTAATTTAGTTAATTTTGTTTTATTTTTTTATTTTTATGGGTAGAACATGATGTTGTCGAGAATGGAAAGTGGTAAGAAGAGTAGTGGAGTTTCTGGTAATCAAAAGAAATTGTTAAAGGATGTTGAAACTATGAATAAAGCTATGTACTTGGATAGAAGTGCTTCTAGGAATTCGGTGTCTGGTTCGAATTCGAGGTCTAAAACTGGTGGAAAATCGTTTTTTCCTGATCCGAAACCGAGGGGTAAAGGTAGTAATGGTAATGATGATAATGATGGTTTGCAGAAGGATAAAAGGTCTATATGGAATTGGAGGCCGTTGAAGGCGCTTTCGCATATCCGAAATAAGAGGTTTAATTGTAGTTTTTATCTTCATGTACATTTGATTGAAGGGTTGCCGTCTACTTTTGATGGTTTGAGTTTTTCGGTGTATTGGAAGAGGAGGGACGGGGTTTTGGTGACACGTTCGGCTAAAGTGGTTCAGTGTGTGGCTGAATTTGATGAGAAGTTGACTTATACTTGCTCAGTTTATGGAAGTAGGAGTGGACCTCACCATTCTGCAAAATATGAAGCTAAGCACTTTTTGCTTTACGCTTCTCTTCTTAGTGCGCCGGAGCTTGATTTGGGGAAGCACCGAGTTGATCTCACGAGGTTGCTTCCTCTCACTTTGGAGGAGCTTGAGGAGGAAAAGAGCTCGGGGAAGTGGACTACAAGTTTCAGGTTATCAGGAAAGGCTAAGGGTGCCGTGATGAATGTCAGTTTTGGGTATACGGTTGTTGGTGATAACACCAGTGCGACAAAAGATGGCCATAATGCTCCTAATGTGTTGACTTCGAGGCAGAATAGTCTTGCGTTGACGAAGCCGGATGTTAAACAAAGACAGTTTGATGGAAGCAGCAGCATGAGACGTGCCGGAAGTTTACAAAACTATAGCAGTCGGTACTCGTCTCAAGCTGCGGAAAAGGTAAAGGATCTTCACGAGGTGTTGCCATCGTCTAAGTCTGCACTAGCCAGCTCAATAGGCGTCTTATATAAGAAATTCGATGAAGAAAAGGCGTGCAGCTCTCTGGACAATGAACCTGATCCTGATTTGTCAAAAGAAAATCTCGAGCCAATCAAACTAGATGGATATACTTCCTCTGATATCAGAAAAGAAACGCCTGAAGTGCATGCAGTTAACGATGGAAATACATGTCCAGTGCCTGACACACCTGAACTTGATGCATTTCATGAAAACCTGGAGACAGATAAGCCAGATGGCTGTCTTTTACTTGATTCTGGAAAAGAAAACCCTGAAGACCGTCAAGATAATGAATTTTTTGTTGTTGATAAGGGTATAGAAATGTCATCAATTGAACCTATTAAAGTAGAGGAGTCATTCTCAAAGGCTTCTGAAGATACTTCTACAGTTGATAGTACTTTTACCTGTGATACCGCAGGCTTACAAGTATCTTCTGGAGATAGTTTGATACACGATTCTCTTGATACCTATGATACCGCAGGCTTACAAGTATCTTCTGGAGATAGTTTGATACACGATTCTCTTGATGAGGCAAATGATGGTTGTAAGGATCAGTCAGTGGCAGATGAATCTGCTTACAAAGAGGATGACATATTCACAAATGAACTGCTGCAAGAATTAGAATCAGCTATAAATAGTGTCTCAGATTTCGAGACAGCGGCTCTAGAATCTCCTAAAGTTGCGGAATTCAAATCTGAATATAAGATGAGAAAGACACATAGCTTAGATGATGTTACAGATTCGGTTGCGAATGAATTTTTAAGCATGCTAGACACAGACCATAGTCCAGCAGGCTCGGATTCTGAAAACGAGCCGGAGTCTCCGAGAGAGCTTCTCTTAAGACAGTTTGAGAAGGAAGCCCTAGATGGGGGCTTCTCTTTATTTGATTTTGATATGGACTGTGATAATGAAGCTGATGATGGCTATGATGCTTCTAATGGCTCTGAGCAGTGGAATTTCTCTGAGGGTATGCATTCATCATCCTTGTTCCAAGATCTTCAGAAGGAGCATCTCGTTGAGTCTCAAGACGTGAGGGGAAAACAAAGGGCTCAAATGCTAGAAGATTTGGAAACAGAAGCCTTAATGCGTCAATGGGGTTTGAACGAGAAGGCTTTTCATCATTCTCCACCAAAAGATTGTATCGGTTTCGGAAGTCCAATTCAATTACCACCTGAAGAGCTTCCTACGTTGCCTCCTCTTGCCGAGGGGTTGGGCCCTTTTCTTCAGACAAAAGATGGAGGCTATCTACGATCTATGAATCCCTCAATTTTCAAGAATACCAAAGCTAGCGGGAGTTTAATCATGCAGGTTTCCAATCCTGTTGTTGTACCTGCAGAAATGGGTTCCGGGATAATGGAAGTTTTACAGTGTTTGGCTTCAGTTGGAATTGAAAAACTCTCAATGCAGGCAAAGGAGTTAATGCCACTGGAAGATATCACGGGGAAGACAATGCAACAAGTAGCATGGGAAGCTATGCCTGCCTTAGAAGGAACAGAAAGGTTAGTCCTGTTTTGTATCATTGATTTTGAAGGTAGAGTTTTTATTAGCCATTCCTAGGGTCTGTTTTCATTGAATTATTTGAATTTACTTATTGGCCTAAGCAGTTGTGAGACTGTTCGGAAGACCTTACAGCTTATTTCCATACGCTCTCCAGGATAGCTTATAAAAACATCTTGTAGCTTATATGAAAATAGTTTGAGTTTATTTTATCTTTTGTTATAGAAATAGTTTATATAGAAGCACTTATATGATAAGTGCTTAATTAAGTATTTTAACCAAACATGGGCTTACATGTTTCTGAATGAAATTTTGCTTCGCTTTTTTTTAGGCAATGTCATTTGCAGCATGATTCAATAATAGGTCAAGATACAACTTTTGTGCAAAAGGACTTCAAAGGAACACCACCATCTGAACTTAAGTCCGGCAATTTCAATTCAAATTCAGTGGCCAACCAAACAGGCTCAGAGTTTGTTTCAATTGAAGATCTTGCACCATTGGCTATGAACAAAATTGAAGCACTTTCAATGGAGGGATTGAGAATACAATCTGGGATGTCCGAAGAAGATGCACCATCTAACATTGTTGCACAATCCATTGGGGAAATGTCAGCTCTGCAAGGCAAAGGCATTGATATTAACGGCTCCCTCGGCATGGAAGGAGCTGCTGGTTTGCAGTTGATGGATGTAAAAGACAGCAGTGATGTTGGTGTTGACGGGATCATGAGCCTATCGTTAACTCTTGATGAGTGGATGAAGCTGGATTCTGGTGACATTGACGATGTAGATAATATCAGTGAGCATACTTCGAAACTTCTTGCAGCCCATCATGCTAACTCTTTCGACTTTATCCGTGGGAGTTCAAAGGGAGGAGTTAGGAGACGAGGCAAAGGCTCCGGCAGAAAATGCGGCTTGCTAGGAAACAATTTCACAGTAGCGTTAATGGTGCAGCTTCGTGATCCTCTGAGAAATTATGAGCCAGTTGGAACACCAATGCTTGCTCTTATACAAGTCGAGAGAGAGTTTGTCATGCCGAAGCAAAAAATATTTTGTAGTGTGTCTGAGTTACGTAACAACAACAACGACGAGGACGACGAGAGCGAAATAGTAGCAAAGGTGGAGATGAAGGACACTAATAAAGAGGAGAAAATTTCTGAAGCAGAACTCATTCCTCAGTTCAAGATTACTGAAGTTCATGTGGCAGGTCTTACACCCGAGCCTCAGAAAAAGAAGCTTTGGGGCACCTCGACGCAGCAACAATCTGGTTCACGCTGGTTGCTTGCTAATGGAATGGGGAAGAACAATAAGTTTCAACCAGTGAAGTCAAAAGCTGCATCTAAATCAATTGCTCCGGTTACCGCAAAGGCAACCCCTACTGACACTTTGTGGAGCATTTCTTCACGCTTTTTTGGTTCTGGTAAAAAAGGGAAAGAACCGGAAACACATAATCCACATACAAGAAACCCTAATGTCATTATACCAAATGACACAAATAGACTTAGTTGACTGAAAAGTGGAATTCACAATTCAGATTTTTCTTGAAGACATATCCTTGTTATCACAGGCAATAGATATGTGAAGTTTGTTAATTTAATTGAGCCATATGGGGAGCATGTGCCAAGAAATTGATTTATTTTGTTAGAGCATCAATCAAGTTGGACTGGTCCTTCAATAATTGCTAGGTATGAGACATGGTTATATAGAGAAAACAGCATAAGGATGATGGACATTTTGCTGTAGGCTTATTTTGTAAAGTCACTTGTTACTTTAGCTTTCATCAGTTTTATTTATGTCATGTACTTATGTCATATGAAACTAGTGTGTGCATATTCCATCAGGTAAATTATATATTTGCAAATGCAAACCTGTGGCCTCGTCCATGCAATAAAATGTTTGTTTCATTTTTGGTGTGTTTATTTTAAGGTATGAATTTACAATTTTTAATGATGTTTCCAGGGATATTATTTTCATGAATAACATTTTTACTTATGTGTTTAGTTAAAAAAAATTAAATTTCCAGGAAATGTTTTTTAAAATTGATTTAAAATAACAAATTCAAAAAATTAAAATCCAAATAAATGAGAGTGGTAGTGAAAGTTATAGAAAGTTGAGTTTTATTTTCATGGGAATGTTAAATTCCCACCCTATTAGCATTGGAATAACAAGTGTAGATTAAAATTTTGTTTAATTATACTTTAAATTTTCTATTGATTTTTTACGTACATATTTAGGATATTATATACTCCGTACAAAATTAACTCAAAATTTGATTTTTAGGTCTAAATTTTCATTACTTTAATATTGAAATTTTGGCGTTTAAGAAAATTCTTATTTAATGCATTACGTCTTAAAAAAATATATTATTTTTTTATAAACGGTTTTCTTATAAAGTTCTTAACATGTCTGTAAAAAATCATTCAAAAATTTAAAAGTTTAAGCATAATTAAACAAATTTTAACTTAACATGGACTAAAATCATATGCTCAAAAATGTTATAGGGACCAAAACATACTACTTTGTTTTACGAGGATTGAAAACAAAATTTGTTGTAATTATAAGGATCAAAAATTTATTTAACCCAAAATACAATAACCATTATTTTATGAGAAATGTTAGTTGAAGAAACTCTTTTGGACACAAATATGACATCATGCATTGTTGTTCACCATAATTATACAGTGAATAGTGCTTTCTTTTTGCCAGACTTTTTTTTAAAAAAAAAAATATCATAGAAGAATATATTTGGAATACAAAAATTTGGTTGTGTCATTAATCAATTTGTTACTGCATAACGCAAAAAAAAACTATGTTGTTAACCACTTTTAGAATCCATATACTTATGCAATTTTTTAAATTATGTAAAATACGTCTTATATTTTTATTCGGTTAATGAAGTAGTCAAAATGATTAATAAAATTTATGTTTCAAAAGTGGTTAATAACATACATTTTGTTGGATGTGTGAGCTCCAGCCACTAGGCTACCTGACCAAAAAAAAAAACATACATTTTGTTGGTTAATGCATGACGAAATTGGTTAATAATACAACTCTAATTTTGTGTTGCAAAAATCATTTATGTTAACTCTCACACTTGAAGACAATTCTTACTCCAACGCCAGTTAACATCCAACGGCAGTTAACTATCGTTCACTACCCAACTGCAATTAAATGTTAATTACTCTTTTCCAACATCAGTAATCCGCCCTTTCATTATGGACTTATTCCAGAACAACAACAACAGTTAACACTAATATTTCAAACACAAACCACTCCCTCCAATCACACTCAAACGAAACTCATCCAATTTCTTTCATCAAAATCAAGTTATCAACAATTCTACAAGTAATTATTAATAATCCCTTGTATTCACGTTGTTAGTTTTATGATTTTTTTTCTTTCAAAATTTGGTGGAAATGCTAGTGTTTAGGGTTTGATAATTTATTGAAATTTAGGGTAGTTTGTGATCCTATATATGCATGTTTTTGACCATAAATGTTATTTAGACTAGATTCAAGCTCAATGTGGTAGTTTAAAATTAAAAATAATACAATGAATCAATGTTGTATATTTTAAACTTAAATGCCTGAATGGATTTTTCATCAAGTTTTTCATTGTTTTTTGTTGTGTAGATATGTATGAGAACTGAAACCCACATAGGCGTCGATTGGGCAAGGAGACCATGACTGGCAGCGTTCGCCGGAGAGAGTGGCGGAAAACCCTACTAAACGGGGAAGGGGGCCTAGGAGCCCATATGGGGTAGAGGGCTCACATGGAGGTCATTCGTAGGTGGTTGGTTCTACACAAAATCAATACCATGTGACTGAGGAGCAGATGTATGATCTTACCGAGCATCATTATCATGATGATACTCATGATCAGTCCTATTAGCATGAGCATGATGAGGAGGTTCAGCCTGAGCAGGATGAGAGGAGAAGGTAGAGAGAAGGGAGAGTGTAGAAAGAGAGAGAGGGGGGAGAGGGAGGAAAGAAAAAGGAGAGAGACGGGAAATGGTAGAGAAAACAAGAAGAGAGAGTGAAACATGATAAGGAATGAGAGAGAG
>Ga0315914_1002948_pt1 | contig 26055 bp, 17 predicted proteins | sample MpolenodulesMG_FD_203920 | JGI IMG/M metagenome (GOLD analysis project Ga0315914, IMG submission 203920) | Medicago polymorpha root nodule microbial communities from Los Angeles, California, United States - elongated nodules | ecosystem: Host-associated > Plants > Roots > Nodule | place: USA... | reverse complement strand
AGATTCAAGAAGCACCAAATTCAAGGGTTACTTGGAGTTTGGGGGAGTGTTTGCATATGGGTTGAAGAATTAGGTTTAATTTCAAGGAACTCTTGTAAACACATTGTAATCAATATTTGTTACATCGTGGATGACCTTGGTGAAGGCGTACTCATCAAGAAGAGTAGACGTAGCTCTAGCGAGGACGAGAAAGAGCGAACTACTATAAAAATACCGGTGTTATCTCTCTTCCTTATCCTCTTTACTTTTTGCTATTGCATGTGATTAATTGAATAATTGTTAGGTTAATTGCAAAAGTTGATCTAAGTTCTTTTTCACCAAAAAGACAATCTAATTCATTGAATTAGGTTTTTAACTAATTTGCTTTGATCAATTAATTGCAAATTCTATTCAATTATTCAATTTCACTTGCATTGTTTTTAATTGATAGCTTAGTGTTTTTGTTATTTTAGGTTTGGTTTGGAATTGTGAAAAGTTTTGTATATTGTTCAAGGATTCATTAATATTTGATTGTATATAAGATTTGTATCGTGAATCTCTCAATTCAAGATAAAATCTTATTCCACATCGATTTATCTTTTTGTTATTTGTGGTGATTGTTCGCGCATCCAATAGTCAATGTCGCTAAACTTAATTTTTATGAAGTCCGAATAATTTTTCAAAAAGCTATTCACCCCCCGAGCTTGGAAACTAATTAGCCATATAGACCAACAAGTTTTTCAAGATTTACTTGGGTGAACTTTATCAAAGACAAATCAGATACTTTTGAGGTTTTCAAAGATCTTTGTCAACGCCTTCAAAGAGAGAAGGAAAATGTGATTGTTAGAATCATGAAGTGACCATGGCAAGGAATTTGAAAATGCAAATTCTATGAATTTTTCTCTCCAGAAGGTATTGGTCATGTATTCTCATCACCCATCACTCCTTTGCAAAATGGAGTTGTAGAATGCAAAAATAGAACTTTACAAGAATCAGCTAGAGTCATGCTACATGCAAAAAATCTTCCTTATCATTTTTGGGCTGAAGCCGTGAATACTTCATATTATATTCACAATCGTGTCACTCAAAGAGCTGGTACATCATATACAATCTATGAATTGTGGAAAGGGACAAAACCTTTTGTTAAATACTTCCATGTCTTTGAGAGTAAATATTACATCTTGGTTGATCGAGAACAAATGAGATATATAGATCCCAAAAGCGATGAAGGGATATTTCTTGGTTACTCTAAAAATAGCAGAGCTTACAAGGTTTTTAACTCCAAAACTAAAGTCATGATGGAATCCATTACTGTTGTGGTTGATAATTCGACTGTTGAGAAAGGGACTCATGTCGAAGAAGATGTCGGAACATCATTTTAGCATATTGATGCTCCAGATAGTGAGGCAGACATTGAGTCCAACATTAAGCCAGAAAGTACTGAACCCAATAATCCTCAAGCCAACAAAGGCCCGTCTATTAGAATTCAGAAAAATCATCCGAAGGAACTTATTATTTGAAATCTTAATGAAGGGATCACCACTAGGTCCAGAGATGTGATATCCAATTCTTGTTTTGTCTCAAAATTTGAACCTAAAAATGTGAAGGCGGTCTTGACTGATGAATTCTAGATCAATGCTATGCAAGAAGAACTAAGTGAGTTCAAAAGGAATGAAGTGTGGGATTTAGTATCTAGGCCTGAATGAATGAATGTTATTGGCCCAAATTGGATTTACAAGAACAAATATGATGAAAATGGAATTGTGACCAGAAACATGGCTAGACTTGTAGCTTAAGGATATACCCAAATTGAAGGAGTTGATTTTGATGAGACTTTTGCTCATGTTGCCCGTCTTGAATCCATAAGATTACTCTTAGGAGTGACATGCATGCTAAAATTTAAATTATTTCAGATGGATGTGAAAAGTGTCTTCTTAAATGGGTACTTAAATGAAGAGGTATATGTTGAACAACCCAAAGGGTTCATAGATCCTAGTTTTCCAGATCATGTTTACAAACTAAGGAAATCATTGTATGGATTGAATCAAGCATCTAGGGCTTTGTATGAGAGGTTAACAGAGTTTCTTGTCAATAATGGATATAGGAAAGGGGGAATTGACAAGACCTTTTTTGTTAAAGAAGAGTATAGTAAACTCATGATAGCTCAAATATATGTTGATGACATTATGTTTGGAGGGATGTCGAACCGGATGGTCTAACATTTTGTCAAGCAAATGCAATCTGAATTTGAGATGAGTCTTGCTAGTGAATTGGCGTATTTTCTTGGCCTTCAAGTTAAACAAATGGATGATACTATCTTCGTTTCTCAAAGCAAGTATGCTAAGAATATAGTGAAGAAATTTGGCCTAGAAAGTGCTAGTCACAAAAGGACACCTGCAGCAACACACTTGAAATTAACTACAGATGAAAAAGGTGTTGATGTGGATCAAAGTTTATACATGAGTATGATTGGTAGTCTTTTCTATCTTATAGCAGACCAGACATAACTTTTGTTGTAGGAGTATGTGTAAGATACCAGGCTAAGTCTAAAATTAGTCACATTACAGAAGTGAAGAAGATCTTGAAATACATCAATGATACTAGTGATTATGGCATGTATTCTCATAGTACTAATTCCATGCTAGTAAGGTATTGTGATGCAAATTGGGCAGGTAGTGCTGATGATAGAAAAAACACTTCTGGATGATGTTTCTTCTTGGGAAACAATTTGATATCTTGGTTCAGCAAGAAGCAAAAATGTGTATCCTTGTCTACATCTGAGCCTGAGTATATTGCAGCAGGAAGCAGTTGCTCTCAATTGATTTGGATGAAACAAATGCTAAAGGAATATAATGTCGAACAAAATGTCATGACATTATATTGTGATAATTTAAATGCAATCAATATATCCAAGAATCTCATTCAACATAGCAGGAAAAAGCACATTGACATTCGTCATCATTTCATTAGGGATCTTGTTGAGGACAAAATTGTTACTCTTGAGCACATTGTGGCCACTGAGAAGCAATTGGCAGACATATTTACTAAGACTTTGGATGCAAATCAGTTTGAGAAGTTAAGGGGCGAATTAGGAATTTTCAAGTTTGGAGCGAAGGGAAGGGAAGACTTTGAGGGGTAGAAAATATGAGGAAAAATGAAGAAATCTTTCAAATTTTTTAAAAGAGTGGTTTTTTAGAAAATGGTAAATTAATGCATATGATTACTCTATTTTTAACTTTAAAAATAATATAACAACATAAATTAAATTTGAAGAATTCATATAAACCCTAAAAAATCCTCCATAAACCTACTCCAATACAATTTCTTAGTTCCCCAAATGAGGAGAGTTTAGTTTTATGAAGAAAAGTTAACACTCCAAAGCCCTTCCCTCCCATTTTCCTCTATTTCGTCCACTTGCTTATTACTTTTTTTCCAAACCTTCCCCTCTAAACTCACAAACAAAGCCTAAGTGAATGAAAGTTTGGTTGCTAAAGTAATTTAGAGATGAACTTATAACAGTTAGGAAATTGTTAGTCACTAAGCATTTCTGACTGATATAGCGACTGAATTAGAGATGCAGTTTAGTGGTTGATTTCGTAACATATATTTATCTATCGATTTTAGAGACTGATTAAGTTACTGACTAAATATATCAAATTGCAAAAATATACCGATCATTAACTCGGTCTCTACCTAGAGTTTTCAAAACTAAAAAATAAACAAATAGATTTTACAAATGAAAATACTAGTGTATATATATATATATATATATAGGGTTTTGCTAAAAGACACCCTCTATGAAGGTGTTTTTTAGCAAGTTATCCTATAGACATTTGCTAAAAGACAACAACTAATTTTTATGAAGGTGTTTTTAGTAAATTATAACTAAAAAGTTAATAATTACACCTTAAGGTGTAGATTACTAAAAAACACATTCATGAGTGTCTTCTGGCAAAACCCATATATATTATATAAACATCATACAAAAGAAAATACATTATGCATTCATACTTTCATAGCATCAATATGTAAATTTTATATAGGCTAAAGATGAGCCTAGACCAAGCTTACATATCCAGGTTCGTGTACTGATTACAAGTAGACCCACACCTGCGGAATAATACATTTTAATTTCCTAATAGTACTTGTATCAAAGTTGCCCATTATCAATGGCTTTCTTAGAGTGTCATCACTCTTCACACACTTCCATCCTCACAATAGCTTCTTCAGAGTGTATCTCTTCACTCTTCACACCCCTCCACCCTCACATCTTCAGAGTTAGCAAGCTTGCACATTAAAAGTCCATACTACATGCAGTAATAGTAGCAGCCTAGGAAGCACGGACACTCATCGGATTAGGCGTGTCTTGGTGTTGGATACATGTCGTGCTCAACACCGACACATATAATTAGATTGAATTGTGTAATTTTCTCATTATTAACAGTGCCGGTGTGTCAATATCCGTGTCATGTTCATATTAGTACTTCATAGATAGTAGCATATCAAAATAGTTGGTACGAGAGTTAAGATGACTTGGTTTCAAGAAAATATAGATAGGGTGGCGGGGGATGGAGAGTGAACTCTCTTTGGAGTGAGCATTGAGTAAAGAAACTCTAGATTGAGGGTTGGGGGGTGGGGCGGGGGGGAGTGGGGGCTCACTTTTATTTTTTAAATTACGGACAATGTAAATTGTTTTTTAAAAGTAAATTAAGTGTTTTTGAAATATTATATGATCATTTATCATGTTGTTAATTCAATTTTTCAAAAATCATAATATCCGTAATTTAAAAAAGAAAAGTAAGTTCTCCCCTCCCTTCCCTTCTTAAATCCTCCATCCAAACACACCCTAAAGCCATTCATTTGAAATTATAATCGGTGAATATCAGAGCTAATGAAATGGAGAAGTGGGTGTGGAACGATGAACAAGATGAGAAGTAATTCGCCCAATCTGCCTCCCCAATTCTTAAGGTGTTTGCTTAGAAAGTTGTTCCAAATAGGATTACCACAAAATAAAAATTGGTGAAAAGAAGTACTATTTATATGGAAGCCGCCTTATGCATGGGACAGTGTGGCAATTTTTCAAACTCCGAATTCCTATAGTCCCTTCCCTAAAAAAGAGAGGGTAACACGAAGAAGAAAAAAAAACCTAAAGCTTTATCGGATCATTCTCCAAATATACACATTAAATTAAACAATGTTGGGAATTTGCGAAGGGGTCCATGATGATGATAAAATGATGACTAAGTTTTATTTATATCCATAATAATGAAAAACATCTCAAGAGTTTCAAAGACCACATAAAAAAACATAAATATAATACCTAAACTAAATTACCCTACTTGATAACTTAAATATAATACCTAAACTAAATTACCCTACTTAAATATAAGACCAAATTTATAAGCTAAAAAATAACCTAAATAGCACAAATTGCCTCCACTGCAAGCCTCTTGACCATATTTCCACAATTAGTTGCCCCAAACGTTTTTTCTGAAACATCAATTGAGCATGATTCCTTGCCAACACATGCCTAAATAAAACCCAAAAAACAAAGTTAATTAATCATCATCATATAAATAATCTTGAAAAAGCAAGTAAATAAATAAAGTAAAAACTTACTTTTTTTACAAGAGACAAAGCTTCATTATTACTTTCACAACTACCCTTAGTGAATGATCCACATGTACCTTGCGGATTGCCAAAACTTGCAAACTTTATATCCGAAATGGAACGACCATGGCATGATAATTCCAAAGTCTTATTTTCATAAGCATTTGCACAAGCAGTTCCAACAATAACTGTTTGGAAATTTATTTGTGAAGGGTTACCACCAATTTCCTCAAACAAAACCAATGAGTTCACACCATCTTCAATAAAGTCACGAGGGACATGGTACCTAAATTATTCAAGGTAACATATATATTTAAATTGTCATACATTTGATATTATTATTATAATCTTAAATTAAAATAGAAATTAATTGAGCATGTTAACTAACCATCTTTGTGAGGGTTTGCCACAATTGCTAACACATTTTGTATCAGTATATTCTCCACGGTAATCACAAGGATCATCACTACAACCATCTTCATCTGCATTATAACTAGGCCAGTAACGACCAAGAGAGTGACCATTCACCCAAGCATAACCTTTTCCCATACCTTGCAAATCAACTACTATAGGGTCTGATTCTAGAGGAGCTTTGAAAGTGGTCTAACAGTTATAAACAAACAAACCAATTGGTTAGTTGAAGATGGATAATAGTAAAAAGTATATAAAACTTAGATGTTGTTTATTCACCAATTATAACATAGATACATGGATTAAAATTGAATTTAATTAGTATGTGGTGATAGTGTACAATTGTTTTACACATACATCTAATGATGTTTTGCCAATTGAATTAATGAATATGAAAACAGATAAGCTGTCGTATTCATTAATTGATGTGATAACATATCATTAGATGCATGTGTAAAATAACTTTACACTATCATTGTATGACAATTAAACTCTCAAAACTTTAGTTAAATATGCATATGTAAAACAACTTTACACTATCAGAGTGTGATAATTAAACTTTTAAAAATATTTAGTTATTTTTAAAAAAATTCTATGTATATATTATTGGATATACAATCTATGTGTAAATTGTAAAAAGAAAACAGTAAATAGTATAACACAAAAAGAACTTATCAAAAACTTGTCCAGATATTAATACAACTATAGAAGAAAAATAAATTGATTTACCTTGTACCAAGTTAACATCTTGTTAATAGGTAGCTGATCAGATTCCCATTTGGAAGAAGAAGCAAAGAATGAATCTTGACTAAAGAATTTGTTTTCCCAACCATGCAACCCAACTTTGTATGACCAGTTGTGTGATGATAGATCTTTGATGATTGTCTCATCACCTTTTGTACCAATCAATTCAATAGGACTAACAAGACCATCTTGCCATTTATCATATTCTTTTCCATAATTCTATTATATCCACAAAATAGACATATATTAATTACAATAATAGCAACCAAAATGAGTGCTTTTGAATATTTGAATAATTATAATTATAATTATAATTATGGTGCACAATTATGCAATGTGATACCTGAAGTCCAACAGTGACACTAAGCAAACTGATATCATTCCTACCACGCTTCAACTTAATGTTAGTCTCAAATTGATCATTGTGAATGCCATATGTAGCCCAATGGGAACCTATTTATAAACCAAAATGAAACCATGTTTATCATTAATTGAATACTTAGACAATGTTATAATGTTAACATAATATTAATCAACCATGAGTGTCATTTAAATAGCATGTGTCACATTACCAATATGTTCTCCATTGACAAATGCATGAATTACATGGCCGGTGCCATTAATCCTTAAAATTGTATTATTTGTCCAAACTGGATCCTTTTGATTAATATCAAGTCTATAATTAGAAAATGAAAAGAAAAATATGTTAAGAGTGATTGACATTTGAATATAGAGATGAAAAATAAAGATAAAATCAATAGGGTTTTATTAATTACCTTGTCATGTACCAAAGATAGTCACTAGAATCATTAGCAGCTATTTTTTGATCAACAATTGCATTTTCAGAGACACTTGATTTCCCAATTAGAGCATTATGTACATTCTCTGCTCTCCACACCCACTTCAAAGCCTCTGGTTCATCTTCAGCTTTATTTTCTCTCTTTACCATGATGGAGGTTTGAACATTTACCTAATTATTAAAAGAAAAGTGAACATCAATTATTATTAATAACAAAATTATATGCTAATATAATTGTGTTGATCTTTATAAAAAAAACATGTGATTGCGGTGATTCTCCACATTCATGCAGTCAGGACATCAGTTGTCAATAGATCAAGATTCGGACGGTCCAAATTTAAGGTTAGTATTTTGAACTAGAAATAAATAAATATGCATTTTTTTAACGGACCAATCTTGTTCGACAGACATTGATGTCTGGAATGCGTGATTCTCTTGTTGGATGGAATCTGAATTTAAAAATGGTGTAAAAGTTACCTTGGCAGTGTTATAATCTTCACTTTGACAGTCAGGAAGAATACTAACAGACCATGCAGGAACATTATATGTATTTCCTTTAAATGTTACAGTGGCATCAGTGGTAGTGTTGGTATTGGTCAAGAAGCAACTTGATGAACCATTTGTTGCATAAACAGTAGCCTACAAATTGAAAGTATGATATACCTCATTAAATATTTTTATCCTAGGAGATAACATATAATACAAAAAAATAATCATGCAAATGAAATTTTGTTTTTCATTCATTTTACCTTCACATAGTTTCCTAAATCAATTTTAGATACGTTTCCATTGGTAAGACTATTTTCCATTGACTTCAAAACCAAGTGAAGTTCTTTTAGGTGACCCCATTTTGGTTGTGCAATGTTTCCTACAAAAATTGTAAACAAACATTTACTTCATGAAAAGAAAAAAGAAAAAAAAATGTATATTCTAAGACGAAAATAAATTGATGTAGGTTACCATATTCATCAAGAGGTGCATCATAATCATATGAAGTGGTAATGTATGGACCACCAGCTGTTCTTCCAAAATTAGTTCCACCATGATACTAAAAATAAAATGTACATGAACAAGAAAATGTTATTATCAATATTATTTATAAAATGTCCACATAGATTAATAATTTGGACTCTTAATTGTTTACCATATAGTAGTTTTGGAATGTGCCTCCAGTTTCAAAAAACCTTGCCACAGAATAGGCAATATCTTCTGCAGTTCTATGTGGATCTTTGCCACCCCAATTCTTGAACCTTTAAAGAAAAATAGGAATTTAATTACAATTTGAATTTATTAAAGAAATGAGATATCAATTTATTTTAAAAAAGAAAATTACCAAGTTAGTTAAACAAGTCTAATTGAAACTTACCAGCCAACCCAATTTTCTGTCCACATCTTAGGGCTGTTAGGATTATTGGGTTCAAAGTCGTGACAATACCATCCATTGCAAGTATTAATCTTGCATACAAGAATTTAATTAAGAAAATATTGTTAGTTTCAATATAGTGAGAAAAGAAAACAATCGAATACTAATAGTTCTTAAATGCTTTTATTTTTTTGAAAAGATAATTAATCTATATTTAAATCATATTTGTTTTTATTCCAACCCATCTTGAAAATGAAATACAATATTATCATTCAATTATTATTTGATATAAATAAAATTTATGATAAACTAACTTTATATAGATAAAAAAATATATATTTGTTCTAAAAACTTAGACAAATATAAAGCAGAAATTTACCATTGGCTGAGGAGCATCAGGTTGTTGGCACATGATCCATGGGACTCCAATGTTGAATGACTCAGCCATGTTGGCACACCAATTTATATAAGCTTTGCCATCATCCCCATATGCTGACATTACATTCCCATATTCATTCTCAATCTGTTTAATATGAATCATTAATCATCAATTAGGTATATTAATACACAAAGTGGAGATTTTTTAATTAAATTATTTTAATAAACGAATTACCTGAGATAGAATTATTGGACCACCTTGAGAAGCAAAAAGTTTCTCTTTTCGTACCATATCCACAATCAAAGTAGTGAAGTTTTGCATTTCATTCTATAAAGACAAAATTAACGAAAATTAAGCAAGAATAATTCACTAAAAGTACTATATAAAAAAATCAATAGCACCATAGATATTCAATAAAAATTAAGTAATAATAATTCACTAAGAGTACTATATAAAAAAATCAGTAGTATCATAGATATTCAATAAAAACTAAGAAATAATAATTCACTAAAAGTACTATATTAGCAACAAAAACCTAAAAAGTACTATATATCAATGGTATTATAGACATATTCAAAATTGTCAATTATTTACCATAAAGACTTTATTTGCCGTCCGAATCTCCACACCAGGAAGATTGTAAACCCACACAGGGATCCCTCTGAAAATATAAAATTTAAGAGTTTTATAATCATAATGAAACATATGATATTAATTTAGGTCAAAATAAAAGTAAAAAGTGACGTTTAAATTAGGTTTACCCATAATTCCATTCAGCACAAACATAGGGACCAATACGAAGCACAGCAAAAAGTCCTTCATCTTGAATAGTTTTGAGAAATCTAATGAGATCGTTATTGCCACTAAAATCATACTCACGACGAATTGGTTCATGTGCATTCCAAAACACATATGTTTCAATTGCATCCAATCCACCTTCTTTTGCTTTCTTAATCAAATCAGGCCACATCTAATATAAAATAGTACGTGACAACATTGTTAGCGTATAAATAATACTCCATATATTAATAATCAATGAAAAATAGAAAGGCAACAAAAAAAAATGTTATTAGTGAAAATTGATATTAATTTACTTACTTGAGGTGTGCTTCTAGGATAATGGATTGATCCAGAAATAAGAACCCTTCTTTTGCCATCGATTTTGATAGCTCTTCCATCGTGAGAAACTTCAACGGCATAAGTTCCATATTGGGTGAAGAAAATATAGCAAAGGAAGAAAAAGAGGTATGCAAAACATTTTGTAGAAGCCATTTTCGTCTGTGATTTCTTTGGTGCCTTTTCAGAATGAAGCAGTGGAGTGGTGACCTTATATAACATGGTAAATTTTTATATCTGTGTTCACTCTTATCCATTATATTTGTGTTTATCGAATCACAACTAATAACTAATTAGTGAGACTAACTAAGAGTCTATCTCTTCTTTTTTTTTTTTTTTTTTTTTGAAGAAGACAAATGAAATTTATTAAAATCACAATGAATCCTAACCAGCACAATATGAGTCTATCCCTTCCTTAAAAAAAAAAAAAAAACAAACAAAGAGTTTATCCCTTCTCTCAAAAAACTAAGAGTCTATCCCTTCCTTGATAAAAAACTAAAAGCCTATTTAAAAAAAAACAAACTAAGGTTTATCCTTCCTCTAAAAAAAATTAGAATTTATCCCTTCCTTTAAGAAAATAAAACTGAGAATCTATCCTCCTCTAAGAAAACTAAGGGTCTATCGATCCTCTCATAGAACTAAAAGTTCATCCCTTCCTAAAAAAAAAAAAAAAACTAATAATCTATCCCTACTCACGAAAAACTTAGTCTCGTTTTTTACTGGTTATTAGCTTCAGATGTCATATATTTTCAGTTTCTAAAGTTAAGATTAAAATTTGTTTATGTTTTCCTTAAAAAAATATTGTTTATGTTTATTGTCTCATTTATACATTCATATCAATCATCAATAGTATATATCAATTTATTTAAAAGTATATATATATATATATATATATATATATATTGTCAAACAGAAGGTATTTCATTCATATTGATGATAACCTGATGTTGATTTTCTCTCTAGAACATTCCCTGCCCAATCTGCGTCGGTGTACTCGTCAACATTCAAGTGATTATTCTTAGAGAACATCAACCCTTATCCCGGTGAGGATTTTAAATAGCAAAGTATTCAGTTTACTGCATTCATATGTTCATCACTTGGATTATGCATAAACTGACTCACCACACTTACGGTATAGGCAATATCGGAGCGAGTATGTCACATATAAATAAGCTTCCCCACCGATTTTTTGATACCTTATTTTATCTGCGGGCACTTGGTCTGGGTATTCAGTGAGTTTGTGATTATGGGCTTTGGGAGTATCTACTGGTTTGCAATCCAACATCCCCACTTCAGACAATAGATCCAACACATACTTTCTTTGAGACAAGAAAATTCCCCTTTTTGATCTTGCAACTTCTATTCCCAAAAAATACTTCAGTCCACTCAAATTCTTCATCTCAAATTGATCAGCTGCTAGTTTTTCTTTGTAGTATTGAGATTTCTTCAGTATCATCTCCTGTAATAATCATGTCATCTACGTAAACAATTAGAGCTGTCACCTTTCCATGTTTATGCTTTAAGAATAGAGTATGATCTGCATTGCTTTGGTTATATCCATACCTTCTCATAGTTGTGCTAAATCTTCTAAACCATGCTCGAGGTGATTGTTTCAGTCCATACAATGCTCGCTCTAACTTGCATACTACCCCGGTACCAGAAGGACACATATATCCCGGTGGGATATTCATATAAACATCTTCTTCAACATCGCCATGAAGAAACACATTTTGCTACGAGAGATAATAAAAATCTAACAATATTTAGTTTGGCAACAGGTGAAAGAGTCTCGGTATAATCTATACCATATGTTTGTGTGAACCCTTTGGCCACTAGTCTTGCTTTGTATCGATAAATGAACCTGTCAACCTTGTATTTAATCGAGAACACCCATTTGCACCCTAGTGTCTTCTTCCCTTTAGGAAGTGATATTAGCATCCATGTATTATTTTTTTGTAGAGCCTCCATTTCCTCTTGTATGGCTTGTGTCCACTTAGGATCATCCAAGGCTTCCTCCACATTATTTGGAATATGACTGGAGAACAATGTCTTTGTGAAGGACTGAATAGGCTGTGATAAATTTTGAGTAACAACATAATTTGCAATGGGGTATTTTGACCTCCTTTCTTCTACATTAGGGGAGTATCTATTGGGTGGCTTTCCTCGATTTTTCCTTGAAGGCAACTCATATCGATTTTTCCTCGATTAATCCTCGATTAATAGATAATGTGATAATACCTCATGATTGTTCTGAGTGAGAGGGTCGGGTATTGTGGAGAATGGGAACTCTTAAGTTCCTTGATCGATATACTCTTCATTAACGGGAACCACTTCGCTATTAGAAGCTTTTTCACCAGAATGATCCTCTTCATTATCAACATCAGTTATGCTTAAATTTTGCATATCAGAAAGTTTGCACATCAGTCATGCTCTCCACTTTGTTTCTTTTCGACAATTGGTGGAGCTGCCATGTACCAATTCAGCTCTTTATTTATGGACTCCCCCTTAAGGGCTTAATGTGATACTGTAGGAGAACATGCAAGATCTTTGAGGGCATGCGGTTGAGAAGGTACACAGCTGTAGTCACAGCGGCATCCCAATGGTGAGTTGGAACGTTGGTTCCTAGAAGAAGAGCACGTGCTATCTCCAAGATACTACGATTTTTCCGTTCGGAAACCCCGTTCTGCTGTGGGGTTTGAGAGACCATGTTGTTGGAAGTATGCTTTGAAACGATGATTAACAAACTCCCCTCCATTGTCTGATCGAAGAACATGAATCTTGGCAGAAAATTGGTTTTGAACCATGGCAAGAAAATTCTGAAATATTCGAAACACTTTGTATTTAGTTTTCATTAGGTAAAGTCATGTCATTCGAGTGCAATCATCGATAAATATTACAAACCAACGATAATCGATAGAGTAGTATTATGGGATGGTCCCCACACATCAGAATGTATTAGAGAAAAAGGAACACTGCTTTTATTTAAACTTGTATCACATTTAAATTCAACATTCTGCAAATGTAAAAATAAATTCGGAAACAAGTGTCTCAAATAGCCGAAAGATCGATGTCCCAAACGGTGATGCCATAGCCATATTTCTTGTTCTTTGCTATTGAACTGATAGTGCACATGATAAGCTACTCCTTTGCTAATATCATCAAGGTAGTATAGCCCCCCTCTCTTGATACCACGCCCAATAATCTTCTTGCTTAGTAAATCAATACCACACAATTGAGTTCTTCAGCTATTTGACTCACAGACATTAACTTATTAGACAATGTAGGAACAGGGAGTGTGTGAGATAAAGAGAGTGATTATGATAATGACACAGTTCCAGCGTCGGTTGTAACATCATAAACTCTCAAAGCGATAAATACGCTAATGATACAATCATATCAAGAATTTAGATGTTACTTCTTCAAATATTTCACCAAGCATGCATAAATAATTTTCTCAAAACATTGTAGCGGAATAAAAACATCATTACATCGACATTTCAATAAAAACATCTCAAGAATCATCCATAATAAAATAAGTCTCCAAGTAGCCATGTCAATATACTACATATATCATCATCAATACATAGACTCAAAATCTCCAACAGACATAACAAAGGTAAATATCCAAGACCGACCCCTAATCAGAGCCTTAGAGACTACGACACCAAAAACAATAAACGAGGTAGCATCCAAGTTATCCTCAAGCAAATCACAAAAGCAAAGCAAACTAGTCCTGCACACTGTCTATCCATCCATACGAATAAGGTAGGTGATCAACCAAACGACCACTTGGGGTTAGTTCACAATTCACAATTAAACATAATCAGATGAAATAATTACCATAATTCAATTTCACATGATTAACAAATTCAACGTCATCATAAGCCAACAAGTATACAAACACAATTAAATAATGTATACAATTAGATCCTGGTTCAAATATTCACAACCATCAACAAAGTCCACCAATGTACATATACACCAATTCACATAAGACACGACTCACCAATTATAAAATGCATGCAATGTTCTAGACTCATCTAGATGCATGTGGTACCATAGGATTCCGGAGATAATTTTACTGTTAATGAATCCACCGACATAATAAACATCCCGCATTTATGTCCTGCAGAAGCTATGTAATAAAAAACCCGTGTTTACATACTTCAAATCACCTCAAATGACTATGAATGCATGGAATTCAGGTAAGGACTAGACAATGCACAACTCACCACCATGGACATTAACATAATAATCATCCCGCATTTATGTTATTCACCAACAATTTCATTATCCAATATTTACATCCATACAATCAACAAGTCATCATTAATTCATCTATTTGTAATCACTAAAAGAATCAACATCATAATCATCAACAACATTTAACACCTCAAAGAATCGATAAAGTTTCAAATTCACATTTCACATAAAGACGGACACCTACACCTAGTCACATCATGATATTCATCAATTTAAACACCTAATCATTAACAATTCATTCACATTAAATCATACTAACATGAATTCAAAGTCTCCTATGAGTTATCCGACCATAAAACATTAGTTTGACAAAGTTCATCTAAGTTTATGAAAACTAGCATTTTTCGATAAATTCAAACGCCTCAACGGAGTATATACACAAATCACATATGAGTGCAGTAGCATACACATATACATTTCATAGGCTAATTCCGACAAATACCATATTTTACCTAAGTTTGTATCATTTTACCCTTTTCTAAGTTATTCAACAAAACAAGCCAAACAAGTTCAAACACCTCAACCAAGCACATGTACTACTCACATATGATCACAGTAGCATATGCATATTGGAATTATAAAAAAAATCAACCTAAAATCTCAATACTCTTCATATATAATATTGATAATATTATTCCTATTGTAGTGAGATATTGCCTATTTTAATGGGATTTAATTTTTTTAATTAAAGTTTAAAATAATATTATTAAAGAATAAAATAATAAATAAAATTGTTTTAATGAATGTAAAAATAGGTAATGAAAAAATAAACACAAACTCATATATTTTAAACTTATTTTCTTTATATGTAGTGTAGATTATAGAATATAGAATTATAGATGAGAAAAAAGGAAACAAAGGTAGTATAAAAAGGTGATTTATTTATATTTTTAACATATAATTATTAGAAAGTAGAGTCTAACAAGTTAAAGTGGTTCCTTCAAAAAAAAATAAGTTAAAGTGGTATATGTTTTTAATTAAGGGAATAAATTAAGATGGTATTAGGAGTCAGTCAAGATATTAAGAGAAATACTTAATATGATAAAAAAAAAAATTAAGGCGTTCACATTATTAACATCTAAATATTTTCAGTTATGATATTTCAAAATATTTTCTCTTTGCTTATAAATAAGTACACATTGTTGTAATATATCACTCACAATACCATATTCAAACTAAGCTTTGTTATAATGGAAACTATGTTGAAGATATTGTTTAAGTTTATGTTGTTTTTTTCCGCTATTGCAGGTGCTATGGTAGCCATTGTCCAAGGCTTGGAACCTTGTTGCCCTAATGGTCCAAGACTATGCGGACCACCTATTTGTCTTAAGCCCCCATGTTGCCTTCCCCCTTCATCCAGTGATATAAATCCTTAAAGTTGTGTTGTTCTTCTACTAGTTTTACACCAATCTATTGTATTTGAGAAAAAATCATATCATATCAAATAATCATATTAATAAGATTGGTTAATAAATTATATGTAATATATGCTCCAAATCATATATTGTTTGGGATATGTTGTTACTTTTAAAGTATCTTTGACAATGCATCTTCCTTATGGTTCATTGATCTGCACCGGTGGAAAATAATTTAGTATGATTCACACCAACTATGCTTATATATTTACATGGTTAATGATCTAATATCTTTAGTTTAAAAAATATGATATGTTATTTTTGGTGTTTCAAGTTATCAATTGTAAAAGTGTTTTAAAATTTGTCCCTCATGTTTTTGTTTACTGTATTTTAAAATATTTTTATTTTATAAAAATGTTTTCAAATTTTTCAAAAACAAATAAATTATTAAAACAATTATATGAAGTAAAATTTCATTTTTCATTTGCCTATAAATGCAGAAAGCTTAATATCAGGATAATGTTTCAACATTTACTTCAATTATAAACATCAATTACTTTACATTAAAATATAGATTGGTTATCGTTTTTAGCTAGAATTATTTTATTTATTTATTATATGTATTTATATGTGTTTATATGTGCTTATTTGTCTTTGTGCGTATTTGATTTAGGATTAGTGGATTTTTGGTCTAGAAGGTTATTTTAGTCATTTAGAGACTAAGGGGTATTTTGGTCATTTGGAAAGTAAGGATAATTTAGTAATTTTATTGGGAAGGTTATTTTTTGTGTTTTAGTAAGAATAGTTATTTTTACTAAGTTACTAGTGAGTTGGGGTAATTGTTTAGAGATGGTAATTATTTCGTGTTTTAGCGGATTAATGAATAGTAACTTTTGAGAATTTGTTAGTAAGAGTTATAGGCCCAATGTGAATATTAGAAAACTAGCTCAATGGAGAGTAGTGTATATACTTAACTCAAAAAGGTAAATTAATGTTAAAACATTTTCATCTCATATCAAACAGAGGCTAGAGAGAGAAAGTGGGAAGAATAGAGAGAAAAGAGAAGAGGAAGAACTTGGAGAAGAGGGAAGCTAGAGATTGCAAGCTAGAGGGGAGAGTGAAGCCATACCTAGTGATTGTGAAGCGTTGAGGTCAAGGGGTAGATTTCTTTTATCAAATAAGTGCTTTTGTGTGAATTATGAGTTTTTGTGATTTTTGATGTTGAATTTATGTGTGATTATGGGTATGTTAAATTTTAGGGAATTGATGTGTTATGTGTTCAATGTTCATAGTTGATGTTTGTGAATAAGTTGTTTAATATTTTTGCTCAATTAAGTTTAAATCATGAAATTGTGAGTAAATGTTGTTCATATATGTCTAAATTCACTTGATATATGATTATTCATGTTTGTAAGTTGGTGGGGTTTAAATTGTTGTTGTTTGTGAGCAGCGGTTAGGACTCTACGAATCCCCCTTATTTATTTGTTGGAATTAAATAACATTAATGTCGCATTTAGTTATCTTAAGTAGACTATCAAAGTGATGAGTCTGTCGGGATCTATCTAACCTAATCGGTTTGTTAAGTTGCATCTATTGATCGCACGACGATCCTTACAATTGTAACTCTCTCGGTTAATTTAGGTTTATCCATCCAATGTTTAGTTGCACCTGCTGATCGTAACATCCCGTTTTTTGCTAGAATTATTTTAATTATTTATTATCTATGTTTATATGCGCTTGTGTGTGATTAATTGTCTCTGTGTGTATTTTATTCGGGATTAGTGGATTTTTTTACTAGAAGGGTATTTTAGTCATTTTTAAACTCAGGGATATTTTGGTCATTTGTTGACCAAGGGTAAATTAGTCATTTTATTCAAAAGGTCATTTTTGGTGTTTTAAATGGGAATAATTATTTTGAGGGTTAATAGATCTTTACCCCCTTGTAATATAGGTCATTTCTGATTTTCCCCCCTGTAAAATATTTTTGTTTTGATTTACCCCCTAATAGGCCAAACAAAAACGAAAATTTCTTGAAAAAAAAAATAAAATTGGTTTTTGTTTGGCCTATTAGGGGGGTAAATCAAAACAATTTTTTTTTATAAGGGGGTAAATCAAAAAAAATATTTTACAGGGAGGAAAACTTGAAATGACCTATATTACAGGAAGGTAAAAACCTATTAACCCTTATTTTTACTAAGTTACTAGTGAGTTGGGGTAATTATTTAGAGACAGTAATTATTCGTTATTTTGACGGTTTAAGTGAGTAGTAACCTTGGTGAATTAGTTGGTAAGAATATTGAGCCTATTAAGACAATTAGGGACCTAGCCCAATTATTTGGTGATTATATAAACACAACACTTGTGAGAAAATTAGGTCTTTACATTCATTCACTCATTTCACAAACCATTTTGAGAGAGAGGTAGAGAGAGAAAGTGAATCAAGAGAATAGAAGAGGAGGCTAGAGAGAGAGCTTGGGGTTTGAAGAGCTAAGAGCTAAAGTGAAGCTTAAGCTAGAGGAATCAAGAACTAGAGGTAAGGGGGTGGTTTCTTTTCATGAGTTAAGTCATAATCTCTTATTTTCAATTATGAGTTTAAGTGCTTTTGTGTTAGTTGTTACTTTTGTGATTGTTGAATGATGAAATCCGTGCTCCTAATTCAAGTGAATTTGTGGGTATGATAATCTTCATGAAATTGATGCGTTAAGAGCTTAAACTTCATAGTTGTTGTTGTTGATAAGTTATTTTGATGATTTTTTATTAATTGAGTGTAAATCATGAATTGATGAGTGATTATTGTTTAAATATGTTTAAATTCACTTCATGAATGTTTGTCTATGTGATGAATTCGAGGTGAATTGGTGTTATGATTCGATGTTTGTTGTTGTTTTGAATGCCTTTTGATGTTTACAAACTAATATACAAGTTTTGGGGTCGAATTTGGGGTCAAGGGACCAAAGTTGGGGATTTTGGATGAAAATTGAATGAGTTCCCGAGAGGAACCCAAAATCTGGGTTCCCCTGTGCTGTCAAACTCGCTGCAACGAGTAATCACTTGCAATAGCTAGTTGCTCAGTACATCAACTCATGATTTTGGCGTTCCGAGTACTCCGGGGTCGATCAGAACCGTCTAAACTGATTCTTTTGATATACTTAATTGTATTTAAGCTTTCAAAACTTTTGGAAACATCAAATGAATTAGATTGAACTTGGTTTTGTGAATCGTATCAAACTTTGTGAAAATGCTCAAGATAGCATAATTTTTCGAAATTCGTTTTTCTCATTGGAAAAGGGTAGGGTTAGGGTTGTTTACTGTAACCTTGATTTATAAAAATGTTTTGGATGGTAATCATGAGTTTTAACTTGGTTTTACTTTGAAAATTGGATTTCCTTTGGAAAATTGCAAAATGATACGAACTTAGGTGAATTTTGGGATTAATCGGAATTGGCCAATGATACGTATATGTATATGTTAATGCACTCATATGTGAATTGTGTGTATACTTGGTTGAGGCGATTGAACTTGGTTACTTTGGTTTTGGAGAATTAATCAAAAAATCCTAGTTTCATGAAACATAGACAAACTTTGTCGAATTAACGTTTTATGGTTGGATAACTTATAAGTGACATTGTAATCATGATGATATGATTACAAATTAACATGTAACAATCTATCCGACTAAGCAACAATCATGTTGTAATCATGCACTTGTGAATTGTTGAGGACAAGCAACAATCTAAGGTTGGGGTTGTGATGACAGGTCATCTTACGTTATTCTTAGCATGTTTTTCAGTTTATTTTAGTAGAAAATAGCAGCAAAAAGGATGAGTATTAGAACGATTTCCTATGATTTATGGACTTTTGTAATGTTTTCTATATTTGAGTCAGTAATTCTAGATTTCTAGAAACATAGCAATTTTAGGGGGTTTTTGAAGTAATTCACGAAGAAATCGTGCAAATCAGAAAATCAAGAACATCCGAAGAATTACAAAGATTCAAGGAAACAAAGAATGAAGATTAAAGAGGCCTTAGAAGATTTACAAATGGGAGGAATTTTGTCCCCAAGTCCTGAGGCAAGTAATTTGAAGACGAAGACTTAAAACGACAGAAAATCGATGAATTTGGGCCCAGGAAAGAGGTGTCATGCGCCTACCACATTTGCAATGTGCCTAGCACATGGAGTAGGCATCCATGCGCCTAGGGAACTGTTCATGCGCCTAGGGTATGGTTTTGTCCTCTCTCCCATGCGCCTAGCACACTAATCACGTGCATCGAGCGCCTGAAAACTCGGAGCACAATTGTCTTTTTCCTGTTATTATTTTGGGTAAAGGCCACCCTTTTAGCCCAAACCCAGGTAGAAACTCTCACTATAAATACTAGCCTTCCTCATTCAGAATTTATCGTTCAGAACTGTAGCAGTTCAAGAGGAAGGTGACTTTGGAGCTTCGGGAGAGTTTCTATCTTCTCATTGATTTTCTAGGGTATGTTTTTATCTTTAGTAATTTGTTTTTAGTTACCATGTGTAACTAAATCTTTTTAGGTTAGAGTTCTAAGATGAACCTCTGTATATATTTGTTGGATATTTATTTAATTTAATTTGTCGTTTATTTATTTTATTTATGCTTTTGTCTACTATAGAGTATTATTAGGAAGTTGTTTTATTTCTGTGAAAGGTGCAAACCTAGATTAGGTACTTAGGTTGTGATAGGACCTAATATTGCTATCACTAACTGGATGCTTATATCTTGATATTTATATCCTTTTACCGCTAACTATCTATCTAGGAAGTAAGTGATTATTAACGAGCCAAAGATGCCATCAGAATTGTTGACCCTAGCCGTAGGTACCTAGTGCCTAGAACCCATTGGGTCGTGTGGTGCATTACCGAAGCTAGAAATTAACTTTTTCGTAATTAGGGAAACAAGCACTTAGCTATCCGACTTAAAGCTATAGCCTAGTAAGACCCTTCTCTTGAAACACTTAGTACGGTAGACGTAGATTAGGGATGCTCGTTTGTAGAACTACTAAGTAAGCGTAAAAAGAGTGTGCTATGAGTGTCCTAAGATTTATAGATAGGCAGACCTAACGGAATCTTAGCCTTCATTGCCTTGGGAAACACTGGAAAACCAATATAAAGTTTATTTTTCAATTACCTTTGAATCAGCAAGACCCCGTACGTAAGGATCACCGTGCGATCAGCAGGTGCAGTTAGCCATCGGAGGAAAAGACCTAATTAGGTACCCAATGACTAAAACCTATTGGGTCAGGTGGTGCCCTATCTATTTAGGAAACTCCCATCAACCTTTTCACTTTTATAGTCACCAAAAGATAAATAAACACGACATTTAGATTACGTATTATCCAACAACAAATATACAGAGGGGATTCGAAGAATCCTAACCGCTGCTTACTTTTTTGCAACCAAAATAGGTAAATTCGCTCGGTTGCAACTTACTTTTATACAGTCAAACTTACAAAAATAAGTAACAAGAATTGTTCGGACGAAAGGACAATCCATGTGGATAAGATACTCTACTTATCACTTTATTACTTGATGAAGCGACTGGTACACTTGCCATTGTAAAATTACGCTAATCAATAGAATATGAAAATATTATGCATCAAGTTTTTGGCGCCCCTGTCGGGGATTGTTGATATTTTTGACTGAACAATTTGAATTAATTATTTTTATTTATCTTTATTTTTCAGCATTTTATTTTTCTATCATTTATTTTTATGCCATTTATTTTTCTGTTTTCAAAAATACAAAAATACCAAAAAATTCAAAAATACCAAAAATATTTAGTCCGAGTAGAGTCATTTTTATTTTTTTTAGAGTCTAGTTTGCATTTAGTTTATTTATTTCCATCATACTAACATAGTTTAATTTTTAGTTTTCCATATACTTTATTTTTTATATTCCATCTAGTACTAACATTTTTTTTTCTTTTTTGTTTTATTCCATTTCGGAACTAACCCCATTCATTAATTTTTTTTTTTTAAATTTTTTTTAGAGTCTTAGTTTAGGTTTTTATTTTTAATTTTCGCATTGGATTTTAGGGAGTCGTAGTAAAAATAACAACTTGTTATAATATCTACATTAGATCGAGTCTAGTTTAATTAGGTTTAATTATTTAGTTAGAATCAGTAAATTTAATTTTGCATTTAGGTTTAGCATTTAGATTAATAATAGAGTCTTAGTATTAATTAGTAGTGTCATTAGGTATTAACTAGTGATAGTTAATTTCGATCGAGTCTGCATAACATAGAGTCAGTTGTGTCTAAGTAAACTAACGTTAAAAATTAAAATCAATTTAATTATAAATCAATCTTACATCGTAAGAAGTAGGTCCAAATCAACCTCTCTAATTGAAAACTTGTTGTCACAAAATATTGTTGTATTAACTTCTTGAAGGTAATCAAACGAGGGAAGAAGATCAACATGGCAAGAACTAAAAGAACAACAAGAAAAACAACTGGAGGATGACCATTTGGCAATGTGAAGAAAGATCCACAAGAGGAGATCCGACAAGTCAGCTTTGTGGAGGATGTTTGAATCAAAGCCAAAGATAAGAATGCTTTCAGAAGAAGGGACAACGTAATGATCAAATCCCATGAATTTTTCTATCCACCTTCTCTTGTAAATAAGGCTTGTTATGGGCCTTTCGAAATAAATCGTATATGCAAGAACAATCGTGTTGAGATCAAAGACCACACTAGATGGATGGCGAAGATCCCAAATGAGGAAGTCATGAATCTGCGAGACTATATGGCAGGCCTAAATAGCTGGAGGGAAAAGCAGTTGTTCAAGGGTCCAAACAAGACACTTAGACATATCTGTCAGGCTCGGGACGCTAAAGACGCGCTGAATAGGTGGCAACTTATTTCGTCAAGCTAATGACTCAAAAGAAGCGCTGAATAGGAGGCAACCTATTGATCGTCGGGACTCAGACGTTAAACAAGCGTTGAATAGGAGGCAACCCATTATTTTAATTTTTCTGCATTTTTATTTCTGCTAAGCTGAGATGATCTGACTAATCAATTTCTTTTCTTTTTGTGTTGCTTTTTCTTTCAAGTATTATCTAATAAAAATTTATTTCTTTTGCATTACATATACAACCTTTCCGTTTATGTTTAATTTTGTTTTAGTCTTAGGTATTCATTCAAAGCATTTAAGACAGAGGCTAGTTTATCCATGCATTCAAAGAGAATAGTTTATTTCGTATGCCACAGAAGGTAAATTTCTAGGGCTAGCTAGTGAAGGTACTTATAGAATCACCTACTCTTTTCTGAATAGCATAACCGATGAGATTCAGAGCCAATTTATAACCCTCAAACTCCTCCTAGTGTGTGAATAACTTTAACTTGACTGTCTGTTTATAATTGTTTCAAATTTATAGCAAGGTACATTCATGTGACAAATGGAGTGGGCAAATGTCGTGACCAGCCCTACTGGCTTTAGGAGATACATATGTGTATCATAGAAAAGAGTAAGGCTGATAATATAGGTTACTTTTACCAAACCAGACCCGCTTGAATGGATAGTGGTAAGTTTAGTTGCTGCTCTGCTATAAATGTGATGAATGATTCCTAAGCACAATTCCTGGAAATGTATGTTTTTCCTGAAAAAATGCAAAGAATAAATTATGTTTTTCTTTCGTTATTTGAGGATAAGCAACAATCTAAGTTTGGGGTTGTGATGACATGTCATCTTACGTTATTCTTATCATGTTTTTTAGTTTATTTTAGTAGGAAATAGCAGCAAAAAGGAGGAGTATTAGAATGATTGTCTATGATTTCAGGACTTTTGTAATGTTTTCTATTTTAGGTGTGTAATTCTAGTTTTTCCGAAACATAGCAATTTGAGGGGTTTTTGAAGTAATTCGCGAAAAAATCATGCAAATTGGCAAATCAAGAATATCCGAACAATTACGAAGATTCAAGGAAACAAAGAATGAAGATTCAAGATGTAACGCCCTACTTCTATTAAAGCGATAAAACACGCGAATAATACAAATATTCAAGAAATAGACGTCACGTCTTCAATAGTTCTCAAAACATGCATACTAAAAAATTTCTCAAAATGTCGCAGCGGATAAATAGCATACATCCCCAAATAGCCATCTCATAAACATCACAAATACATCATTAGATAAAATCTCCAATCTCCACACATGAGTAAAATCTCAACAACATAGTCAATACCAAAATAAAAGAAAGACCGACATCCTAAATCAGAGCCCTATACTAAGACTCCAAAAACAGATAACGGAGGAAGCCCCCGCTATCGTCAAGCACTCACCAAGTAAGCAACAAAAATATTCCTGCACACCGTCTACCCATTCATACAAAGAGGTAGGCGGTCAACCAAACGACCACTGGGGGTTAACTTCACATCATCATAATTAAGCATAAACAATTGAAAAGGTTTACATCAAATTAGACTTCAAATGATTAAGCAAAAGAGAATTTAATTTCAACATTATTCATCAACACAAATAAATTCACAACAATCACAAGTATGCACCTCATCAATCACATCAATCACCAAGCACATAAGCAATTAGGACTCATGCCAAATCATGCTATGCGACTAGACACGACTCCTACATGCATGTGGTACCATCACCAACAAGGTCGTCACCTCAAGATCCCAACAGAACATTATAATCACCTTCATTTTGAATACAAAGTATTCGATCACCTCACTGGATATAAATATCCTACGACTTATGATGCATGAACATATGTCACACTATGCACATGTTCAACAACAAATTCACCATCAACATCACCTTCATTGGATATAATATTCTAAATCACCTTCATTTGCATGTAATAATTCAACAACATAATTCAATACATGCAATAGCCACATCTAATTATCAACATTAAGCATGTATAAATTCACCATCAACAATCGACATATAGCATATTCACATCAACAACATCGACAACATCATTACTATCAAATTATCCTCAAGACAATATTTTCAAAGAAAATCGACATTAAGGAATTTAACCAAAACTAAACAAACATATTCTGTATGATCAGGCCGAATTGTAGTAACATTGTCATCTACTACCCAATCGTCTGCCAAATTATTAATTATATCCTCCACATGCTCACGATTCTCAGGTACCGAGTGATCGAATTTGTTATCTAGAATAGACACCGTAACGTCTACATCATCCTCCAACTGACACACATCCTCCCCGATAGAGAATCCCCATTCCTCAATTATTTTCAACTCCACCAGCACACCGTCAATTAAAATTTTGTTAGAAAAATTAAGCACCTCGAAGGATGAAGTTGCTACCAGAATGCGAGCATAATCAAACCTCTCCTTAGAAAGAGTACTATTATCCACCCGTAAAAATGTGTCGCAATCAAACACACACAGTTTAAAAAACGCTTCGCTTCAAGTATGAATTGGTGTGCCGTAAATTTGGAGCCAAGATCCCCTTTGAAACTTAAAAACAACTTTATTCCAAGGAACTAGCTTTGAGAAAAATAGATTAAAAAAATCTCGTGCCTCTGCGAACACTGCCATGACATCTGAATTAGATAAACTCTGGACGAATACCTTGTCTGCTCCAACCAGAATAACGTCTAAATCATCGAATCCCGCATCGTTTATACGTGTCTGAATGACCGGAATCGCTTCACCATTCAACACAGAGACAATCACACCCTTTCGTGCCCAAGCTAAATCCTCAGTAGTCGATCGGTATAAGCGAATTAACTTGGGTGCCAGCTTCATAAGATTATAGTTAGGAACCTCCTTGCCGTCACCATTCATCTCCACCACCACTAATCGTGCCTTGTTCCCATACATCGGTGTCACTCCCATGTTTGACGGCTTCTGTAACGTCAAGATAGGCCCTAAACCTCCCTTATTTCCACCACCTTTCACCTTCTTCCCTTCCTTCCAACTCGAACCCCTCTCCCTCTCCCCTTCACTCTGTCCCCCTCCTACCACTTTGTTTCCCACTCTTTTTTTTTTACTCCCTCAACCTCTTCTCCATTCCTTTCTTT